>Ga0157367_1000864_pt1 | contig 13842 bp, 14 predicted proteins | sample AttbisABBM2_FD_113142 | JGI IMG/M metagenome (GOLD analysis project Ga0157367, IMG submission 113142) | Fungus gardens microbial communities from leaf cutter ant in Botucatu, State of São Paulo, Brazil - Atta bisphaerica ABBM2 | ecosystem: Host-associated > Fungi > Mycelium > Unclassified ...
ACGAGCGCGACCCGCAGCTGAAGGAGAAGATACAGGCGGAGCTGGCCGTCATCGTGCGCCAGCTGATGCAGCGCTTCAGCAACCCGCAGGACGCCCGCGCGCTGCTTCAGCAGCAGCAGAACTCCGGCGAGGCCATGCGCATCAAGCGCGACGCCGACCCCATGGTGGACTTCTGCGGCTACCTGTTCGCGACCGCCGAGCCTAACGGCCTGCACATGGGGAATGCCAGCATCCGGCCCTTACAGCCGAAGCGCTACCTGTACCACGCCTATCTGGCGTACATGGAGGCCAACGGCTACCGCAACCCGCTCAGCATGAAGACCTTCAGCCAGGCGCTGGAGAGCATCCTGCGCGAGTACGGCAAAAGCTACCTAAAACGGCGCACGAAGCTCGGGATGCAGACCAACCTCGGGCTGACGGACGAAAGCAGCGCCGACTGGCTGCCGAAGTGCGACGATCCGAACGCCGCATGACAACCTGAACCGGCAAAAGCCGGTTTTTTTACATCCGCCGGTCATCTGTGTTGAACGATGTGCTCTGACATTATCTGCTCACCATAAAGTCAGCGACTGATAAAAATGTTAGTCCGCTATGTGCCAGGAGCGGACATTCCACACTTCTGCTAATGTGGTCAAAATCGGTATGCCACTGCAATCTAGCAAAGGATAGATAATGGATAAAAATGAGCCATCAATATGGCCTCCGTACCAAGTCTTCTATATCCAATCGATGTTGTTCAACACAACATCGGCTCTACAGGCCGTGGATAGAGCATCTAAGTACATCCAAGCTATCAGTGAAAGGAAGCTAGGGCCACAAGATCGGAAAGATGAGCTTCTAGACTGTCTACAAAACTTCATCAATCATAGTGCTGCTATAGCTCGGTACTTCTTTCCATCAATGATTGGTGGAAAAGGTGAGAAGGTTTTACATAAGAACCGTGCTGAGTTTCTGAGGCAAATTTTTGATGTGACAGAAAGCAGCCCTTTGCATGATAAGAAACTTAGAAATGCAATAGAGCACTTTGATGAACGACTGGATATGTATCTTGAAGGTGGAATTGTAGGAAATATCTTCCCAAGTCTAATCTTGAACAAGCCAGAAGAAACAGATGTGCCGCATCACATCTTCAGAGCCTACTATCTAAATGATGGAATTTATCAAGTATTGGGGGAAAGACATAATGTTCAACCTATTCTTGATGAAGTCATGAGAGTTCATGAACTGTTGGAGATATTTGATGAAAATGGTGGAATGTTTGGGGAATAAAAAAGCACCTTCGGGTGTAATGCCATTTTTTCTTTGCTCGTGTGCCATTCCCAAATCAGAAATGGATGACAGTCAATATAATTTTGTGGCGGGCATGGCGGGCGGCATTGACGTTTTTTTAAATAACGACCTTATGGATTACCAGATAGCTGGGACAGGAAAAAGTTTTATCGGAAAATACTTGGACGTGTGGAACTAAGATAGCGCGAAATATCAGCAACGTTACCAACAGGCTGTCAAAACGTTTACGAATAAACCGATGACAAAAGGAGATTGTAATCAACTGAGTGCTGATATTTACAGGCAGAATTAGGCACTGGCCAGCGTCGACCAACAGCGCCAGCAGGAGCAACAGGAACGCCAGACCCAGTCTCTCAATGATGTTTTGAAAGGACCTGTGCAGACCAACTGCACCCGGTACGGGAATTCCGTTTACTGTACGTCCTATTAGCTCTTTATGACGCGTATTGTCACCACTATCTGGCGCCACGCTGATTTATCCCGGTAAAGGAAATGCGCGCCTTTACACCCTGTTCAGAGGTAAAGTAAGAACATTCAGTTAGGAAATTTGTTTAGTGGAGTGATTGCATTTTGGAAAAGATCCAGGCGACTGCGGTTAAATATATCAAGCTGGGAGAGGGAGGCGAATGGGAACATGAGTGCCTGACATCTGGCATTATTAAGTTTGGGTACCACAAAACGCCCCATCAGATGTGCCTTGAGGGAAAGTGGGAGGACGTGAATAAAGTCTGGTTAGAAGAAAGGAAAAATAACCAGTCCACTGCCACCAGTGATGTCAGACAGATAAGGACGTTTTACACCGCCACCCCCGATATACTCTTCATTACGTTCAGCCAGGGGTTATTGCATTGGTGCCAGCCTTCCGGAGAGGTCACCGAACTGGATGATGGCAGTAGGACCCGCCCCACGGTGAGCGGATGGCACAGCCATAGTCTGGCCGGGAACCTTCTATCCCACAGCGTCCTGAGCGGTGCTTTACTCGCTACACAGAATTACCGGGGGACCATCTGCGATGTGCGTTTGGCCGATTACGCCCTGCGAAAAATCAATGATGAGCAATCGCCGGAAATCATCAGCGCTGATATTGCTAAAGCTCAGTACCTGAAGGCTATTACCAGGCTGTGTAGTTTGCTTACCTGGCAGGACTTTGAGTTGCTCGTAGATCTGATTTTCTCCGCCAGCGGATGGAGAAGAACCGGGAGCCTTGGCAGGACACAGAAGACTGTCGATATTGAGCTTGAACTGCCCACCACCGGAGAACGGGCATATGTGCAAGTGAAGTCTGTTGCTGAGCGGTCTGTATTCTCTGACTATCTGTCACGGTTCCAGACCAGTGACAGCTATGATCGGATGTTCTTTGTCTGGCATCAAGGGACATTGAGTGAGGATCTCCGTGCTGAAGGCGTCACTATGATTGGGCCCACGAGGCTTGCAGAACTCATACTGGACACCGGGCTGGCTCGATGGCTTAGAAATAAGGTTTCGTAATAGCCCGGTACCTTATCGGTTACGGGCATTTATGCTAGAAGATGCCTTTTCTTATTCTGTGTAGTGGATAGCTAAATTTGGCCACTTTCAAAGGTATGTTAATTTCCGCTCCTCGCTCAAAGCGGACCTTTAGCTCAGTTAGCTTGTCCGCTTTGTGCCAGAAGCGGACGTTGTTATTACACTCTTTATTAATTATATGGGAGCAGATAAGAATGAACATTCAGTGTTTTACTTTTATAAAAAGAGGACCTTCATAGAGAACTATAATTTCTAATGGAATATGAACTTTCATTCCGGATTTATTATTGACTTGCACTGTTTAGTTTAGCTAATTTTTTTAGCAACCCTGAGTTATTAGATGATTATTTCCTCGCGGCATCATCATTTAATTAACTTGTTTGTTTTTTAATGAATCAGGATTTTCAGCCAAAGATAGCACGTCCATTAAATATAACAAGGGCACAATCATGACTGATAGTAATGTTGTGGTGCTTCTTCTTATTATTCTACTGCCGCCAAGATGAGTCATCCTCAAGACTTCTATATCGATTGGCGATATGACGCGAGTTTGCTAATGAAATATTTATCGAGAATGATCGTTTCTTTCAGAAGGTGATTAAAATTCAGAACGGCTGTATGCCTGTAGTAATCTTGCTGCAGAATCAGTGATATAGTAGTCTTTTCCCTGATTTCTTATGAATTTTCCGTGAATCGCAATAATCTTTGCGCTGCGGCGTTCTGCCATGGCGCGTCTAAAGGATAAGCAATGGCCGACATTTTTCAGTGGGATCGTTTTGCGTTGCTGCTGGCACACACCTCGTTTTATATGGACTCCACAATACGTGATATACCTGCAGGTACGCTTGCACTAGGATTAGGGGACACCGCCTCAGAAGGAATTGCGCTGAACTGCAAAAACAGCCAGCGATATCGATCCGTTTCTGCCTGGCTATGGAACCTTACCGACGCCGAGCGGCAGGTATTGAAAACCCGGGCGCAGGTCAGTCCGATATCCCGGGTAGTGATTGAGGACTTTTCGCTGGACAGCTGCTTCGCCTGGCTGCTGTATAATGCACTTACGCTGAGTGAAACCGCCGAGTTCCCGGCGGGGTTGGACAAATGGGTCAGCTATATTGACCAGTGGGAGCAGGGCAGCTATCTGGACGGCGATGATTTTTCCCGCTCCGCCGCCTGCCTGCACACGGTCTTTGCCCACGCACAGTTAAACGCGGCCAGCAACGAACGGCATCAGTACGATGCGTCAGGGTTGCAGTCCGGCTTTACCCGCTGCATTCAACTGCTCAGCGATCTGATTAACCAGACCGACGCGCCGCTGAACGGTATTCAGCCGGTAGCCTCTGCGGAATATCAGGCCGCCGCCGCTGCCCTGGCCTATGAACACCAGCTGTATCAGCTGGCGATACCGCGTGCCGCTACCTGCCAACTGCTGGTGGCGCAGTCAGACAGCCAGCGTAAGGTGCTGATTGATGCGCTGTTCCTCAACGAGCAGCACGCCAGCGGCCTGTTTAAGATTTTTGCCCGCAATGACCGCACGCGTTCGTGGAGTAAAAACGGTTTTACCCTGTTGGGGATTTATCGCCCGCAGGAACAGGGCACCGGCAATGACGTGGTGATTTCTGTCGATCCGAAAAGCGGCGTTTCATTGCAAAACATCTGGCAGGCGCTGGAGCAGGAAGAAAATGTGCGCTGGAACGGTCAGCGGCCCTGCGATAAGCCGCGCCTGATGCGCAGCTACAGCAACGAATCCGGCCCGTTGCCCGGTTCGCCGAATCAGCCCTGGTGGGATGATGCCGGCAGCTACACGCTGCTGGGCGCACCGAAGCGGTTGGAGTCCGGCGAGCTGGGGTCGAAGCTCGACTGGTGGCAGGATATTCTGCCGCTTATCTGGCAGCAGGGGTTTGTTGATAACATTATCCCGCACCTTGAGCAGGTGAACAGCACGCCGACGCTCAGCGAAGGGCAAAAACGCGTAAGCGTATGGCGCTGGTCGCAGCCCGATTCACGTCTCCAGCAAAGCGACACCAGCAGCTATCTGGTCGATACGCCTTCGTTCGAGGCGTGGCTGGCCGGAACCAGCCAGACAACGCCGCCAGTGACGCCTTATGCCCTGCCGCAGGCGGACCGTTTTGACGCCTGGTGGCAGTCCGACGTGCTGGTAGTGGGTCATCAGCAGGGGGTGAGTCTGTTTAGCCGCTCGGCCGATAACCCAGCCCTATACGGCCTGCTGGCGGTTGCCCAACGCATAGCCACGCTGAGCGATGGCTATGCCGCGTTCCTGACTCAAATCCGCGAGATCTTCAAAAAATGGCCAAAACAGCTTAAGCAGCATGCATCGGCGATTGAAGACAAGCAGTGGGAAGAGGAGATCTTCGCGCTGCGGGTCAATGCGTTGAATGTGCTGAATAGCAGCGAAACGCTGTTTAGCACCGCGGATGAAAACCGGCTGAGTGAAATGCTCCAGCGCCAGTGGGGCCTGCACGATCGGCGCGGCACGCTGTTCGCCCAGCTCGATCGGCTAGATCAACTGATGCAGGATGCGATTTCCCGGCAGAACGCCCGCCGTCACCGAATTTACGGCTCGTTGTTCTCGGCGCTGGGGATGGGCATTGCGGCCAGCCACGTCTGGGAGCCGGTGCGAGATATTCTGACCACCAATGAATACGAGTGGCAACTGATGCTGTTTAAAGAGCCGGACGTGAGTGCTCAGTATCTGGCCGATATCGCCGGGCAGAGCGCACATTTTGAGCTGATAACGCTGGGGGTGTTTGTGGCTTTTGCCCTGCTCGGTTTTGTTCTGTTTTGGTTCTTTGATATCCGCAGCCAGGAAGATTAATGCAGTAGTCGTCCTTTATGCTAATGGCCCTTTTCTTAAGGGCCATTTTTTTAGCACATCACTTCACTACGTTATAAATCACCCGCTGTGAACGACTCCAGTCGTCACCGATTCCGATATTGGGCTTACTGTTGGCCTGCTTATTACAAAAATCATTCACCTGTTTGCGAATCTCACCTAACGAGTTTTCCCCAGTCAGCAGGTGGATGTTGAGATTCGCCAGCAGCGTGTCGTAGAGAGAGAAGGTGTGCGAGCCTGAAAGAGAGAACTGCGCGGCTTCATTCATCAACGGCTGCGCATTATTCGCCATCAGGCGGCGCTCGCAGCGATCGGCGGGTTCATTTTTGGCTATTTCGTGGTCGTAGGCTTCCTGCTGGCTTTTTTCGAATTCCAGCGCCCGGTTCAGTTCGCCTTTCAGCATGTTGACGTTTTCAGGTGACGAGCAGAAGGTTTTCAGGAACTGCGTCTGCATTGGCGTTAAGGCGTTGCCATGACTCACGCTCTGGCGCAGTACGCTGTTCATCCGCAGGCAGCCCTGCTGTTCATCCATCAGCGAGGCGTGCTGCAGCAGGACAGCCAGCGTGTCTTTATGATCGGCAATCAGCGCTTTTTCAGCGTAATAGAGTTTCCAGTTCATGCCGCCGTCCATAAACAGGCTGACCACCCGTGTATCTCCACGTTCTATAGCGGCACGGATATTGTCTTCGTCCCAAGCAATGCCGATATTGGCCAGCTCTTTACGCGGATCGGCACTGGTTTCCTTTTTCACCCCGGCAACGGTTTTACCCACCTCGTTAACGTCACTGCGGATGGCTTCCGTATTGACCAGCGTGCGGGTCGAGGTGCCAAAGGTCAGCACCGAGCCAACGATCAGCACGCCAATTCCCCCGAGAACCCAGACGATTTTTTTGCGCAGGAAACCCGTGTCCTGTTTGATATCAACCAGCTTCTCATTCTGCCGCTCAAGGCTCTCTTTCACTTCCTGAAGGTCATCGCCCAATCGACCCATTTTTTCTGCCATCTGATTGAAATACTGGCGGACTTCCGCCTCACCGGCGTCAAAATAGCGGTCCGGGTTGACCTGTACGCGACCTTCATCGAAGGCTTCCTGCACCGGGTCAGCAATTTCCTGATAGTAATAATTCACCAGCGCCGTATGTACCGAGGTGACGCGCTTGTGGTGCGCCAGGCGATTGCGGATGGCGCGGATATCGTCGAGGAAGGTTTGCAGGGTTTTCCGCTTATCGTTCATAAAGCTAAGCAACGGTGTGTACTGATACAGCGGCGAATAGTGGGTGGCGTACTCTTTTTTATCCACGAACAGGGAGGAAAGTTCGCTGAACAGCGTGCCGCTTAGCACGTCATCACGATCGGCGACATTAAGCCAGGTTTTCACCCGTTCCTCGCCGAACAGCGTGCGCAGATGGTGTAGCAACGCCTGCTGGTTACTGTAGGCCTCATTGATCAGGCTACGGATCATCAGCTCCAGCGCGCGAACCTGCTGCAGGCTGCGCAGCTGCTTTTCTTCGCCATCTTTATGCAGGTCTGTAGAGTAGGTCAGCAGCGGCTGCTTTTCCTTCAGGCGCTCCAGCTGGGCCAGAAAGCGCAGTGCGGCAATGGTGAGGTTTTTACCGACGGGCTGCGCATTGTTGTGGCGCTCCAGCAGTTTGTTCAGCGTACGCAGCGTCTGGGTAAACTGCGTTATTTCCTGCTCACTAAGGTTTAGCCGCTGTGCCACATCCTTCCAGGAACCGAGATTTTGCCGGGCCTGCTGCAGTGACTGATAAAAGGCATCCGCCGACGGCTGTTTCTGGGCGGTAATTCCCAGTAGTGGCAGAATCTGGTCGAAGGCATCGCCGCACAGAGTAAGGCTGCAGGTTAAATCATGTTGGTAAGCGGGAGCAGCGAAATCGGGCATGGTATTCTCACGTTGATAACAGAGATGTTCCCGGCCAAATGCATTGCACAACTTCAGGTGATGGTCCGCGGGGCAAGAATATTCTCAATAGGGTTATTATTTGAGATTTTCCATCAGTGAGTCAATATGAAAACATCAGATTAGCTCCTTCCTTTATGGAGCGATTAATCAGCCACCCGCACGCATTACGCAGCGGCAAACAGCCTTTTGAATCTGGTGTTTTTTCATCAAGCAACTTCAGGCGCATAACTATAGGTATTTCCATACTGACCTTCTCCCTGTTATTTTACACGCCATGATTTAAGTAATGCCTTTATGAAACTGTCAATGTCTGCTGTTCGCTCATAGCGGACCTTAGCTCGATGATAGTCTGCATTGTGCCAGAAGCGGACATTGATTAAATCAATGTTTATTAATCGACCTGAGAAAGTTTAGCAAGACAAAAATTATATTTCCCTTCTCAAAATGACGCGTTATAATAACTATGTTGCAAGGTCAAACTAACGGTAGTGGAGTTGTAGTTAATAATTAGAACAACATGATAAAACCCGTATAAAATGCTGAGTGATTTAAATATGCGTGAAAAATTTAAAGATAATAAATTTAGAGTTATTTATGCGATGGCATGTGTGGTTTTATGTATTGTTTCTTTGATATACAAAAAAGAAATATCAGATTCTCAATCAAATATGTTGGCATTTTCTTACTATGCGTCAGTAGCCACTTTGGTAGCATTAATAGTTGCTGTAATGGAAATTATTTATGCAATAAGAATAAACAAAAGCACACAGGAGAAAATGAAAGAGAGGGTTGAGTGGTTTAAAAACCAAACTGTTTCACATTTATCTCATGTTTGTTCCTCATACTATGAGTCATCTCTTGATGACTTGGCAAACAAACAATATGGGCAACTATCATTAAATTTCAGATTTGCACTTAAGTTACATAGAAACATAGCAAATAACTTCGTATCTAAGGATGATAAAGCACTTTTTGAGGGTAAGTCTGATATCATAAACCAGCTAGAAAAAAACATTCAAGACGCGAGGATTATACCTCCACAGGAAAAATTGTCATATAGAAAATCAACAGAAATACGAGACTCAATCATGGATATAAAAAACATGATTGATTCTAAACACACATTCACGAATAAAGAGGTATAGTTAAATGCTGCCTGACAATATTGCTAACTTCGTTAATAAAATGCTCGCCGAAACAAGGCAAGGCAGCGTAACTTGGTCTTATCATTCAAATGAGGACTTGGTAAACACAACCTATAATGGTATATATGTTTCTCTGGATTATATGTTTGACTATGATAATGAAGTTGGGTTGTATCGATTGAACATCATACAAAATGGCAGGAACTTTTTCTTCCCTGTAAACCAACATGAATATGGATATATCCTGCTAAAAACACTATATCTTGAAGCTCAGGCATCAGATTTCCAATTCTGACTTGAAAGGTATGCTGTTATCCCATACCTTTATAAGTGAAATTTATATTTTTTATAGTCGAATCAGAGATATTTTAAAAATTTTATTTACTCTTTTCGCTCATTGTGGACCGTACAGCGAGCAAGTCCGCTCCGTGCCAGGAGCAGAGCTTGCGAGCGTCGTGGTGTAGTAAACGGCGATTGCAGTAAACTCATTGTATAAACTGATTCTACTTATCACCTCCGCTAAAATGAGGGAATCACTACTTCAAGGAAAACCGTAATGGATATCGCCCGTCACGTAGAGCGCACTCGCACAAAAGCTTTTTATAACTTGCTCGTAGATAGACTCGGAACTGAGGCTTGGGAGGTGCGAAAAGCTGCATATTTAAAACGTATAAGAGAAAAAGAGTCGAAGATCAACACTAAGAAATCGATTGAACCTCAGCTCTTCTATCCTGCAGAAGATGACATTGACTGGTACATTCTGGCCTCTTACCTGTCTCATGACTTTCCTCATAGCGACTCTACTTACAGTAGCCGGAGAATCTATCCCTATGCTATGGCTATTGGGTCTGTTGCTGATCAGCTCCGAAAAGTCCCCTATGTAAATGATATTATTGATAAAATGCTGGCAAATAACAGCAAGCCGGAAACCCAACTTTTTGAGCTCCTTACAGCATCATTTTATTTGAAGAACGGCTACGAAGTTTCCTTCATTCCTGAAAACAGCATCGTTTGGCCCGATGGAAAGACCAAAAAATCACCTGATATGCTTGTAAAATCAGATGATTTTGAATTTTACGTTGAATGTAAGCGGTCCGATAAGCAAACGAGATATTCAAAGAGCGAAGAGCAGGCATGGGCCGAATTATGGTCTGAGTTAAGCCGTCACATGCTTAATGTCGCTCCGTGGAACATTATTGATCTGGTTTTCCATGAGCAGGTCGCCGATGTTAATCCGGAAGAGGTAATTAAGGCGGTGGATCTCGCCATGGGAAGTAAAGCTGGAAAATTAAGAGGTAATGCAATCAGTGTTGAAATTAGAGCTATAGACAAAAAAAAGCTCAAAAGTCATTATCAAAAATTTTCAGTCAAAGCCAATTGTCCTCAACATGAATTGCTTGTGTTTGGAAGTATGGACAGTAATGAGAAACGCAGCATTTCAACTGTCGCTAATAAAATCATTCGTGCTGGTAGCAATGAGGATATTCTCAACATATTTGTAAAGGGTGTCGCCAAGTGTGTAGGAGCCCAGTGGCGTTGCGACCATGAGGTTTCGCTGAGTCGGCGTTCTAAGCATTTCAAAAGTTTGCTCAACGATGCCGTAAAGCAGATTCCTCCCGACCGAGATGGCGTAGTGCACATCTTGTTTGAGACATGTGATGGTATTAAGATCGAAGAATTGCGTAGGGATAAAAATAAAGTAAATATCTCATCCTACGATGCATCCGGAACAACCGTATTGGGTGCTTTTCTGCATAGCGTAAATTATTACCCATTTAATGATAACTATGAATGGGCTGAGACAGTAGAAGACTTTGGCCGCGTGCCAGATTTGATGAAACTATTCCCAAAACAGTCTTTGATGCTCGCGTCTGAACCGACACTGGGCGTCGATGGTATCACTCATTGGGAGCAGGACAAAACGGCAAAAAAATGAGCTAAGTGCGGATCCTTTTGCTTGAATTTGATGTGTGACTTCAGTTGGGCCAGAATGCTGCGTTGTGGCGTATGTGCGACAACTACTCGCCAGCCTTTTTGTGTAGCTCTCAGGTGAAGGTCCGCTGTGTGCCAGAAGCGGACACTGGCGATTGAAATTTGCTTCAAGACCACGACGAGGCGATTTTCTTTTGCTACTCACATGGACTTGGTAAAACGCCCATTCTTCCGAACCGATCAATCAGGCGTACTCATAGGTTATAATGGAGTCTCTCGTATAGCTTCTGATCCATCGTTCGCATCGGCTCTTATACAAAAGCGCCAAACAAAATCCGCTCGTAACAATCTGTAAGGTGCATTATGGAATGGGTTGAGGTCGCAGATTCAGCAGTAAAAATAGGTCTTACCGCCCTGATAACTTCAGTAGCATCCTATTTGGTTCTGAAAAAAAATCACAGGCACGAAATGGATAAAGAAAGTCGCGCCCTTAAGCAGGCTAAAGCAGAAGAAAGCAAGGCAAACTACAGTCAGTTTCTGACGTATTCCCTAATACTTACGCAAAAATATAGAGACGTAAGCTGTGACGCTCAGGGTTCGGACTACATTGAGTTTTTAAATATATATAACAGAATACAGATAACCTCTCACAATTCTATTTCACTGGGGGCATTTAATCTTTTGTGCGCAGTGAATGAATTTATAGTGATAAGGAAAAATGAGCAGGATCGGGAATTATTAAGAAGCCTGCGTAAGCGTATAGATCTCAGAATAGGTGAATTTCAGTGCCTAGCTCGGGAGTATCTTGCCGGAATTGAAAAATAATAAGGTTATTTATATGAAAATATTAAAGATCGCGTTTCCTGTTGTTTTCTTTCTTCTATTTACTTCGATTAATGGCTTTCTGCTTTATTACTCAAAGGTAACGGCAGGCGAGGCGATAACTTTTTTTACCCTATGCGCTGTTATTAGTCTATTGATGTTTTTCTCTTCTGAGATTCAGGAGTTTTCCATCGCCGGGAACATTGTTAAGCTTAAAGAAGTCCGTAGAGATGCTGACAAGGCCATAGCTGAATTACAGGCTTCACGTATCGCTATGTTCAAATTCTTACTTGAGAGCAGTAAAAAATTCAGCGGAGGATTCGGCGACATTTCTCCTAAAGATGAGAGGATCGATGACTTTCTATTTTTATATGAAAACATTAAAAGCTCCAGTCTGCTTAATGAGCTATCAGAAAAAATAGCAGGCTGCGCGGAGTTATTCATGAAAGCGCAGGTTTATAACTGCGCAAGTAATTACACGCAGGTTGATTACAGCCGGACTTATACACCTGACGAACTGACTAATGAAGCTTTGCGTGGCGAGAATATACGGACTGATAATAACCGCACTGAGGAGGAAAACCGCAGACTGATTCTGGAAGCTGTTTCGCATTACCGCACTCTTTATAACATTCTACAGAAGACTAGGACTTTGTCCTCATGAAAGGGCAATACCGCCTTTGCATCCTGTCCGGACTGAGCACGATCGCTGCAATTGACTGGAAGTATGTTCATTTAAAAGAAACTAAATAAGCTATCGGATAAGTATATTAGCAGCCGCCGTAAGGTGGCATTTTACTGCTATTTCGGTAGTTTTATAATGGGAACCAAAGCTATGTATGACAAAGGTTTTTTAGTAGTAACATCTAATGTGAGTATAGATGACAGTTACCTTCCTTTCATTCTTTCTGATAAAATGACACTATCAAAAGGTACAGAGTTTGAGAGAGATACTTTTCAGCACGTGTTGAAAGATGCTGGGTATTTTTCAAAGATGTTTGTAAAGGTTGGTTCTGAAATGAAAGTTTCAGAAAAAACAGGGTCTGTCTCATGGGTAGATAATGATAATTTCATCCCTTACATCTGTGTATACAGTGGTTTCAATCATGAAACTCCTGACTTGGCGATGGCGGGGAAATTGTTAAGTCCAAAGCTTATTTTTGGTATGCAAGGTATGTACGCTGATTCTAACCATAAGTCGTATTGCGCTTATACACTAATGTCATTTGAAGACCTTCACTGGATGGGGCATCAAGCAAGAAATGAAAAAAAAACTTACTCCATAGATGACTTGAATGATTTGTCTGTATTATTTAAAGCTATTCTCTTGTTGGAGGATGGTAATCATTATAGAAGGATACTAGAGCTTTATAATAGCACTGATTTAATTACAAGAAACTCCAGTTTGTTAACACTTTCTTATTTTTCAATTCTTGAGGCGTTGTTAACTAACCAAGATAAAGTAGGCATTACTAAACAGCTTGAAAGAAAAACAAAGCTATTATTTAATATCGGAGGGGAAGTAGATCACTTACCTTTTTTCGGGAATTTAACCAATAAAAATCTCTGGTCTAAATTATATGATTTGAGAAGTAATATTGCTCATGGAAACAATTATACCATTGACATCAACCTCAGGGATTTCGAAACAGTTAATGCTTATTTAGACCTCGTCGTTTCAAAGTTACTTAGATTTTCTCTTAGGAATCAACAATTGGTTGTAGATCTAAAGTCCTGTTGATCTACTTGAGTGCAATATTTCCAATTATCTTTTTTACGCCCCTGTCCGGGCGTTCGGTAAAACCCCGATTCTGCCGAATTGCCCCGCTGCGGCACACATTACTACATGTTGTGCCTTTATCAGCTGGGAACCATACCAGATATAGTGGTCCGGCCCTCAGCGCCGGTGCAGATCGCGCCGGTTGCCCCGCTGCGCCATTCGGTAAAACTCCGGTGGCGAAGGGTTTCCCCGAATGCGATTTACCGCCAGCGGAGTTTTTATTCTTGCTTTTTTACACAGTTCACAGTCGCGAGTTAGAAAATGTCATTCTGACATTAAGCCTATGTCCGCTTTTCGCTCATAAGGGACAACCATACTCAAATCTCCAACATTGCAGGAGATTTGAGTATGAAAATGTCACCGTGGAATAAAGACCGTATCATAGGCCAAAAAAGACCACTTCAGATATCTCATATCTGGGGGATCCGAATCCGGCTTGAACTGGAAGGTAAAACGCGTGATTTAGCTTTGTTCAATATGGCCTTAGACAGTAAGCTACGAGGCTGCGATCTGGTGAATCTCAAAGTATCTGATGTTGCATATGGTAGCTCGGTTTCAAGCAGAGCAACGGTGCTGCAACAGAAAACCGGTA
>Ga0157367_1000865_pt1 | contig 13833 bp, 13 predicted proteins | sample AttbisABBM2_FD_113142 | JGI IMG/M metagenome (GOLD analysis project Ga0157367, IMG submission 113142) | Fungus gardens microbial communities from leaf cutter ant in Botucatu, State of São Paulo, Brazil - Atta bisphaerica ABBM2 | ecosystem: Host-associated > Fungi > Mycelium > Unclassified ...
AAAAGCTAAGTCCACTTTCTGTGATCTTGACACCATGGAGTTCAGCAGTAGTAGAAAGTTTCCTTACACTTCCAGTGTGAACTATATCTGACATCCTTACACTTATAAGTTGATAGGTCAAATAGCTAGGCTTCTACAGTTTTTTGCTATTTTTATTCTAGAAAGACCTTTAGTCTAAGATTTAGTTTGTTTAATGGCTACTATATTATTTCTCAAGTTTAGTAGTCTTAGGATATCATCTAGGAATACTTAAGAGCCATCTTTCTTTCTTAAAAAAGGTTTACAAGTATCCAAGCATCTATAAAATATCATTATTTTGCCAAAAATATTTCTTGGTATAATATCTCTTCTTTACTATAAATAATTGTCCTTAGTCATTCCAAGGACTACTTTTGGCTTGTGAATCCTATATCTATATTTATCTACTACTGCCTAGCTATGAGGGAACTTGATTTTGGATATAAGAGGACCTAACTTTTTACTACATCTAACTAAGCAAGTCCTCAATTGTGAACTCTGTAGGCTTTTCTGCAGCAATTACTACTTTCCTATACTCCACAATCTTCCCTACAGACTTTACTACTACTTTGCACTTCCAAACTCTACCACCAGCCTCTCAAACTTTGTTACTATAGATTTCTAACTCCATGGTTATATCCAGTGCTCTTAAAAGACTTTCTAAACTATTGCTACACTACTCTCTATCACCTCAACTGTGCCCTGCCTTTCCAGATAATGTTCTAAATATTTTAACTTAGATTCCTATTTATCTGTACACTGTTATTTTGATATTACCTTAGTATTGTTCTGCTAGATTGCAATGGATAGTAGAAAGTATTTAGGATGTTAGCTATCTTCAGAAAACCTCATTTCATTCTCTTAGGTTTCTCTGAAGGGGAGTAGTACACAGTCACTAGTCATCTCAATATAACTTAGGTTTCTCTAAAGACACAACTTTGCTAAAACCCTACAGTCTTTGTTCAGTTGCTCTAACACCAGCTTTCTATTTCCACTTCTACTATGCAGAGTCCTTACCTATACTATAGTATTATACACTGGTATTAATTTTTCCTTCTTCTGCTATTATTATAGTCTTCTGTTTTCCAACTTTTTTTATTGTGGAATTCTGTTTACAGAATACTATACAATAGTTTTGGATAAGCTAATCAACAATTAGAATCTCTGCCAATTTAATTAGCTCTGATGATTGATTGCTTTTCTTTGTAGCTTGGTAGTCTCTCATAAGGCCTCTCAGCCTTCTTGCTCCTCTCTTTTGGGTATGTTCTTGTTGGCTGAGGCATGATGTCACCAAGGCAAATTTCTATTATTATTCTTTTCATTATCTTTCCTTTTTTTGATTGAAATTAGATCAGCTCAATCACAACTGGTTAGCAGTCTGATAGACTGCTGGTAATGCTTGAACCAAAACTATATAGTTTTTATTAGTACAAAAGAACTATAGTACAGAGCAAATGAATCTTAGTTATTTATATTTTAAATCCTTGAACTGAGTATACTTTCTAAAAGTTCTGATTGCCCTTCCTATGAGCCTTCTTTTAAAAGGAATTGTAGCTTACTTCTCCTTTTTGCAAATGTTAATCCTTTTTATTTTTTCATGACATTTGCCACTAATCACTTATGTTTAGTTCACCATCTGGTGGCTTTATAGCACTGGATGGAGAATCTCCTGCAACTTCCTTCCTCTGTTACCAATGATGTGTTCATGAGCACAATCTTGGCAGAAATTCATCAGATGTCCTCTCTCTTAAAGAGCCTTGGCTCTCACTTCTAGTTCTGTATCCTCTGGATTGTCTCTGGTGACCCCCTTTCCTATTCCTTTTTCTGAGCTGGCCCTTAGTGATATAGATGAGTCTGATGAGGATCAGCTAGACTGTGATGACCTGGATTTCTTGATGGGCTCTACTTTCTCTGTACCTTTGGCTTTGTCTGTTTCTCTTTCCTCTCTGGTTCCAAGAATCTTTTCTTTCCCTGGTGAGCTTCTTTTCCTCATTCTTTTGGGTTGTATGAAGTGCTAATAGGTCTTCTTTTCAGGCTCTGTCTTGTCTCTCCCTCCTGCTCTGGAACCAGTGCTAAATCTCACAGTTGAGGAGAAGCCAACAATTCCTGTCCTAGTTTCTTGATACCTAGGCTTTTGAGCTTGCACTTACTGTTCTAATCCTTTGTTTCTTCCTGAATTCTCTTTTTCTCCTTCCAGCATACCCCCCTCTTGTTCAAGGCCTTCTAGTGGGCCAACCTGCCCAAAAAAAGTGAAGTCTTTTGTCTCTGCTTCTGCCAGTGAGTGCCTTGTTTCTTACTATCTTGCCCTGTACTACTTTTCTTTTCTAGATCACAATCTGCTTTCTCTGTATGGTCTTTCTGGAGGGAGTCCCCTTCTTAGTCTCATTCCAAGGTTATTTTCCATATCCTGTTGTGAAGATCTGGTAAGCACTCCCTTTTTTTCACTTTCTTTTATTTCCTCATTCAGATCACTATATAAGTAGGTAGTTTTTGTATCAATACTATGAATATCCTAATATTCATGAGCAGCAACAACCAAGAATTTCATAGCCAGAATACTTTTCATGCAACTTTCATCTAAGAAGCCCTGGGAAGAGGTCCAGAAGGCTCTCAAAATCATAACATCTGAGAGACTCCCATATTTGAAATTGATGATTGGCATCTCAGCACAAACTTTTCTGAATACCTGGCCAATCTAGGTCACATTGCTTTTATTGGCTCCAATAAATGATATGCTTAGGTTCAGGAATTGAGAGCATTGAATGTTAATCAGTTCAAGGGTATTCATTCATACACTACCAAGAGAAAATTATTAAACAATATTAGATAATACCTGCAACAAACAAACAAGAAACCCGAAGAGTAAGGAGCAAAAAGAAATCGGGACATTTAAGTCCAATAGGAAACATCGAACAGGACAGGAAATCAGAAACTTCAGTGAAAAAGTCCACTGCTCAGAATGAGATACAGGTATATCAAAAGAGAGTGGAATAAAGTATGTTACCAACGACTCAGACAGAAGTTGACACAGTCAAAAATAGGACATGCCAAGGTTTCACCAGGGCGTGGTCATAAAAGCATCCAAGGTCATAGAACGTGGTCCTCTCATGAAACTTAACCTTCTGGGGAAGGCAAAGTAAGTGCCCAGACTATGAATATTCTTTTTCATTGATTTTCTCTTGAAGATCGATGTCTCCATTGTTGTATTCCAAAGAATTGCTGTGGATTCGAATACTATGCTCGCCCCTTAGACCATCAGCAGGGGTCTCAGGTCTTGACGATACAAGGTTGGATGACGTTCCAGTCACCTGCGATATCAGTTGTTGATTGTGGGGATAATACGACCGCCGTTGCATCTTCTTGAAGTCATAGCTAGTAAATCTATCGGGAAGCTTCAGAAGGTGAACGGATGAGAAACACGATGACAACAGACTCCTCTTCCATCTGCTTCATCTCTGCACTCAAGTTTTCTTGATTGGCCTTGCGAGCTTTAGCCTTCAGAGGATTGTCTTCTAGAAGTAGCTCTTCTAGTTCATGCGAAGCGTCAAAGTTAGCTTTCTTGGTCTAAAAAGAAAAATCAGTTAACCACGGTCCCGTTATAAGATGAGGCACTCACATCGGGGACAAATGGGGAGGTTTGCTCCTTTGATTCCAATGTTTCCCAATCAATGGGTTGGAACCATGGTAGCCGTTGAAACTCCTGAAATCCTTCACCATTGCCTTTGCAACCAATGCGTCTGTTTGAGTCTCTGTCAAGGAGCTATTTCAAATGTCATTGTTTGGCGGCATGAAGATGGCTATCAAGCGACTAACTCCTTTCAGCACTTGCATAGCCTGACGACTGCATTTCTTTTCCGCATCTTCGGGCCACTTGAGAGGATCCTTAGTTATACTGTATGTCAGATCGTTATTTGATCGTCCGCGGAAGGGTCGCCGGCCAAATATTAGTTCATAAGCACAGATTCCAAGTGACCACCAGTCAATCTGATACGAATAACCGCGTTTGAGAAGAATTCTGTCTTAGGTTGAATAGATATAAGTTATGGAAATGAGGTGGAACCTACTCAGGTGCCATGTAGGCCATAGAGCCTGCAACACCAGTGAGCTTGCGTTCATTGAAGTGTACAGCGATGTTAAAGTCAGTCAGATGTGCATTCCCCTTTTCATCGAGGAGAATGTTGTCTGGTTTGATGTCCCTGAAGTTGATATATGAACAAGGACATAAGGAATTCCATAAGAGGAAGGAATACCAACCGATGCATGATCCCCATGTCGTGGATGAACGAGAGGGCAGAAGACAGTTGGGCAACATAGAAGCGCACAATCTTTTCTTCCATGGACCCGAGACGCTCAAGGTGGACTAGGATGAAAAGTGAAGGCAGGGAGGAAGGCAGGAGGTAATAGACGCACATCGCAAATCGCCACCCAACATCAAATCTAGGACGAAGAAGCAGTTCTCATCGTCCTGAAATGCGTAGCGAAGGTTGACAACGAAAGGATGGTCGATCTAAAGCAAGTTAGGAGGCCGCGAGAAAGGCCAAGTGAATACGAACCTCTTCAAGAAGTCGACGTTCTTGGATGATGTTTGGGACGGCCTTCATCTTGACGCATTTCGTCTTGTTGATGTATTTGAGGGCGTAGAGCTGACGGGTTTGTTTGTGCTGGACAACACGAACCTGAGGCAAGGTCAGAGGATGCTCACAGGGAAGGAATGGAGATAGTGGACTTTGCCAAAGGCACCCTTGCCTACACAGCGAAGGAGGATGAAATGAAAGAGGGTAACTTCGCCATCAAAGTCAATGGGCTGAAAAACCCAACACGGCATGAGTTTTGCTGAGAACGGGACTTGAGGCAGCACACCTGGGGTCTACAGCAGACAGCACCCATTGCAAAGGATCGTGAGGAATCGTAGAATTAGAAGAGGAGGTTGTTTTGGACAGCGATGGGGACACCAGGTCAAGGGGGACTAGAAACAGAGCAACAGGCAGGTAAGAGAGAGAGAGTCGAGATGGAAACGGAAACAGGCAAGACTCCCTGATTATATAATATTCAGTATCAATTGCTTTTTATATGCGTTCGTCCGCCATGGCTGATTTTGTCCGCCCGCTTGTTGTCTCTGGGCCTTCTGGTGTCGGAAAGAGCACTCTCCTTGCTCGTCTTTTCAAAACACACCCCGAGCGCTTTGGCTTCAGCGTTTCTCGTGCGCTATATCACCCAATCTGTATCTGATCCTATTTCTAAGCTCCTTCAGATACCACCCGCACTCCTCGGCCAGGCGAAGTCAACGGCCAACACTACTATTTTGTGTCCCGGGACTGTTTCCAGGATCTCCTTGCTGACAATTATTTCATCGAGCACACAGAGTTCTCAGGCAATTTTTATGGCACCAGTTTTGCAACTGTGCGCGGAATCCAGGAACAGGGTAAGCGTTGTATTCTTGACATTGAGGCCCAGGTATACCCTGACTTTACTTTTTTCTTTCTCCTCTCTAACGCTCTCGTCTTCAGGGAGTCCGTCAAATAAAACAAACCGAACTCTATCCTGTGTACCTCTTCATCTCCCCGCCCAACCTCACCTCACTGCTCGCTCGTCTCCAGGGCCGCGGTACCGAAACAGAGTCTTCCCTGCACAAGCGCCTCGCCACAGCTCATGAGGAGATGGCATTTGCTAAGGAGTCAAACGCGCATGATGTGATCATCGTCAACGACGACCTTGACCGAGCATACGGCCTTTTAGAAGAATTGGCACTGGGAGAAAAGATTGCAGGCGATGAGCTTCCTCCTCTGGATGACTGAGAAGCAGATAGATACACCGATCATAAAAATTCAGATTCAGATATTTATAACTTCCTGATTTTTCTAGTTCCTTTCCTCTCTTTGAATCATCTCGTTAGTCAGCACTACTGTATCTCTTGACTCTTACCATCATGTCCTGTCGTGATCTAGAGGGTTGGGAAGCTGTTTCTCGCCTGAGGCCATTCGATACCACCCCTTGTTATGAGGAGGGAATTCTCTTCTCTGTCCTTTCGGTGGTACTCCTCACTGTGAGTCTTATCAGGTCTCTGACTCTTGCATCGCTCGAGTCTCGCCATGTAAGTTCTTGGAGCCGCGGGATATTGGTGACGAAAATTGTAAGTATCTTGTTTGTCCTGAGGCCATTAAATTCACCTCTTTATTGTAGGTCTTACTCTTTGGTGCGGTTGTCGCAAGCACATCTAATCTAGTCAATATTTTCTTGACACACGTCGACGTCCCCGTGCTCACATCCTACATTCTTGAACCTGTCGCCCTTCTTTCAGCCATTTGCCTCACCTATTTGAATCATACGCGCCAGCGTTCTTCGTCAGCAACTCTTCTCCTGTTTTGGCCTCTATTCACCACCGTCGGTGGAATCTGGATTCGAACACGTCATGACGTCGGCCTGGGGCACTTCCAGCAGATTGTCATTACCAAGGTTATTATTATTTGGCTTGGTCTTCTCTCCTTTGCCTTGGAGTGCATCAGTCCTGAATATGGACTGGGGCCTCAACTTGGAGAAAAGGCGTTTGCAGATTCTCCTATCCTGACTGCAAACGTATTTAGTATCTGGGTAGGTATCTTCAATGCTGCTCTGCTTCTCATGAACTTACGTATTGTTCAGTCTTTTAGCTGGATGACTCCTTTGATGAAAAAAGGTGCAAGACAATATATTTCGGAACAGGACCTCCCAGCCCTGTTATCTGAAGATGAGTCAGAGAATCTTGGAAATTATTTAGAGAACGCAATGGAAAAACAGTGCGATAATCGAGCAAGCGTCGCTAAACCCTGCTCATCATTTGTTTAGCACTCTGTGGAAAGCGCTCTTTGTTGCTTATGGTGGACCATATGCTGTGGCCGCAGGGCTCAAGATCGTCCAGGATTTTTTAGCTTTTCTTCAGCCTCAACTTCTCCGAGTTTTGCTGGTCTACATATCGGCTTATCAGGGTTCCCGGTTTGATTATAACCGTCCCTCCGACTTCCAGGGGTTTGCCATCGCAGTGCTTATGTTTGTCGCTTCTATAATACAAACAGTTTGCTTGAACCAGGCGTGTAAAATACCGTTGCTTTCTCATTGTGTTTTACCGATCCCTTGCTTAGTACTTTCAACGATGCTTCGAGACTGGGTGCGTAACAAGAGTATGGTTCGATCCACATTTTTGACTCTGTGTAGGATGCGCGTACGTGCTGGACTTGTATCCGTCATTTATAAAAAAGCACTCGTCCTCTCGAATGATGAACGCAGTCGAGCAACGGGAGACATTGTCAATCTAATGTCCGTCGATGCCATGCGCCTGCAGGATCTGTGTACATATGGCCTTATTGCTCTATCTGGTCCTCTCCAGGTGTGTTTTTTCGACCTGAATTGGTCGCCTTATCTTATGCTTGTGATTAGATCATCCTCGCCTTCGTATCTTTGTACAATCTTCTTGGCTGGTCTGCTTTTGTTGGAGTGGCTATAATGATTTTTTCAGTCCCGTTGAACACATGTAAGATTTGGCATTTAAATTTTGTTAGATATTCTGAGTTCTACTATAGCTATTGCGAGGGCCCTGAAGAGGATGCAAGAGCAACAAATGAAAAACAGAGACAAACGTACACGTTTGATGAGTGAGTTGCTCAATAACATCAAAAGGTTCGCCGAGATCTTGGCTTGGTTGTTGGTGACTCAAGTGTCTATAGCATAAAACTTTATGGATGGGAAAATAGTTTCTTGCGTAGGGTCCTTGAGGTGAGGAACGAGCAGGAACTGAAGATGCTCAAGAAAATCGGTATTGTAACGGTAACTCATCCATACCCGTCTTTTGGTGAACTCTTATGCTCAACTTCACATAGGCCGGAAATATGGCTCTCTGGACTGGCATCCCGTTACTGGTGGCGTTTGCCTCTTTTGCTACTGCAGCTGTTGTTTCTCCTCGACCTTTGACTTCTGATGTTATCTTTCCTGCGATTTCTCTCTTCATGCTGTTGCAATTCCCTTTGGCGATGGTAAAGTATCCTGGGCGCTGTGTCATTGAATCGTGCGTTTACTTCCAATGAGTGTAGTTTGCCCAGGTGATGTCGAACATCATCGAAGCGATTGTATCAATTAGGCGCCTCGACTCGTTCCTGAGCGCCGCCGAGCTTCAATTCGATGCTGTCGAAGCGCTCGCAGCTGATGATCTGAAGGAAGGTGATGAGGTAGGATATTAATGTTGAGACTTAGGATTGACTTTTGATTGTGGATCTCTCAGGTGCTCTCGATCAAGGAGGGTAATTTTACATGGAACAAGAATGCTGTGCAGCCGACTCTTGAGAATATCAATGTCTCAATCAAAAAAGGTGAACTTTTGGGTGTGCTTGGGCGTGTTGGAGCTGGCAAGGTATATTTGAGTGGTGCGTAAAGTGTCATTGTTCTGAGTTTTGTCTTTGTAGACGAGCTTGCTTTCTGCCATCATTGGCGACATGACGCGTAAGGAAGGGACAGTGACAGTGAGAGGGACAGTCGCATATGCCCCGCAAGATCCTTGGTATGTGATCTCGTGTGGGGTACGTGCTTCTGACGTGTGATTTCTCAGGATTATGTCTGCATCCGTGCGAGAGAACGTTCTCTTTTCACATGAATATGATGAGACATTCTACAAGCTTGTTATTGAAGGCAAGTTTATTTTACCTGTGGATATTTGTTAGAAAGCAAACTCGTATTTTCCAGCTTGTGCGCTTGGTCCTGATCTAGCTTTACTTCCGAACGGTGATTCAACTGAAGTTGGAGAAAAAGGTGTGTCATCATGTATTTCAGGTTATCGTTCTATGTCTTAGGCATACCTTGTTCGTAGGTATCACCGTACGTTGTTGATTCATCGAATACCTCATTTTATCTTGATGATTTCATCAAGTTGAGCGGTGGTCAACGTGCTCGATTGTCTCTTGCCAGAGCTGTGTACGCGCGAGCAGATTTGTACGTCACCTAACTATTGTACTTTGTTGACGAAACATGCACTGACACGAATGCGACAGAGTCTTACTTGACGATTGCCTTGCCGCCGTCGACAGTCATGTCGCCCGCCATGTTTTTGGTAGGTTCACTTTTCAAGTTGCTGTGTTGATGTATGCTCAGCTTTCTAGACAATGTCATTGGTCCTCAAGGATTACTGGCAACAAAAGCTCGTATCCTCGTTACTAACAGCATTGCCTTCGTGCGGCAATTCGATTATCTTGTCTACCTTCGCCACGGGATTGTCATTGAATCGGGTTCTTACCATCAGCTGATCGCTGAAAGCGATAGCGAAATTTCAAAGTTAATGCACGTGATTATGTTCTAACGGTGGTATGCCAGCCTGACATTTTCATTTTCATCAGACGTGACCATGGGAAGTCCAGTAGTTCATCTGGTTCATCGACCCCTTATCAGACGACCAGTGGTGCTGCTACTCCTAGAACGGGAGAGCCTTATGATGCGGCGGAAGACAAGTCCTCGACTCATGATACCATGGAAAAGTATCGCCAACGAGCTAGTTTCCCGAGGCCTCGTCTTGTTCCACCCACCTTATCAAAACTGAGTTCGACTGGGGCAGGATTGTCGGTCGAGCACCAAGAACAAGGCAAAGTCAAGAATTTTGTTTATCGAGAGTACATTAAAGCAGCTTCAATCGCTGGTTTCACGTTTTTCCTGTTGACAACTATTGCCCAGCAAGCTACTTCGGTCCTCGCGACATTTACCCTACGATATTGGGGAGAACATAATAGAGAGCAAGGAAACAATGATGGAATGTTGATGTATCTGCTTATCTATGGTTTATTCTCGCTTTCTTCCTGTTTGTTGGGAGGGGTATCGTCAATTTTGATGTGGGTGTTTTGTGCTCTGCGAAGTGCGAGGCGACTTCATGATACAGTAAGTTCTTGTCGAAGATTATTCTCCTGCTGATTGTTTCAGATGCTTGACTCTCTGATGAAAGCGCCGCTGTCGTTCTTTGAATTAACGCCGACTGGACGGTGAGTACAGAGATCATTGATACTCTGAATTCGATCCTAATTTGTCGTGTAGTATTCTGAACCTTTTTTCTCGGGATGTTTACGTTCTAGATCAAGTACTTGCTCGAGTCATTCAAGGCTTCTGTCGTACGATGGCTGTGTGCCTCTTCATCTTAGTTGTCATTGGTACCAGTTTCCCCCCCTTCTTGATCGCCGTTGTTCCTCTCGGATGGTTCTATCTGAGGGTGATGAAGTGAATCCTTTCTCATCGTTGTATCAGTTCATTCTGACTCATATTAGATATTATCTTGCGACTTCCCGAGAACTCAAACGTCTTGATGCAGTATCTCGATCTCCCATATTTGCATGGTTTTCCGAGTCATTGGCCGGGCTCTCAACCATCCATGCATTCCGCCAACAAGTGATTTTTACTCAGAACAACCAGTATAGAATCGACAGGAATCAGATTTGTTACCTGCCTAGTATCTCAGTCAACCGATGGCTTGCAGTGCGCCTCGAGTTCGTTGGAGCTTTGATCATTCTCACAGTGACCATTTTGGCAATGGCTGCTCTTATAACGACCGGTGTGGATGCTGGTCTCGTTGGCCTTGTTTTGTCTTACGCCCTGAACACTACATCGTCTCTGGTTCGTCCCTTTCCTTTCTCTATGGTGGAGTTGCATGATCCTTGCTTTTCGTTAGAATTGGCTCGTTCGGTCTGCAAGCGAAGTAGAACAAAACATCGTCAGCGTAGAACGCATTTTACATCAAACATCGACTGAGCCGGAAGCGCCTCATGAGCTACCTGATGGAAAGCCTCTGTTAAATTGGCCGTTGGGAGGGGCGGTGGAATTCCGGTAGGTTTCCTATGATTTATAATGACTGGTGCATATTCCGCATTTTGATAGCGATTACTCTACTCGATATCGTCCTGGATTGGACTTGATACTCAAGAATGTCAATATTGAAATCGTGTGTTGAGTCCTTTTCAGTTAATGAAACGCTATTTCACCGCATGGCAGAAACCAAGTGAAAAAATCGGAGTCTGCGGTCGGACAGGCGCTGGTAAATCATCGGTAAGTCATATAGCGTTTTGATTGCTTTTTTGATCTCATGATACATCATAGCTCCTACTGGCACTATTCCGCATCATTGAACCAGTTAATGGAACGATTTTGATTGATTCCGTTGACATAACACAACTTGGCCTCCATGACCGTAAGTTCTGCCTGTACCTTCGAATTGGTCGCCTCCAGGTGATACTGTCCTAGTTCGCTCGTCGATTTCTATTGTGCCTCAGACACCAGATCTCTTTGAGGGCACCCTCCGTGACAACATTGATCCTCTCCATGCATACACAGATCATGAGATCTGGGTGGCGCTTGAACAGGTTTGCATGTTTTTCACCCTAATATTTGTATTTACCTTGATCCAGGCTCATCTGAAAGAATTCGTCGAAGCTTTAGCTGAGCAGCTCGACTCTACTGTTCGGGAAGGAGGGTCTTCATTGTCGGCAGGTCAGCGACAGTTGCTGTGTTTTGCTCGCGCACTTTTGCGGAAGGTAGGCACGACAGGTAATAGATCTTTTCGTTGGGTTAAATGCTTTCTTTTACAGACTCGCATTCTTGTCCTCGATGAAGGTAAGCAAACGCTTTAGTCAACGAATTTGCTTAATTTTGTATATAGCGACCTCTGCTGTCGACCTTGATACTGATCATGCAATTCAAGAAATTATTCGTGGACCAGCATTCACTCATGTCACGATATTAACCATAGCGTGAGTCTGGGAATACAAGTTATGCTCGAGGAAAACTAAGTCAGTATAGGCACCGCCTCAACACCATTATGGCATCTGATAAAGTTTTGGTTATGGATGCTGGAAAGGTACTTAACATGATCTGATTGGAATTTTAGTACTTAAACCATGCTTCAGGTTGCTGAGTTTGATTCTCCGGAGAATCTCCTCAAGAACAAGAATTCCATGTTTTATTCACTTGTCGAAGAGGCTGGTCTTGTTTCTGAAGGACTATGAATAATCTATTATTTCATTCTGAGAGGGTAAAACCTCATACAAATAAGAAAGTGGATAGAACACTGTTAGGCTTAAATCAAATCTCTATTTGCAAGAGATAGAATAGATTTTCAAATTGATTAAATTCACTTTGTAAATTTGTTTATCTATATAAAGTGAGCTTCTGGTATTAGAAATTGGAATGTCTAAGATGATTTAAGAGAACAGACTCTAGAATATGTTAAAGTAACATTACTCTATAATATCATTTGTCTACTTCATTATTGTTCTGTTTATAAATATTGTCATAGTTCAAATTCCAAGTAGCATATTTCATAGTGCTTGCTTCTTCTCCATGAGCACTCCACCTTTGTTAGAGACTTGTTGGGTGAATCTACAGATGTCACATGGAAGACAGATCAGTTGGGGATACTTATCCAGAAGATGAACCAAGTGATCCAGAATGGTGTGTGTGGTGCAGATAATAGCTTTGGCTTTAACTTATGTGTTGCACCTAGCTTATTCATCATATGGTCATGATTTACAAAGACAAGGAAGAGCAAGAGTTCAGGTTCAAGAAGAGGACAGGTATGGCACTTTGTTAGATACAGTTCACACCTCAGCAACTGAGGTCTGTAGCAAGCTTTTAGAAGGCAGGTAAAGATTATACTTATCTGTTATAAATAGAACACAGATAACAAATAACCTTTGGCTTCAGCTTATGTACTGCACCTCTGTTAGAGGTAATTTACACTTGTTGGAGAACTTAGTGGAGATGAGCATGGAAGCAAGTCAGAAGTAGGATGCTACATAAATAATGATCTTAGCTTCAACTGGAAGATGTTGTGCCTAGCTTAACTTTGTCACATGGTTGTAATTTAGATAGAAAGAGATGTTCAGATGTGAACTAAGGATGAGTGTAGTACTTAATTTAAGCTGATTATCAGATTAAGAAACTGTACATGGTAGCTGTAGTTCTTAAATATAGGAAGAGGTATTTTAATAAGATACTACACATATTTTAGATTTGTTAGGCACTATAGGGGTTGTTAATTAGAACTATGGGATTTGTTGTGAAATAGAAAGGCTCTTGTCTATAGATTGATGGGTAATTGAAATGGAGTACAATCTATTCTGAAAAAGGATGAGTAAGTGTGAATGAGTTTGGTGTTATTCAGATATAGTTAGGTTAATATATAACAGCCTCTACTTATTACACTGATCATATATTTCAAAAGGTCTACTTAGAGGAATTAGAAAGGGTTAATCCACCTAAAGAGTGGTGAAGTGTGTCACTACCAACACTAGGAGAGAGTGCTGGTTTTAGTTGATTTTCAAAATAGGGATTTACAGTATAACTATCTGACTTATATACTAAGTTCTCTGTCTAAGATAATATTTAGAGAATAGAGACTGTATGTCATATATCAAGTCCACCCATTTAAAAGATATATCCCTGTGGCAATGCTACTGCTATTATAATATCTATAAGATAAGCCAGTCTTTATGATGGCCATCCTGCTTGCAACATGTTCCTGTGGCAGTGATGCAACAATCCAGATATCCAGTCTTTCATAATGGGAATACTCCTATCAAACTCAGTCTTTCAAGATAGAGTTCTTCTATCTTACTGTCAGTATCTCACCACTGAAACCTCTACTCAGGGGGATACACTAAAACTCTGAGTATCTCCTATACATCTGACTTGTATATAAGACTAGTAGTTATACTGTAATTCACTAGTCTGATAATCAACGATAATCTCTATTGAACTCAATCTCTGGTGTTCAATGGCAACACACCAAATTAGTACTCACTTCCATCTTGGATTTCATCTATT
>Ga0157367_1000866_pt1 | contig 13831 bp, 14 predicted proteins | sample AttbisABBM2_FD_113142 | JGI IMG/M metagenome (GOLD analysis project Ga0157367, IMG submission 113142) | Fungus gardens microbial communities from leaf cutter ant in Botucatu, State of São Paulo, Brazil - Atta bisphaerica ABBM2 | ecosystem: Host-associated > Fungi > Mycelium > Unclassified ...
TCGGCCTCGCGCAAGATGCGGATGATCTGCTCGTCGGTAAATCGCTTCTTCATCGAGTTCTCCTTATCTCTAGGATAAAAGAGAACTCACTTGCCGCATGGCTACAAGAATCGTCTCAGGTCAGAAGGTCACCGACACAACAACTTCGATTCCTTTGCGCCCCCATGATCGCCTCCAACACACCGCGACTCGATCACAGAACAATCTGAATCTGCGTAAAGTTATTTCTCAGACGGAACATAGAAGCAAGCGACACGCGATTAAATTTCCATTTCTCATCAATGTCAGCGACGCAATCCCAATACACTCTCCGAGACCAATGTAGGTAAATCCGGACGCTTAAGCAGGCTGTTTGCCAACGCGCCCGACCTGTTCCATCATTACTTGGAGCCGCTTGTTCATGAAACGTATATACCGCTTGATCTGGAGCGAATCGTTGGGCGACTGGACTACTGTTGCGCCTGATATTTCGAACGAACAGGGAAGACCAAACAAGTCAATCATCGCCCAGGCAGCCGCCGCCGTTTTATTGGGTGGGCTGGCCACTCAAACGTGGGCGGCTCCCTACACCGCAGGCTCCGGTGCCACGGGGAATGGCGTAGACGCCACGGCGGTCGGCAACAACGCAACGGCATCGGGTTTATTTGCCACGGCGATCGGTGGTGCAAATACTGCGTCGGGAGCAAACTCGACGGCGATCGGGTACCAAGTCACAGCTGTCGGCACCAATGCCATTGCTCTAGGAAATCAGGTCGAAGCAAACGGCGCGCAGTCGATAGCGATCCAGGGGCCTACGGGCAACGTTCTAGCGATCGACTCGGCATCGAGCTATGCGATCGCTATCGGCGACAGGTCCAAGGTCGCCGGCTCGGTTGCCGCGATTTCATTGGGCAAGAATGCGACAGTTGCGAATTCGAACGACGCCATTGCCATTGGCAACGGCGCTACTGTCGCTGCGGGCTTGGATGGCGCGATTGCGCTTGGTAGCAGTTCTACTGTTTCCGCATCGAATCCCACATCAAGTGCTACGATTGGCGGTACGTCCTATACGTTTGCGGGCGGCTCACCTGCGGCAGGCCATGTGGTGAGCGTGGGGTCGGCCGGTGCAGAGCGTCAGATTGCCAACGTAGCGGCCGGCCGGATCAGCGCGACGAGCACGGACGCAATCAACGGATCGCAGTTGTATGCCACAAATCAAGCGATCGGCAGTCTGTCCACTTCGGCCTCGACGGCCGTTAGCTCACTGTCGACAGGATTGAGCACGATGGGAAGCAACGTCGCTTCTCTATCGACGGGGGTGGGTTCACTGTCAACTGCGCTTTCGACGACCAATGGCAATGTGGCATCGCTTTCCACTTCGGCCTCGACTGCTGTTGGATCGCTGTTGACTCTGATCTCCACGACGGCTCCGCGTTATCTGAGCGTCAATGACGGTGGGGCGCACACGAACAACTACAACAACGATGGTGCGACAGGAAACAACGCAATTGCGATTGGCCCATCCGCCTCGGCTGCAGGAAAGGACGCGATCGCGATCGGCGACGGCGCGACCGCGCCTGCCGACGGCGCCACGGTTATCGGCTCAAACGCAAAAGGCACGGGCAAAAATGCGACGGCGCTCGGCACGAACACGACCGCAAGCGCACCCAACACAGTTGCGCTCGGATCGGGCTCAGTCGCAACCGAAGCAAACACGGTATCGGTCGGCTCCGTGGGCAACGAACGGCGAATCGTCAATGTGGCTCCGGGTGTTCAACCTGCTGATGCAGTCAACATGGCACAGCTCAATTCCGTGCAGCAAAGCGTGAACAACGTGGCACGAAGAGCGTATTCCGGCGTGGCAGCCGCAACGGCATTGTCGATGATTCCGGAGGTCGACCTCGGCAAGACTATTGCAATCGGCATAGGCAGCGCAACCTATCAAGGCTATGGGGCGGTGGCGGTGGGCTTTAATGCACGCTTGACAAACAACGTCAAGCTCAAAGGGGGAATCGGCATGAGTAGCGCCGGCCGCGCCATCGGAGCAGGTATTAGCTATCAATGGTGAGCCCCCCAGGGCGCGAACTGCTTGATATGCCGCGGACGCAGTATTGTTTGTCCTGAGTGACTACGATAATGAGGATTGATATGACGAAAACACCCATGATGCTGGCACTGCTCGCGACAGTCTTGGCCGGCTGCTCGTCGGCTTCGGGGCCGACCTTCGATGCTTACACCGTGGCGTTGCCGAGCCAGCAGACAGCGTACCGCGTGCGGTGCGACGGCCTGTTCGAAGGCCAGGATACGTGCGACGCGAAGGCGCGCGAAATATGCGGAGGCGCACCGCTGCGGTTGCTCGAGGGGCAGGCGGCCTATTCCGCCAACGCGGGGAGGCGCTTGCTGACGTTCCAATGCGACGTGCCCATGCAGCCTGCGCCCGCCGCTCAGCCGGTGCCTGCCGTCGTTGCCCCGGTTGCGCCAGCGGCCCTATCCACGGCACCGAGGAGCTATGCGCTCGCTGGCGATGCAAGCTTCGACACCGATAAGGCTACCCTCACGCCTGCGGCACGATCAAAGCTCGACAAGTTAATTGCTCTGGCGCGGGGTACAGCATTCCGGGCCGTGACAGTCGATGGGTATACCGACTCGCGGGCTTCGGACGCCCACAATCTGCGCCTGTCGCAACGTCGTGCTCAGACGGTGGCCGCCTATCTGCGCGATCATGGCTTCGATTCACAACAGTACATCATACACGGTTACGGCAAGGCCAATCCGGTGGCAACAAACGCCACTGAAGAAGGCCGTGCGCAGAACCGGCGCGTCGAGATCCAACTCGATACGCTCAACTGAGGCTGGTCATTCGCTCGCCCGCGAACGATTACAACGTACAGATATGAGAGAGGGGGAAGGGGCCTGAGCCACGGACCGGACTCTAGCCCTCGCTCGCTCTTTGCGAGAGGGCGGCGCCACGCAGCTCCCGACCAAGCATCTTGAGATGCACCGGCCATCGAGTCGCGCACCGTCTTAGCAATTTTCCGAATCCTTCTGAACGGACGGTCCATCAACCTGCGAATAACCCTATGCAAGTCATCGAGATTGGGTTTCACTATGAATAAACGTTGTGCCTCCAAGAAAATCACGAGTCGTATGCTCATCGCCACGACGATAATCGCCAGCCTTTTCTTGCACGGATGCGCCTACCGGCCGGTAGCGCCGACCCGGACGACTTCGATGATGCCGGAGGCTGCAATTGTGCCGGACGTGGTGGCGACTGTTAACGGGATAGTGATCGCACGCAATAACGTGGACGAGGCGCTACGCGCCACCGGACAACCCGACTCGCCACCGTTGCGCGAAAAGATCGTCCACGGCCTGATCGTGCGAGAGTTGATCCGCCAAGCTGCCGAAGCGGAGAATCTGGGCGAGACGCTCGAAGTACATACGGCAGAGCGGACCGCACGGATCGACGCTGAGAACCGTATGTTTGTCAATCGGTATGCAAAGCCGGTCAATATCTCTGACGACACTGTAAGGGCGAGCTATGCCGCGATGGTCGCCTCGCTCAATCCTAAACTTCGCGTACTCGTGCTACCGAACGATGAATCCGCTCAGAGGGCACTCGCACAACTCGCGCGTGGAGAGCCATTCGACAAACTCACAACTGAGATGGGCATCGCACAGAAGAGATTTGATGACGGAGCACTGCCTTGGATCAGTCTGCGCGAACCGCTGACAGAAGAGCAAACTCAGGGGCTTCTGTTGGACGTGGTGAAGGCGCTGATCAAGCTCAAGCCCGGCGAATACACCAAAGCGGCAATACCCGCAGGGAATGCCCGTGTGCTGGTCAAACTTGATGGAACGACGCCGCCGAAAGTACCAGCGTACACTGAAGTCAGTGATTCCATCCGTCAGTCCTTGCAAAAGCGGGCTAATGAAGCCGCATTCGATTCCCTTGTGGATAAGCTTGAGAAAAGCGCAATTATCACACGTCGATAAGCGAATGACAATTGAGAGTCCATGTAGCCCAATTGTGAAAGAAATCAGCATAACGCACATTGCCTCCTCGAACCGGCTTTTACTCAGCCCGGTGTACTTATTGTGCGCCGCAACAAGTACGTACAACCATGCCGAATATTACGGATACGCCGGCATCGATAACCGTTGATTGAACCGGTCCAACACTATGATGAGGATTTGGGCGGCGCTGCCAGCAGCAGCGTAGACATACCAGATATTCCTATCCGCAGATCCGGTGTAAATCTCATTGCGATAGGACTGCATGGCGAATGGACATAACTTTTTCAAAGTTGGAGTTTTTGCGATAGATGTGGCTGCGAAAAAATTTTGTGGGATTCTAAAAATTAGAATTCAATTATTTAAATTGATCATGAGTAACATTAACTGCGCTGATCGCTTCGTCTTCAATCTGATAGCGAGCGGTCTCGTCGCTTGCTGGACGGTCATGGCTGTCAGCTATTTTTCCGTGGATGTGGCATGGCTGAATCGCGCGGGTCGACGCCAACTCTTGGCGGTTTCGATTGGCGCTGCCGCGTGCGTCCTTTTTGTCGCGCCCCTCCTGCACCGCTACTTCCGGCATACTCCACGATTTATTTTCGATGATCGTGAATCGGGAGTTGCCGTATGGTGCGGGAGATTGATTGGGATGAGCATTGGTATTGCCGCAGGCATCGTCATGGAGAATTGAAATGAACCGTGAAGGCAGGAGATAAAGGGGGATCCTCAAGGCTCAACGGCATCGATGTGCCCAGGTGGAAAATGCATGCATTTTCCGGCAACCGAAGGATCCACGACGAACAGTATGGCCATGGGCGTCGATATCATCAAGAACGTGTGCCAGGTGCATTACGTTGATCAGGCAAGCGGCGAGATCGTGAACAAGGCGATCAAACGTGCGAAGTTCCTGGTGCACTTCGCGAATCGTGAGCGGAGCCTAATTCGGATGGAGGCATGTGGCGGCAGACGCGCGACCGATCTGGCTGGCGGTACAGTAGCCGGACAAGCCGATAGCAGTGAAGACAGAAATGCAGCAGGCGATGTCGGCGCTGCACGGGATGCGCGAGCAGTTGGTGAAGTTCCGCACGATGCAGATCAACGGGCTGCGTAGGCTGCTGACGGAATACGGCGAGGTGATGAGCCGTGGCCGGACCGCACAGGACAAGGAAATACCGGCTGCGCTTGCGCGGCTTGCGGAGCGTCTGCCAGCGGCACTGATCGAAACGCTGCGCGAGCAGTGGAGTGGGTTGGCGAGACTGGACGAGCAGGTTGCTGAGATCGAGCGTCGGATGCGCGAATGGAAGAAGGAAGACCGGGCGGTGCAGGCGATCAGCGAGATTCCTGGCGTGGGGTTGCTGACGGCGACTGCGGCAGTGGCCATGATGGGCGATCCGAAAGCGTTCAGATCGGGGCGGGAATTTGCGGCATGGACGGGGTTGGTGCCAAAACAGGCTCTGGAGGCAAGGTGAATCTGCATGGAATCAGTAAGAGAGGCGACACGTATCTACGGATGTTGCTGATTCACGGTGCGCGCAGAGTACTCGCGCACGCGAAGGAGCACGGGTGGGAGGCGTCCATTCCATTTGGCCAATGCGACGATCACCACATTAGTCGGCCGCCGCTTCCTGATCTGCTCGACCCACGGCCCGTGAGTCAATGACGATTCGAGAGGATGGTTCTCGCGGGCCGAAGGCCAAGCAGAAAATAGGGCCTTTCCTGGGCAACTGGAGAATTGGCATGAGCTATGCGGCGGTGGGCGTGGATATCGCGAAGACGGTGTTTCAGGTGCATTACGTTGACGAGGAGACCGGCGAGATTGTGAACAAGGCGATTAAGCGCGCCGCGTTCCTCGAGCACTTCGTGAATCGCGCGCCCTGCCTAATCGGCATCGAGGCGTGCGGCGGTGCCCACCATTGGGCGCGACAACTGGCGAAGATGGGCCACCAAGTCAAGTTGATGCCCGCGCAGTTTGTGAAGGCGTTCAACATTCGCAGCAAGAACGATGCGGCGAATGCGCGCGCGATCTGGCGCGCTGTACAGCAACCGAGCAAAGCCGTTGCAGTAAAAACCGAAATGCAACAGGCGATGCTGGCGCTGCACAGGTTGCGCCAGCAGTTGCTGAAGGTCCGCACCATGCAAACCAATGCGCTGCGTGGTTTGCTGACTGAATATGGCGAAGTAATGGGAAAGGGACGAACTGCGTTGGACAAAGCGATGCCGGAAGTGCTCGCCCGGGTTGCTGAGCGCTTGCCAGCCGCACTGATCGACACGCTGCGGGAACATTGGAACGGCCTGACTAAGCTCGACGAACAGATCGCCGGTATCGAACGACGGATGCGCGAGTGGGTTAAGGAAAATCGGGCCGTGAAGGCAATCAGCGAGATCCCCGGCGTGGGGTTGCTGACGGCGACGGCGGCGGTTGCGATGATGGGCGATCCGAAGTCGTTCGATTCAGGGCGGGAGTTCGCTGCGTGGGCTGGTTTTGTGCCCAGGCAAACTGGTTCGGGTGGCAAAGTGAACCTGCACGGCATCAGCAAACAGGGCGACAGGTATCTGCGGACGTTGCTCATTCATGGTGCACGCAGTGTCTTGACAGGCGCCAAGGAGCCAGGCGCGTGGGCAGAACAGATCAGGAGGCGTCGACCATTCAACGTGGTGGTCGTCGCTCTGGCAAACAAAATGGCTAGGACAATCTGGGCAGTATTGGCCCACGACCGGCCGTTCCAAAAGGAACACGTGAGTGTGAGGCCGATTTGCGCGGTATGCAGTTCGTGGGGGATTAACGCTGTATGGGATGGAACGTCGAAGGTTGCGTTGGTAATTGAGTGTGATGGCAGAACAGGTCGGACCGGGACTCGCCAAACCTGAATCTTGTTGAGAGCCTCGAGCTCGTTGGCTAAATGAGGCGCGAGTCAGCGGATTCCATAGGGGCCTGCGGTGGAAAGATCCGCTGCGAGAAGGCCGGATATAAAGCCGCATGTCGTTCCTGTCACATTAAATCACTCGAGACACTAGCGCAAACGGGAGGCGTCCATATAAACAAGATGGCGCGAACGATCAGGGCGGTACTCGCACATGAGCAACCGTATCGGAAGGACTACGTCAGCGTGAAACCAGCCTGATTGGCTCGTGCGAGGTAGAAGATCAACATTTGCACAGGGTGAACGTCGAAAGGTTGCGCAGCAATCGAGTGTGATGACGAGCCAGGTAGGACCTGGGCCGCCAAGCCTGAATGTCGCCAAGAGCTTTGAGCTCGTTCGCAGGATGAGGCGCGGGCCAGCGGATTTCATAGGGGCCCGCAGCGGAGGTATCGACTGCATCAAGGCCGAATATAGAGCTGCAGCCCATCCTGTCCGTGGGAACACACGAGAACTGTTGCAAACGGGACGCGTTCATATAGGGTATATGAGTGGCGACGCACATGTAGGAACGGTGAGGAATATTTCGATGGCTAGACCAGAAACGCCACAACTAGAGGAGATCGAGTTGCTGATCGCGAGCGGCTCGCTGATCGAGGCATCGAGATTTTTGCGATCAGACTGCGTTACCGAATCAGACGACGCACGCGAGCTGATTCTTGCCAGCCGGGTGCTAGCGCTCAGGGGGCGGTTTTCGGACGCCCACGACCGTCTCGACCGCGCATTGCAGCTCGATCATGGAAATGTCGATGCGCTGATCGAGCGTGCACGTCTGGCGGTCCGCCTTGGCGATGACGCCGACGCCGACGGCTGGTTCGACCGCGCGTATCAGCAGGGTGCGGACGGCGACGACTGGATGATCGACTGGATCGACAGCTTGCTTCGAATGGGAAAGCACGACGCGGCGCGCGATGTTGCAATGATACATTGCGAGCGCGCACCGGATCAGGCGGGACCATGGTTCAGACTCGGGCTTGCGCATCAGCAGGCTGCTCATCACCTGCATGCGCTCGACGCGTACAGGCACGCAGCGCGGATCGAGCCCACGCTGCCCATGCTGTGCAACAATATGGGAGTCGCCCATCTTGAGCTGAAGCAACTCGACGATGCGAAGACGTTGCTGGAACAAGCGCTGCGTGACGATCCCGACAACGCGTTCGCGTGGAACAACCTGGCGACAACCTTGTTGCGGTTAGGCGATGTGTCAGACAGTCTCGTTGCGGCGGAACGAGCATGCGCGCTCGCTCCGAATTACGCAGTGGCACTGCAGACGTATTCCTACGTGCTGCGCGAGCACCAACAGTGGGACGATGCGCTTACTGCCGCTGAGAGCGCGCTCAAGCTTGACCCAAAAAACATGTCGCTCGTTTGGTGCGTTGCGACGCTCCAGTTGATGCGGGGTGACTATGCACATGGATGGGGAAATTATGAGGCCTGGAAAGGCTCCCGAGAACTGCGCGATATCTCCAATAAACTAACGGCGCCGAGATGGTCGGGCGAATCGCTTGAGGGCAAGACACTGCTTGTCTGGGGGGGGCGAGGGCATGGGGACGTACTGCAGTGTGTGCGGTTCGTGCCTGCAATCGCCGATCGGGTGAAGAACCAGGGCGGAAGGCTGGTCTATTCCTGTTCTTCGAGTCTGTTGCCGCTTCTTGAGCGGAGCCTTGGCAATACAATCGACTTGATCGTTCGCGACGATCAGCGTCCCATGCCTGCATTCGACTATCAGTTGCCACTATGCAGCTTGCCCTTGGTGCTCGGGATTCGGATCGAGAGTCTGTCGCGCCAACGTGCCTATTTGCGCGCAGATCCCGGCAAAGCGGAAGCTTGGCGCCGACGCTTCTCGGATAGTCCGGCGCTGAAAGTCGGGCTTGTCTGGACTGGCGCGCGCGATCATCAACGCAATCGCATGCGATCGGTAAAACCTGTCGACTATGCGCAGGCGTTTCGATCATTAGAAGGCGTCGACTTTTACAGTTTGCAGGTCGATTTGTCTGGTGAGGCAAACGAGGCTCGCGCAGCCGGCCTGCATCTCATGGACGCGACTGATGAATTTAAGTCGTTCGACGATACTGCAGCGTTTATCGAGGGACTCGATCTCGTCATTACCGTATGCACGTCCGTCGCGCATCTCGCTGGCGGGTTGGGCGTGCCGACGTGGGTATTGCTCGACGTCAACCCGCATTGGGTGTGGATGACCGGGCGCATCGATAGTCCGTGGTACGGGAGTGTGAAGCTGTTTCGACAGGGTACGTACGGGGACTGGGCAGAGGTACTCGTCTCGGTCAGGCATGACCTCTTGGCGCTATTGGCCGAGCGCGGTATCTCGACTCGCACGACTGCTCCGGTGGAAATCAAGACATTAACGACATTTGATGGGGGAAGGCATTGAGCGCTATAGATATTGTCAAGACGGTATCCGGGACATTCAACCAGACTGCCTCCGAACAGCTGTCCACGCGAATGGGACTTGGCCCCGACGTCGCCCGCCTCGTCATCGAGCGGGGGGCGGCTGCGGTCGTCGCAGCTCTTATGTCACACTGTGCGACGCCGCAGGATTTGGCGTTTGCGTTTGCAACGATCATGTCTGCGGCATCCGACGCACGCATCGGCGAACAGCTTCACTTTCTGCTGGGGGACACCGCCAACCTTAAAGATCTCGAGTTGACCGGTGAAAACTTGAGCAAACAAGTGACTCAGCGACGCATTGCGGTGTTGAGCGATCCGATTGCTTTGTTGACCGGGGTGCCGATGCAACCCGCGCATGTGTTGGTTGCGGTGTCGGCGGTGGTGACGTTTGGCGCTCTCAAACGCCATCTCTTGGTCGACCAAGCGTCTGTTGCCGATTTTGCTTCGTTGCTGAGTCGTCAGTTGCCATTGATTGCGCCTTTTCTGACCGAAAGCATTGCGAATTGCCTTGGGTTTGAAAGCGTGAGCCGTTTCTCTGAAATGACCGGGCAGCGACTTGCTATCCAGAAGCAAGCGCCTGTTGCGCCGCCAGTCTATGGGAAGGTAAACGTCCCTGTAAGCACGGCCGTTCGCTACGGGACGATTCCCGAGGCAGTGCTCGCACCGCGCTTAGCACCGGCGGGGTTGGCCTCGAATCCTGCATCCCATTTGTCCGTTGGTATTGCTCGCGGACAGAGGCGCCGACGAAGGTCGCAGTATTGGCTCGCGTGCGTGTTGATCTTGCTGGCCTTAGTCGCGATCAGCGCTTCGGCGATGTTAGCTTACGAGGAAACACATCCGGGTTTCATGAGGTCGACGGTTATGTCACTTGGGGTCAATGTGCTCGACCGTACCCGCGTTCGAGCTGTGACGTCGGTTGCATCGACGCCCAAGCCGGACACTGGTTCGCAGCGACCCATTGCGTCGGGCCACGCACAATAGAAAGAGGGCTATTCTCGAATCCAGCTCCGCAGCACCACTGTTCGCTACGAGGGGCGAACAAGGTAAGTCGCGAATTCCTATCATAAGTCGCCGAGTTATATAAAAATCGGCTTTTCTGATGGATTTGGAATATAGACTGCGCCCTGGAGGTAGTCAGAGCGTGGCCGGAACACCTGATCGAATTGCCGTGCCCGCTGTACCTCGTCGCTGTGCATATAGGTCGACGTCGTCGAGATGGATGAATGCCGCAGGTTGTCGCGCACCATGATCAACTCGGCGCCCCGCGCCAACGCGTGCGACGCGTGCGTGTGACGCATCCAGTGCGGGCTTGCGCGGCGCAGCTTCTCAGCGGTCGCTGGTCGTTCGTCCTGGATCGCGTCGGCCACCAGCACGAAGAACCGGCGCAGCACGCGCCAGAGCCGCCTGGGTTCGATGCCCGCGCCGTCCTCCTCGAGCTTCCGACGAGCGGCGACGCCGGATTCCAGCGTGTTGGCGTGACCGGCAGTCCGCGCTGCACGAGTGATTTGCGAGCACGTAGCGCTGTTCGACCAGCCAGCGAAACAACGCCGACAGGACGTTCAGTGCGTACGCCGCGGAGCGAGCGGACAGCGGGCCCGTGAACGGCCGCCACTCGATGCTGTGCCGTGGCCGCGATGGGCCGACCCAGCGCTCACGTGGCGTTGGTCGCCGCAGGAAACCGCGGTACGCGATCGCGTCGTCGGTGGTCAGCGACGACAGTGCGCGGCCGCGTTCGACGATTGTCCATAGAATCAGGCGCTCAGCTTCTTTCCGGTACGCCCGCTGCGTGGCTGCGGCCTCGTGCAGCTACAGCCAGGACTGGATTGCTTCGTAATCGTTCGTGGCATTCAGCAGGCACGCGTTTAGCGGCGCGCGAAACTGGCCGCGCGAACCGTCGACCTCGTGCGGCACGCGCAGTTGCTCCCACGGTACGATGTCGCCGACAGGCGCGGCGACGATCAGCGCCCGCGCGCGTTCGGTCAACGCTGGATGCGCGGCAAAGAACGCCTCGATGCGGCGTGCGCCGGCGGCGCCGAGTCCGGCGATCGCCGACCACCAGCGGCGACGTCGCGGAATTCGCACGGTCAGATCGGCCAGGGTCCGAACGCCGTGCGCGTGTAGTGCTTCGACGATGCGCGGCGGCAGCCACTGCTCGACCGTGTCGGTGATCAGCGGCGACGGCATGGGCAGGTTGCGAAGTGCCTCGATCGCGCGGGCCACGCTGTCGGCCGATGTCCTTGTCGGACGAACCACGAACGTGGCCGCTAGGTCGGCTCGGTGCCGATCCAGCGCGTATGCGATGAGCCGTCGACGAATCTGGCCGAGCACGCCGCGCGACGATTCGCCGGCGTCCCGGCGATCGCCGAGATAACGCGTCACGGCGGCCCGCGCATCCAGACCCGCGTACCACCTACGCAGTGCGGCGAGCTCGGCTTCGTCTGGGAAGTCGGGTCCGCTGTCCTCGACGGGAAGAGTCTCGCGCGTTTTCATGATCGCCAGTTTAATGATGGTCCGATAATCCGGTTATCGGTCCAGCTCTCTGTACCATGATGGTCGCAAATTCCGCCCGCAGTGTCCCGTAGTCTGGAAGAACGCGCCGTCATGCGCTTTTGCCAGACACTCGACTTCCGGCGCGTGCAGCGCGTACAGCTTGTTTTTATCCTTTTGCTTCTGCGACAGAATCCGCTTCGTGCGGCCGATCGGTTCTTCCAGCGCCGCGCGGCTTTGCTGCGCCACGCCATCGAGCTGGCGTTCGACGTCTCGCATCACACGGCCCACGCGCGAGCGCAAAGTGCGCAGCGCCTTCTTCATCCGCTTGTACTGCTTCGCATGTGCATAGCGGCCGATCTGGCCCGCCAAACGCGGCGCCTCTCGGTTGTAGTGCTGCCGCAGCTTCAGCCCATGACGAGCAGCAGCCTTCACCAGATGTTCTCGGCAACGCTCAAGCAACCGCGAATCGGTGGGATGCGCAATCGCTTTTTCCATTACCGTCGCATCCACAATCACCCGCTTCCGGCTCGAAGTCTTGATGACATTGGCTCGCTTGGCCGCTTCGAGCGTCTCGGCCAACAACTCTTCAACGCCGGATTCGCCTAGTCGTTTGCGCCAGCGCGTTAGGCTCGACGGATCGATCGGCGGCTTGGTCTGCAAGTACGTCTCGCCGGTGAATACCTGCCAATACGGGTTCTCCAGCCATTGCCAGACCACCTCTTCATCCGACAGGTCGAACGCGTGCTGCAAGTACAACAGCCCTGCGATCAAGCGCGGCAACGTTGCCGGTCGGCCGCGAGGCGACACGAAGCTCGCACTCATCGCTGCGTTCAACCGCACCCAATCGATCAGATCGGCAAGCCGAACCAACGGATGCTTCAAATTGATCTGCTCGCGCAGCGGTTGGCGGAAGAAATCTCCCTCTGGCACCGGCGTCTTCGGACCCATCCACACCTCGTCAGGATTTGCAGGATTCACGCGCCAATATGCCTGCTTCCTGCAAATCCAACAACCCCGTTTCGCCCTCACAGCCTTGCCGCACATGCCTCGCAGGATTGTTCAGGTCCGACTAAGTAAGGCGACGAGCCGCTCCCGTTTGATGTAGACCAGCAGTGCGCGGCCGACGTCGCGGGCCAGCGGCAATTCGCGGTCCCGACGCGACTTGGTACCTCGGACGCCAATACCGCCGTTGCCCCAGTCGATGTCGTCGAGCGTGAGCTTGGTCACTTCGGCGGCTCGCATTCCTGTTCTCGCGAGCAGGAGGACGATCGCCTTATTGCGCAGTGGCTGGCGCGTATCGCCGCTCGCAGCCAATGAGATCACTCGATCGACCTCATCGGTCGACAGGCAAGCCGGCAGCGTAGTGTGACGCCAGCGCCGGATTCGCGATACGGCGCCCCTCGAGCGCGGGTGCGACCACCCCCTTGACGGCGAGGAAGCGCAGCGTGGCCGCAGCGCGACGACTGGCGCATTCGACGGTCGTCGTGTCGTCGATGAAAGCTCGTGGCATGCATACGCGCGAAGCGCATCCGCTGACAAGTGCTGCCACTGCAGTGGAGCGTCCGAAATCCATTCCTGCAGGAAGTGCCTCACGAACCGGACATACTTCCGGCGTGTGCCGCCCGCCAGACCACGGACGGCGTCGAGGAAAGCATCGAACTCATCGAGAAACTGAGCGACATCAGCGTTTGGCGCCGGGAGCGCTGTGGGGGTAGGCGTGCCCGACCGTGGGCGCGACTGTGACATTCTTCTTCTCCTGCCGGCCACTATGGCCGGTAGAAGAAGTTCAGAACATTATGCGAAGCATTGCCACCCGGCCGCGGACGTCGGACCGCGCGTCACGAAGCCGCACCAGGATCGAACTCGTGTCGCTGTGCATAATCTGGCTGCTGAGCATATTCACGAATGGTGAGTAGACCCGGGGAGTTTCACCCCGAGTCTCTCGCAGAACCGTACGTGAGACTCGCGCCTCATACGGCTCCCGTTATCCAACCGTTACGCCGATGACGCGCCAATGGACA
>Ga0157367_1000868_pt1 | contig 13816 bp, 14 predicted proteins | sample AttbisABBM2_FD_113142 | JGI IMG/M metagenome (GOLD analysis project Ga0157367, IMG submission 113142) | Fungus gardens microbial communities from leaf cutter ant in Botucatu, State of São Paulo, Brazil - Atta bisphaerica ABBM2 | ecosystem: Host-associated > Fungi > Mycelium > Unclassified ...
GGCCGACATCTACGGCAACGTGAACTCGACGCACGTGATGGGCACGAAGATCCAGAACGGCATCGGCGGCTCGGGCGACTTCGCGCGCAACGGCTACCTGTCGTGCTTCATGTCGGCGAGCACCGCGAAGGGCGGCGCGATCTCGCGGATCGTGCCGATGGCGAGCCACGTCGACCACACCGAGCACGACGTCGCGGTGGTCGTCACCGAGCAGGGCCTTGCCGACCTGCGCGGCCTGTCGCCGAAGCAGCGCGCGCGCAAGATCATCGCGACCTGCGCGCATCCGGATTTCCGGCCGATGCTCGAGGACTACTTCGAGCGCGCGTGCCGCGAGAGCTTCGGCAAGCAGACGCCGCACCTGCTCGGCGAAGCGCTGTCGTGGCACGAGCGGTTCGTGCGGACCGGGTCGATGAAGGGCTGACCCTGCCGCTCCGACGCGCGCCGCGGGCGCGCGTCAATCCATCGCCGCGTGCGCGACGCCCGCGCTGCCGGCCTCGCGCAGGACGAGCGCGACACGCTGATCGGCCTGCTCGGGCGGGTGCGCGGCAACCTGATCGACAGCAGCGGGGCGTGACGGCGGGCACGCCGGCTGCCGATGCGGCGCCGGCGCTGCGCGTCACGGCATGACGTCGACCACCACGCGCGCCGCCACATAGAGCCCCACCCCGTAGGCCAGGTGCGCGACGAGGCTGCGGCGTCGCGCGACGCCCGGCTGCGGCGTGCGCGCGGCGGCGATGCCGAAGCCGAATGCCGGCTGCATCACGAAGAACGGCGCAGCCACGCTGACGAGGCCGGCGGCGAGCGCGGGCAGCAGCGTCGGCGCGCGCAGCCATCCGGTTCCCGCGATCGCGACGGGCAGGGTCGCGAACGCGATGCCGATCGCGTAATGCGCGAACCAGCCGGCCGCGCGCTCGTACGGCACCGGCGCCGCCGCAAGGATGGACGCATGCCGGAACCGGCCCGCCGGCATGTGGCCGAGCCAGCGGCCGACCAGCGCGTAATCGAGCGACGGAATGCCGAACACGTGCTGCCGGAACAGCGTCCACAGATCCAGCACGAGCGTGCCGCCCGCGCCGACCAGCAGCAGGCGGAACAGGGCGTCGGCCGTGCCGCTCATCGTGCGCCCCCGGCGTTTGCCGGGTGAAAGGCGTCGGGCAGGCCCGCGCGCCGCAGGGTTCGAATCGATGTCATCGTAATTCCACCTTGTTCCAAAGGGAGCGAGCGGCTATCTTGCAACTTCAAGTTCCCTTGAGGTCAAGCATGAGCAGTCTTGATATCGCCGACGTCACGCAACGCGCGGGGTTGCCTGCGTCGACGCTGCGCTACTACGAGGAAAAAGGGCTGATCGTGTCGAACGGGCGTCGCGGCCTGCGCCGGCAATACGATCAGGGGGTGTTGCAGCGGCTCGCGCTGATCGCGCTCGGCCGCGAGGCCGGCTTCTCGCTCGACGAGATCGGCGCGATGCTCGGCGCGGGCGGCGCACCCGCGATCGACCGCGCGAAGCTCGACGCGAAGGCCGACGAGCTGGACCGCACGATCCACCGGCTCAGCGCGGTGCGCGACGGCCTGCGGCACGCGGCGGCCTGCCCGGCGCCGAGCCATCTGCAATGTCCGACGTTCCAGAAGCTGCTGCGCGTCGTGGAGCATCGCCCGCCCGCGCGCCGCGCGAAGCCGGTCGGCGCGGGCGGCGACTAGGCGAGGCGCGCGGCTTTCGGTCGTGCTGTATCGTCGTTCGATCGCTTTGCGGCCCGAGGAGGCGCCATGAGCTTGCCGATCGCATGGGTGGTGTTCGACATGGAAGGGGTGCTCACGCACTACGATCGCGCGGCGCGGGTCGCGCGGCTGTCGGTGCTCACGGGCCGGCCGCCCGACGCGATCCGCCATGCGATCTGGGAGTCGGGCCTCGAAGCGCGCGCCGATGCCGGCGAGCTCACGCCGGCCGCCTACCTGGACGCGCTCGGCAGCCTGCTCGCATGCCGCGTGAGCCGCGACGCGTGGCTCGATGCCCGTCGCGCGTCGATCACGCCGAACGCCGAGACGCTCGCGCTCGCCGCGCGGGTGGCCGAGCGGCGTCCGATCGCGGTGCTCACGAACAACTGCCGGCTCGTCACCGATCATCTCGACTATCTGAACCCGCCGGTTGCGCGGCTATTCGGCGCGCGCGTGTTCGCGTCCGCGTCGTTCGGCGCGGCCAAGCCGGCCGCGCAGGCGTATCTCGGCTGCGTCGCGCAGCTCGGCGCGCGGCCTGACGCGACGCTGTTCATCGACGATACGGATGCGAACGTCGCCGGCGCGGTCGACGCGGGGCTGCTCGGCTATCGCTTCGTCGATGCCGCGCGGCTCGCCGATGAACTGCGCGGGCGCGGGCTGATCTAGCAGGCCGCTTGCAAATACCGCGGCCGTCAGCCGATTGCCGCGCGCCGCACCCGCCCCAGCGCCGCTTCGAGCGCATCCATCGAGATCGAGCCGAGTGCGATGCGCAGCGCCTGCGGCGTGCTGGCCGTCGTCGCGAACGGCTCGGCGGTCGTCACGCGCACGCCGTCTCGTTCGAGTGCGGCCGCGACGTCGTCCGCGCGCAGATGGTCGGGCAGCATCAGCCACACGTAGTACGACGACGGATGCGCGAGCAGCGCGCCGCCGCGCAGCATCCGCCGCGCGAGCGCCTGCCTGCCGCGCGCATCGTCGCGCTTTTGCTCCTCGAGCGTATCGACGACGCCTTGCTCGATCCACTGGCACGCGAGCGCGACCGTCAGCGACGGCGTGTTCCACGTCGAGACGCGGATCGCGCGTTCGAGCAGCGGCACCCAGCGCGGCGGCGCGGCAACGAAGCCGAGCCGCAGCCCCGATGCCACGCTCTTCGACAGGCCGGACACGTAGACCGTGCGATCCGGCGCGAGCGTGAACAGCGGTGGCGGCGCGGGCTCCGCGAGGAACGCATACGCGCCGTCCTCGACGATCAGCAGGTCGTGCCGCTCGGCCAGCGCCGCCAGGCGCCGGCGGTCCGGCTCGCCCATGACCGCGCCGAGCGGGTTGTGCAGCGTCGGCATCGTGTAGACCGCGCGCACCGGCCGCCTCGCGCACAGCGCCGCGAGCCGTTCGAGATCCATGCCGCCGCCCGGGAGCGCCGGCACCGGCGCCAGTTCGAGCCGATGCGCATGGGCGAGCGCCTTCATGCCGGGGTAGGTGAGCGCGTCGACGGCGATGACGTCGCCCGGCTGCAGCAAGGCCATTGCGACAATCGCGAGACCCTGCTGCGCGCCGTTGACGATCAGCACCTGCTCGCCGGGCACGCGGATGCCGCGGTTGCGCAGATGTTTGGCGACGGTCTGCCGTTCGTGCGGCCGGCCGCCCTGCGGCGCCGAATGCAGCAGCGCGTCGAGGTCGCCCGACGCGGCGAGGCTGCGCAGCCCGCTGCGCAGCAGCTCGACCTGGCCGGGCAGCGACGGATAGTTGAACGTCAGGTCGATCGCGTCCGCGCGGGCAGGGTGCTGTTCAAGGCCGAGGCCGCGCGGCAGCGACGTATCGCGCACGAACGTGCCGCGCCCGGTCTCGCCGACGACGAGGCCGATCGCCTCGAGCTCCGCATAGACGCGCGCGGCGGTTGCGAGCGCGATGCCGTGCTGCTTCATCAGCGCGCGCACGGTCGGTAACTGCGCGCCGGGCGGCAGCCGGCCCGCGTGGATCCGTGCCGCGAAGTCGTCGACGATCGATCGGTATCGGGGTTCGCGCATCGCTTGTATCTGGAACAATTCTTTGTTTGTATCGGATCGGAAGATTACGCTGCCGACGTCGCTCACGCAAACCCTGTTCCCCATGATCGAACTGTCGACCCTCTCGATTTTTTCGGCGGCCGTGCTGCTGTTGCTGCTGTCACCCGGACCGAACATGACGTTCGTGCTTGCGCACGGCGTGACGTATGGCATGCGCGGCGGCGCCGCGGCCGCGCTCGGCATCGGCGTGGCGGACCTGATCCTGACCGCGTTGACCGCCACCGGCGTGACCGCGGCCGTCAACGCGTGGCCGCCTTCGTTCGACGTGATCCGCTACGCGGGCGCCGCGTACCTGCTGTGGATGGCGTTCAAGGCGCTGCGGCAGCCGGGGCGTCTCGGCGCGGCCGGCGCGCCGCAACGGTCGCTGGCGTCGGTGGCCGGCCGGGCGATGCTGAACAGCCTGCTGAACCCGAAGGCGCTGCTGTTCTTCGTGGTGTTCCTGCCGCAGTTCGTCGACCCGCGCCATGGCCCGGTCGCGGCGCAACTGGTCGAACTCGGCTGCGTGCTCACCGCGATCAGCACGGTGTTCCACCTGCTGCTCGGCGCGGCCGGCGGCACGGTGCAGCGCCTGGTATCGCGCCACGCGCGTGCGGCGATGCTGCAATCGCGCGGGCTGGCCGCCGTGCTCGTGCTGCTCGCGGTGCGGCTGGCCGTGATGTCGCGCCCGGCATGAGCGGCGGACGAACCCTGGATGCCTGTTCGAATCGTCAAGGAGACCGAATGTACATTGCAGCTTTCATTTACCAGCCGGGCGACGCCGACGACGCGTTTCGCGCGCTGAGCGCGACGATCGACGCGGTGGCCGCGAGCCTGCCCGGTTTCGCCGGCGCCGAGTCGTGGCGCTCGGCCGACGGCGAGCGGATCAACGCGACGTACTACTGGCACGACGAAGCGTCGCTGCGCGCGTTCGCCGCCGATCCGCGGCATCTCGACGCGAAGCGCCAGTATCGCAAGTGGTATGGCGGCTATCACGTGATCGTGTCGAAGGTCGAGCGCGCGTATGGCGACGCCGCGTTCGCGCATGTCGTCGCCGATACGCGGCGCGCGGCCACCCGGCAGCCGGAACCGGGCGTCGCCGGTTGATGTGCCGTGCGTGCCGCGATGCGTCCGATCACCCGGCGTAGTACACGCGGCACTCCATCTCCCGGCCGCGCACGATCCGCTTGCCGGCCAGCTCGCCGTGCGCCTCGGTGACGACCATCCGTTCGCTTTCGCGCAGCACGTCGTCGTAGAAGAACAGCGCGACCCAGTCGGCCATCGGGCTGTCTTCGTAGACGCGCCCCGTGTTCGAGAACAGCGCGGTGAAGTGCCAGCCGCCTCGCGTGATGTGCAGCACGGGCAGCCAGGCCTTGCCTTCGGGGTTCAGGCGCTTCGGCGCGAGCGTCGGCAACGTGCCGGCGGCGGCCCGCGCGCGATAGAGGCGGTCGATGTGAAGCAGCAGCTCGACCGGCGGCTCGGCACCGAGGCCGCCGTTGCGCGTGTGCGCGTGCCAGCGCCGCCGACGGCTCAGCACCTCGTCGAGCGCGGCGCGGATGCCCGCCGCGCGCCGCGGCCCGACGCCCGACACGGTTTCGAGCCGGCCGGTGCGGGCCGCCGCTTCGAGATCCTCGAGCGTGTCGATGTGCAGCGTGTCGTGGATGCGCATCGCGAGTTCGCGGCCGATGCCCGGCACGGCCTCGAACGCGGATGCGAACGCCGTGTCGCCGCGCAGCCGTTCGAGCTGGCGCCAGCGGCCCGTAAGCAGCAGCTCGGCGATCGCCTGCGCGACGCCGAGGCCGATTTGCGGCAGTGCGTCGAGCGCATCGATGCCGCCGGCGTCGAACAGCGCGCGGACGCTGCGGTCGAGCCCGTCGAGCGTGTCGGCCCCGGCGCGGTAGGCGCCGGCCCGGTACGGGTTCGCGCCCTGGTCGGCCAGACGCTGCGCGGCCTCGCGCAGGCAACTGGCGATTTGCCGGTTTTCCTCGTCGGTTCGGCTGGCGGTCGTCTGCATGGGCGAGGACGCGCGTGGGGGGCGAACGGTGGGGGGCGTGGCGCACGGGGCGCCGGTCTGGCCATCCCCGATTGTCCGGAACACGATGCGCGAAAAATTGATGCGTATCAATGGCAAACGTTGCACACGCGCACGGCCGGTTTCGCGGCGTGATACCCCGGACGGGCCGCGCGGCGCTACGCTGTAGTCAGGACAGCATAGCGGGAGGGCGGCGATGCAACGGGCGCTTCTGGTCTGCGGAATGCTGCTGGTCGCGGCGGGACTCGGCTGGCGCTGGCTCGCGCGGATTCCGTTCGGCCGCCTGCCGGGCGACATCCATATCGTGCGCGACGGCTTCAACCTTTACCTGCCGCTTGCGACGTGCGCGGTGCTGTCGGCGGCGCTGACGCTGCTGGCGTGGCTGCTGCGGCGATGAACGGCCGGTGCGACGCGACGCCCGCAGGCTGCGCGCGCCTGTTTCTGTGCGGCGACGTGATGACGGGGCGCGGCATCGACCAGATCCTGCCGCACCCGGGCGACCCGCGCTTGTTCGAGCCCGTCTGCCGGTCCGCGCGCGACTACGTGCGGCTCGCGGAGCGGGAAAGCGGGCCGCTGCCGTTCCCGCGCGACGATGCGTATCCATGGGGCGACGCGCTCGCCGTGCTCGAGCGGGTGCAACCCGATGCGCGGATCGTCAATCTCGAGACGGCCGTGACCGCGAGCGACGCCCGCTGGCCCGACAAGACGGTGCTGTACCGGATGCATCCGGACAATGTCGGCTGCCTGCTGCGCGCGCGCATCGACTGCTGCGTGCTCGCGAACAACCATACGATGGACTGGGGGCGCTCGGGCCTCGACGAAACGCTCGCGACGCTCGTGCGCGCGGGCATCCGGCCGGTTGGCGCGGGGCGCGACGCGGCCGAGGCGGCAGCGGCGGCCGTCGTCGAGTGTGCGAGCGGCGTGCGCGTACGCATCGATGCGTACGCGTCGGCGAGCGCGGGCGTGCCCGACGCGTGGGCCGCGCGCGGCACGCACGGCGGCGTGAACGTGCTGCCGGACCTGTCGCCGGCGCGGGCCGATGCGATCGGCCGGCGTCTCGCGCAGGCGCGGCGCGCGACCGGCGACGTCAACGTAGTGTCGCTCCATTGGGGCGGCAACTGGGGCTACGCGGCAAGCGCGGACGAGCGCGCCTTCGCGCACCGGCTGATCGATACCGGCGGCGTCGACATCGTGTACGGGCATTCGTCGCATCACGTGCGCGGAATCGAACGGTATCGCGGCCGGCTGATCCTCTACGGCTGCGGCGATTTCCTGAACGACTACGAAGGCATCGCGGGCTACCGCGCGTATCGGCCCGATCTCGCGCTGATGTATTTCCCGCTGGTCGACACGGCGGGCGGTGCGCTGTGCGACCTGTTCATGGCGCCGATGCAGGTCCGGCGGCTGAGCGTGCGGCATGCGCCGGACGACGGTGTCGCGTGGCTGGCCGACGTGCTGGAACGGGAAAGCGCGGTGTTCGGCACGCATGTGCACGTGACGGCGGCCGGCATGCTGGCGCTGCGGGACTGACGCGGGCCGGCGCATGAAACAAACAGTAACCGATCATACGTCCCGAAATGTGCGGGAGACGTAAGCTAGATACGTGGCGTGCGTCAGGTACCGTGGCGCCGATCTTGCTGGAGCCTGTGATGAACCCGATTTCCGCGATGAAGCCTGCCGTCGTCGCGTTGGCCGTTTTGGCGCTCGGCGGCTGTTACTACTCGAGCCCGTACGGCTATGCGCCTTACTACGCGCCGTACTATGCGCCGGCGACGGTGTCGCAGGTGCCGGTCGCGCCGGACGGCACGGTCGCGACGCCGGATGCGCCAGCGGCGGCTGCGCCCGTCGAGGTCGCGCCGGTTTATCCCGTGCCGGTCTATGCGCCGTACCCGTATTACTACCCGGGCTGGTACGGCTGCTGCTGGCCGCCGGTCGCGATCGGCTTCGGCTTCCGGGGCCACTTCGGCGGCGGTCACCATCACATGGGCGGCGGACACTGGGGCGGCGGGCACTGGGGCGGCAGGCCCTGGGGTGGCGGCGGGCACCGGCATTGAGCGGCGCGCGGCGACGGCGCGCCATGCAACGAAACGGCGCGGGCCTGCGCCGCGCAGGAGAGCACCATGAGAAACACGATCGTCCGATGCCTGTGCATCGTCTTCCTGGGCCTGCTGGCGATGCCGGGCGCGGCCGATGCGCAGACGGCCGCCTATACGAACGCGCCGGCGAACCTGCGTGCCGGCCCGGCGGAGGACTATCCGCTGGTCGCGCAGATTCCGGAAGGCACGATGGTGTCCGTGATCGGCTGCATCAGCGACTACACGTGGTGCGACGTCGCGCTGCCGGGCGTGCGCGGCTGGCTGTACGCCGGGCTGCTCGACTATCCGTACCAGGGCGGCGCGGCGCCGCTGCTCGACTACGGCGCCGAAATCGGCCTCCCGGTCGTGGTGTTCGCGATCGGGCCGTATTGGGATCGCTACTATCGCAACCGGCCGTGGTTCCACGACCGAGACCGCTTCACGCACCGCGCCGAGCCGCGCATCGGCCCGGGCGGCATGCCGCCGGGGCGCGGCCATCCGCAGCAGAACGAGCCGCCGCCGGCGGCCGTCATGCCGGGCGCGGGCGGACGGCCGGGCGAGCGCGGCGGGCATGAGGGCGGACACGACACGCGGCCGTCGGCCACGCGCGGCGGCTGGACCGGCGGCATCCGCACGCCCGCTCCGGCGCCCATGCCGATGCCGGCGCCGATGCCCGCGCCGATGCCGCAAGGCGGCGGGAACATGCGTGCGCCGGCGCCTTCGGCCACGATGCATGCGCCGCCGCCTGCACCGGCAGCCCCGATGCACGCTCCGGCGCCGTCGATGCAGGCACCCGCGCCCGCCGTCGTGATGCCGCCGCAAGGCCATCAGGACGGTGGCGGAGGCGGCGGGCAGCGCGGCAGCTTCGGCGGCCGGCAAGGCGGTGGAGGCGGAGGCGGCGGACACGGCGGGGATTTCCGGCACGATTGACGGGATCGGCCTCGCAGCCTGTCTGGGGCGTGAAGCCAAAGAGGCTCGGAAGTCCCGGGCCGGAAGCGGGCGATCCGTCCCGCCGACGGCGAGCGTCAGCGGGCCTGACATCGCGTCGCGTGGCGCGCGCCGTGCGTCAGGTCAGAGCATCCGCGAGAGCACGCCGTCCTTCATGACGAAGCGATGCGCGAGCGCCGCGCAGGCATGCAGGCCGATCAGGATCGCCAGCGCGGTGGCCCACGCGCTGTGCAACTCGCCGATCGACGCGCCGAGCGTGTGCGGCGCGGCGATCGCCGGCAACGAAAACCCGTTCCCAAGCCCGACGTGCCAGGTGCGGCCGTTCGCGTTCAGCCAGCCGAGCACCGGCACCGCGATCAGCGACGCGTAAAGCAGCTTGTGCGTCGCACTCGCAATGAACGCCAGGGCACGGCGCTGCTCGACCTGCGCGATGGGTTTGCGCGCGCCGGACCACAGCAGGCGCGGCACCGCGATCAACAGCAGCAACACGCCCAGATTCACGTGCAGCAGCACCAGCCCGAGCGGCGGCGCGGTGCCGTGGACGTCGGGCATCGTCCAGCCGACGGCGAACTGAGCGGCGACCAGCAGCGCCATGCTCCAGTGGAACAGGCGCGTGAGCCGGTCGTGGCGAGTGGCCTGGTGCGGGGTATCGGACATCGCGACTCCTTCGGGCGATTCGTTGAACCGGGTCGCGACATGGAAAGCGAAGGGCAGTGCTGCGTTGCGCAGCGCGCCGGGATCGGTGTCGCGGGCTGACGTGATCATCGCCGCGCGATCCTTATGACCGCCTTAAGGTGAGCGAGCGCGCATCGTCCGCGTGCGTTGCATCCGCGGACGATGCGTGCCGTGCGTCAATCGAGCAGCGCCAGGATTTCCTCGTAAAGCGGCTTCGGAATCCGCACGCCGTTCGCGACGCTGCGCGCGCGGGCGTCGAAGCGCCGTTGCGACGGCAGCCGCGCGCCCTGCGCGACGATCGATTCGAGCATCCGCTCGCCGCGCGCGAGCCACGCGTCGAGATCGTCGCCGAGGAACACCTTCGGATCGAACGCGATCACGAGTTCGCCATGGCACGGCGTCGCGCCGACGCCTTCGTCGAACGCCATCGACTCCTGGCTCGTCATGTCGCCGATCAGCGCGCCGCCGAGCAGTTCGACCATCGCCGCGAGCGCCGAGCCCTTGTGGCCGCCGAAGGTGCGCATCGCGCCGTGCAGCGCGGCCTTCGGGTCGGTGGTCGGCTGGCCGTCGGCATCGATCGCCCAGTGCGGCGGAATCGGCTTGCCTTGCTTCGCATGCAGCTCGATGTCGCCGCGCGCGATCGCGCTCGTCGCGAAATCGAACACGAACGGCACGCCGCCCGGCCGCGGCCACGCGAACGCGATCGGATTGGTGCCGAACACGGGCCGGTTGCCGCCTTCTGGCGCGACCCAGCTATGGCTCGGATTCATTGCAATGCCCGCGAGGCCCTCGGCCGCGATTGCCTCGACCTCCGGCCACAGCGCGGAGAAGTGATAGCAGCGGTTGATCACCATCGCCGCGATGCCGTGCTGCTTCGCCATCTCGACGAGCACCGGCAGGCCCGTCTCGAAGCTCAGCAGCGAGAAGCCGCGATGCGCATCGACCGCGACGATCGACGACGACAGCCGGCGCAGCGTCGGCACGGCCTGCGGATCGACCTTGCCTTTCTGCAGCGAGCGCACGCAGACCAGCAGCCGGTAGACCCCGTGCGAATGGCACTCGTCGCGCTGGCCCTGCGTGATCACGTTCGCGATCGCGCGCGCATGCGCGTCCGACATGCCGTGGCGGGTCAGCACGCGCAGCGCGAGCGCGTGCACGTCGTCGAGCGACAGGACGACTTCGTTCGCGTCAGACATCGCGCGCCTCCTTCGGCAGGACCAGCACGCCGTCGATGCGCTGCGCGATGTGCAGCGGATTGCCGTCGCGGAGCGCTTCCGGCAGCAGCGCGGCCGGCAAATCCTGATACGAAACGGGCCGCAGGAAGCGTTCGATCGCGCGTGCGCCGACCGACGTCGTGCGCGTGTCGGACGTCGCCGGGAACGGGCCGCCGTGCACCATCGCATGGCCGACCTCGACGCCGGTGCCGAAGCCGTTCACGAGTATGCGGCCGGCCTTGCGCTCGAGCGTCGGCAGCAGCGTCGCGAACAGCGCCGCGTCGCCGTCGCCGAGATGCGCGGCGATCGTCAGCTGGCCTTCGAGCGACTTCAGCACGCGACGCAGCGCGTCGGCGTCCGGGCAGCGCACGATCAGCGATGCCGGGCCGAACACCTCGTCGCGCAGCTCGGGCAGCGCGATGAACGCGTCCGCCGACGTCGCGAACAGCGCGGCGCGCGCCTGGTAGCGCTCGCCGTCGACGCCTTCGGCGAGCGACTCGACCGCGCCGTGCGCGCGCAGTTTCGCGACCCCCTCGGCATAGCTCGCGTGAATGTGCGGCGTCAGCATCGTCTGCGCCGGGGCGGCGCGCACGGCGCTCGCGGCGGCGGCCTCGAACGCGCGCAGCGCCGGCCCGTCGACGGCGAGCACGAGGCCCGGGTTCGTGCAGAACTGGCCGGCGCCGAGCGTCAGCGACGCGACGAACTGCGGCGCGATCGCATCGTGCCGCGTGGCGAGCGCGTCGGGCAGCAGCAGCACCGGGTTGATCGAGCTCATCTCCGCGTAGACGGGAATCGGCTCATGGCGCGCGGCCGCGATGTGCATCAGCGCGACGCCGCCGCGCCGCGAGCCCGTGAAGCCGACCGCCTTGACGCGCGGATCGGCGACGAGCGCCTGGCCGATCTCGCGCGCCGCGTCGAACAGCAGCGAGAACACGCCGGCCGGCAGCCCGCATTCGCGCACGGCCTGCTGGATCGCGCGGCCGACGAGTTCCGACGTGCCCGGATGCGCGGAATGCGCCTTGACGATCACCGGGCAGCCGGCCGCGAGCGCGGACGCCGTGTCGCCGCCCGCGACGGAAAACGCGAGCGGGAAGTTCGACGCGCCGAACACGGCGACCGGGCCGATCGCGACGTTGCGCAGCCGCAGGTCGACGCGCGGCAGCGGCTTGCGCTCGGGGCGCGCGGGATCGATGCGCGCATCGAGGAAGCCGCCGTCGCGCACGATCGATGCGAACAGGCCGAGCTGGCCGACGGTGCGCCCGCGCTCGCCCTCGACGCGTGCGCGCGGCAGGCCCGATTCGGCGACGCAGCGCTCGATCAGTTCATCGCCGAGCGCCATGATGTGGCGGCCGATCGCGTCGAGAAATTCGGCGCGTGCCGCGAGGCTCGTTTCGCGATAGGTGTCGAACGCGTCGTCGGCGAGGGCGCAGGCCGTCTCCAGGTCGCGCAGGCTCGCGCCGCCGAATGCGGGCGCGAGCCGCTCGCCCGTCGCGGCGGCGATGGCATGGAGTTCGCCGTTCTGCCCGGTGACGGCAGATTGGCCGATCAGAAGCTGGCCGGTGAGTCGCATGATTCTCCTCAAAAAAGGTGCGGGCCGGGCGCGCGGCCCGGCCGATGAAAAAAGGGAAGGAGGCGTCAGCCCTCGTCGTCGTCGAGCTGCAGCTTCGCGGACGGCACGCCGGTGTTCGCCCCCCAGTAGTAGATGACGAGCGCGACGGCCGCGACGACAACCGTGTCGTACGGATGCGCGAGCGCGCCGGTGCCGCCGAAGCCGCCGAAATACGACAGCGCGATCATTGCCGCGTAGAACGCGATCAGCCACGCCGACGAGCGCACCTGTTCGGCGAGGCTCAGGTGCGCGGTCGGCACCCAGCGGCGGCACGCGAGATAGATCGCGAACATCGCGATCTGCAGCCCGAGCAGCCAGGACACGGTGCTCCAGCCCGACCAGTAGACGATCAGCGCGGCGATCACGAACGACGCGGGGCCGGTGATCGCGAACGCGCTCGCGCGGAACGGCCGCGGCAGGTCGGGCGCGGTGCGCCGCAGCGCCGCGACCGACACGGGTGCGACCGCGTAGCTGAGCACCAGCGCGGCCGACACGATGTTGATCAGCGCTTCCCACGACGGGAACGGCAGCGTCCAGAAGATCGAGAGCCCGAAGGTGAGCCACAGGCCCGCGCGCGGAATGCCGGACGCTTCGTCGACGCGCGTGAACACCTTGAAGAAGGTGCCCGTCTTCGCCCAGCCGTACACGACGCGCGGCGTCGCGTTCATGTAGATGTTGCCGCAGCCGCTCGGCGAGATCATCGCGTCGGCGACGACCATCACCGCGAGCCAGCCGACGCCGAGCGCGAGCGCGATGTCGCGGTAGGGCAGCGAGAACGCCTTGCTGACGTCGTGCCAGCCGGCGGCGAGCATGTCCGTCGGAATGCTGCCGATGAACGCGAGCTGGAGCAGCACGTAGATCAGCGTCGACAGCACGATCGACAGGATCAGCGCGATCGGGATCGTGCGCTGCGGATTGCGCACCTCGCTCGCGACCGACACGATCGGCGTGAGCCCGAGGTACGCGAAGATGATGCCGCCTGCCGACACCGCCATCTCGATGCCCGGCATGCCGAACGGCGCGAAGCCGTGCATGGTCAGGTTCGCGGGCTTGAAGAACGTGAACAGCACCGCGATCACCGACAGCGGCACGATGAACTTGAAGATGCTGATGATGTTGTTCGCCTTCGCGAACGTCTTCACGCTCGAATAGTTCAGGTAGAAGAAGAAACCGAGGAGCGCGGCCTGCACGAGCCAGCCGAGCGTCGTCGGGTCGCTCGATCCTTCGGCCGTCAGCCCCGGAAACCACGCGGCCGCGTATTGGCGCGCGGCGACGACTTCGATCGCGATCAGGCTCGAAAAGGCGATCAGCGTGATGAAGCCCATCAGGTAGCCGAGCAGCGGGCCGTGCGAGAACACCGGGTAGCGCACCACGCCGCCCGCGCGCGGCAGCGCGGCGCCGAGTTCGCAGTAGACGATGCCGAGCAGCAGCACCGCGAAGCCGCCGAGCAGCCACGAGAAGATGCCGGCCGGGCCCGCGATCGTCGACACGTGACTCGCGGCGAACAGCCACCCCGA
>Ga0157367_1000870_pt1 | contig 13809 bp, 13 predicted proteins | sample AttbisABBM2_FD_113142 | JGI IMG/M metagenome (GOLD analysis project Ga0157367, IMG submission 113142) | Fungus gardens microbial communities from leaf cutter ant in Botucatu, State of São Paulo, Brazil - Atta bisphaerica ABBM2 | ecosystem: Host-associated > Fungi > Mycelium > Unclassified ...
CATTGGCTGCAAAGCCAGTAGGCTAGCCGCCATACGTGATCGGGACATTTCTATCTGGCTGGATCGCGACATTACTATTTGGCCGTAACAAGGTGACTTCACATAATGTATATTATGTTAAATTCTAGCCTCTATGAGTAACTCGCACGAGTTGACTGGCAGCCGATGACCATAGGCTGGCATGCTCTTCGGCCTTTTCACATCATGAGGCGTTAGCTATGTCGATTCGATCCTTCACGCGAAAATTTATGAAGATTGCTGACCATTGGGCACCCCCTTTAGTCTGCACATTCCTGACCTATTATTTAGGGAAAGGCGCGTTCGATGGAGTACCTGAAGCTGCTGTGGATACCTGGCTTATGATCTCACTATGGGCAGACGCGCCCATTATGTTTCCACGCTGGGCCGTCCTGTCAGGCACTTCCATTGTATTTCTCGGAGGCGCCTTCCTTTGGCATAAACAGTATCAACGCATAAAGACGTTAAGCGGTGGTTAGACCGCACGATCAGATTAGGCTGTCGCAGAGTTATCCCTCCGTCCGCGGCTGAAACCGCTGGTGCAGTCGTCGCGCCAGGCTATCCAAGGCGAAGCCCAGCAGGCCGATCAGTAGGACCAGGGCCGTCAGTTCGCCGTAGGCCAGGCGGTCGCGGGTATCGAGGATGTAGTAGCCGAGTCCGGCGCTGACGCCGAGCATTTCGCAGGGCACCAGGACGATCCAGAGGATGCCGATGGCCAGGCGCACGCCGGTGAGTACCTGGCTCAGGACGCCTGGCAGGACCACCCGGCGCAGCACCTCCCAGCGGGTGGCGCTCAGGCTGTGGGCGAGTTGCAGCCAGCGTGGGTCCAGGCCACGGACCCCGGCGGCGGTGTTGAGCAGGATCGGCCAGACCGCGGCGAAGGCCAGCAGGAAGTAGATGGGGCGGTCCCCTACCCCCATGACCATCACCGCCAGGGGCATCCAGGACAGCGGCGAGATCATCCGCAGGAACTGGAAGGCCGGCGTGGTGGCGGCCTCCAGGGTGCGCCAGGAGCCCACCAGCAGTCCCAGAGGGACGCCCACCAGCAGTGCCAGCCCCAGGCCGATCAGGACGCGCTCTAGACTGACCCGGATGTGCAGCCACAGCTCGCCACTGGCCAACAGGTGCCAGAGGCTGATGAAGGTGGCATCGGGGGCGAATCGCCGGGTCAGGCTGCCGGGGGCCGACAACCCCTGTACCGCGGCCCACCAGAGCAGCACGAGCACCAGCAGCCCACCCGCGCCGAGCAGCGTGCGTTTGCGCGAAGACGACATCACACCGCGATCTCTTCCTGGCGGGCAAAGCCTTCGGCCAGGCCGAAGGTGCCCATGCCCCCCACGGCGGCGATGGCCTGGCGCACGAAGCGGTCGTCCACCAGGTCGGCGGCGGCACGCTCCGGGTCCAGTCCGGCGAGAAAGCCCGCCTCCCCCTGGATCAGAGTGCTCTTGAGCCGGGTGACCAGCTCACGGGTGTAGCTCGGATAGGGATAGGGCTGGAAGTCGATGCGCTCGTCGTGCCAGGCGGCATGGCGGATGGCGCCATCGGCCAGGTAGCGCCCCCGGGCTGCGGCATTGGGTACCAGCACCTGCTTGAGCAGGCTCTCCGGATGCGGTGTGTAGCGACCACTTCCCTCGCGGGAGAGCAAGGCGGCGGCCTCGGCGCGGTGTTCCCGGGTCCAGACCTGCGCCTTGACGATGGCGTTGACCACCCGTTGCGACCAGTCCGGCCGGTCGTTGAGGTCGCGCTCGTGCATGAACACCACGCAGCAGGCGTGATTGCGCCAGACGTCGCCGGTGAAGCGCTGGATGCGGCCCACCTGCTGGCTTTCGGCCAGGGCGTTGAAGGGTTCGGCGACGATGTAGCCGGCGATGCGTTGGCTGGCCAGCGCCGGCGGCATGTCCGCGGGGGCCAGGACCAGCAGGTTGACCTCGTCGGCGGCGAGACTGGCGTCGGCCGGACGGCTCACCGCCTTGAGGCCGTGCTGCCGCAGCAGTTCCTGCAGCACCACGTTATGGATGGAGTACCAGAAGGGAATCGCCACGCTGCGACCGCCCAACTGGCGCACCTCCCGGATGTCCGGCGCCACGGTCAGCCCCGAGCCGCCGACGTGGTTCCAGGCCACCACCTTGGCTGGCACCTGGCTGCCGTAGCGGGCCCAGACGGTCATTGGCGACAGCAGGTGGATGACGTTCACCTGGCCGGACAGGAAGGCTTCGATGACTTGCGCCCAACTGCGCAGCAGTACCGGTTTTTCGGCCTGGACCCCTTCGGCGTCGAACAAGCCGCGGGCATGGGCGACCAGCAAGGGGGTGGCATCGGTGATCGGCAGGTAGCCGATGCGTACCGGGGCGTTGGGCTCGGTCGCCGCGCGGGCCTCCAGGCTGCGCAACAGCGGGAAGGCTCCGGCGGCGCTGAACAGTGCGGCCAGCTTGAGGAATTCACGGCGCGAGGGACGGGGATCGTGCAGGCACATGGGCAGGCTCCGCTGCGGAAATTGAAGGATGTGGTCGGCTCGCCCGTCGTAGGGTTTGCAGGATGTCGATGCGCAGGGCGCCCAGGGCTTCGATGGCCTCGGTACGCGGCTGCGCCAACTCGATGCGCCATTCGCCTATGACCCGCGCCGGGTGGTCGCCCAGTAGCAGGACACGGTCGGAGACCAGCAGCGCCTCGTCGATGTCGTGGGTGATGAGCACCGCGGCGGTGCCCTGCTCCGCCACCAGACGCAGCAGCAGTCGTTGCATGTCGGCGCGGGTGACTTCGTCGAGCGCGCCGAAGGGTTCGTCCAGCAACAGCACCCGCGGCCGCCGCGCCAGGCAACGGGCCAGGGCGGTGCGTTGGGCCATGCCGCCGGAGAGCTCGGCGGGATAACGTCCGGTCGCGGTGCTGAGCCCGACGGCGTCTATGGCCTCGTCCACCCGCTGCCGGGCCAGGGCGGACGGCAGGCGTGGCTGTCGACGAAAATCCAGGCCGAAGGCCACGTTGTCGCGCAGTGTCAGCCAGGGCAGCAGGCAAGGGTCCTGGAAGGCCACCGCCAGCTGGGGATGCGGCTGGCGCAGGGGTTCGCCCAGCAGGCGCACCTCCCCCTTGGCCGCTGCCTGCAGCCCGGCCAGGGCACGCAGCACGCTGGACTTGCCAACGCCGGAAGGCCCCAGCAGGCTCACTACTTCACCGGGGGCGACGTCCAGGTCGAAGTGGCTGAGCACCGGCTGCCAACCTTCTGGCCGCTCATAGCCGATCGCCAGGCCACGGGCACTGAGCACGGCCGTCATGCCCAGGCCGCCTGGCGTGCCAGCTCACCGCGCAGTTGCGTGAGGCTGGGGGTGACGATGGGCACGAAGGCGGCCTCGCGCCAGCGCCGGGCGAAGGCAGCGCCGCGCTCGCGCAGGTAGGCACCGCCGCCACTGGCTTGCAGCTCCAGCTGCACCGCTGCCGCGGCCTGCTCGGCCAGGGCGATGCGCAGGCGGAACAGGGCTGCCGGCTGCGCGATGAAGCGCCCGTCCGCCAGGCCCTGGTGCAGCAGGCATTCAGTCTCCTGCTGGGCTTCGGCCAGGGTATCGAGTTCGGCTTGCAAGGCACGGCGGCCCTCGCCTTCCAGACGCCGTGCCTCGGCGAGGCTGCGCCGGGCAAGGCCGATGGCCAGGCCACATTGCAAACCGAGGAAGGCGGGTCGTACCCGCGGTAGATAGAAGGCCGCTTCTTCGTGCAGCAACCAGTCCTCGGTCAGCTCGACGTCGGTCAGGTTCAGGGCGGCCGTGTTACTCGACTGCAGGCCCATCAGTTGCAGATCGGCGGAGCGCTGCAGTCCGGGGCTCTGGCTGGCCAGAGCCGTGACGAAGGGACGCTGCTCGCCCGCGCGGGCCACGGCGCCGGCGACCACGAAGCCGCTCTTGCGCAGGTTGGTCACCCAGGGCATGCAGCCGTCCAGGCGCCAGCCCTCCTCCGTGCGCCGGGCCTCTATCTGCAGCTGCTCCAGGCCGGAGAGAAACTTCATGGCGTTGGAGAGTCCCGTCGCCCCGGCCAACTCGCCGTTCAATAGGCTGGGTAGCAAGCGTTCGCGCAGGGCACTGTTGGGACTCTGCAACAGGTATTCGATGAAAGCCCGCTGGCCCCAGCAGACGAAGGCCGCGGCCAGTGAACGCTCGGCCAGCCAGGCGATACCCTCCACGGCATCGCCGAGGCTGCCGCCACTCCCGCCCAGGGTCGTTGCGACCCCCTGGCGGAAGCAGCCGCCAGCGGCAAGGCGCGGCAGCAGCGCCTCGGGGTCCTGGCTGCCCTGGTCCAGCGCCTCCGCCTGCTCGTCGAGCCAGGCGTCCAGGGCCAGGCTTGGGCGGGGATCGAATTCAGCCACGGCTCGGCTCCCAGCGATAGGCGGCCAGCTCGGCGTTGAGCGGGGTCTGGGCCAGGACGTTGGCGAAGTTGCACAGGGTCGCCAGGCTGACGCCCAGGACCACTTCCAGCGCTTGGCCGTCGCTGTAGCCCGCCTCGCGAAAGTGCGCCAGGTCGGCATCGGCCACCGCGCCGCGGTTGGCGATCACCGCGCGGGCGAAGGCGGCCAGGGCTTCCAGGCGCGGCTCGGGCAGGGTCTTACCGTCGCGCAGCGCGGCGATGGTGGCCGGGTCCAGCTTGGCCTTGTGGGTGGCGACCGCGGTATGGCCGGCCACGCAGAAGTCGCAGCCATGGGTGGTCGCGGCCACCAACTGCACCACCTCTCGCTCGGGCAGGCCGAGACTGACCTTGGCATTGAGGCCGGAGACGGTGACATAGGTCTCCAGCGCCGCCGGTGCATTGGCCAGCACGCCGAGTAGATTGGGAATGAAACCCGAGGCCTGCCGGGCATTTTCCAGGAAGGGACGAGCGGCTTCCGGGGCGGTTTCCGGGGTGAGGATCGACAGACGCGACATGGCTTCGACTCCAGGCAGGCAAGGGATGTCGATAAGTCTCTTGGTAATAAGAAGAGAGATCCATATTCTAAAGTCGCCATCACTTGCTCCAGAGTCCAGGCCTTAGATGACTTTTTCCTGTGCTTCGACCGAATGGTTATTGGACAGCCTCCAGTGCGACGCCAGCCTGTTCCATACGGGCCGTTACTGCGGTGGCTGGCAAGCCTCGACCCAGGGGCTGGCCCGGGCCAGCTTTCATCTGCTGGTGGAGGGACACTGCTGGCTGCACCTGGACGGCCAGCCGGCACAGGCGCTGCAGGGTGGCGACGCGGTGTTCCTGCTGCACGACCTGCCCTTTCGCCTGGCCAGCAGCGCCAGTGCCGCGGATGCCTGCCAGCTGCCCCGCGGCGAGATGATCGGTATGGATGAACGGCCCGGCGAAGGTGCCGGTCTGGTCTGCGGTTTCTTCGAGTTCGTCGGCAGCCTGTCGCGGCTGCTGATCGAGGCCCTGCCACCGGTGCTGCTGCTACGCGCCGATGACGTCCAGGCGCAAGCACCCCAGGCGCTGTTCCAGCTGATCCGCCATGAGGCCACCGATCCGCGTGGCTCCGCGCTGGTCCTGGAGCGACTGAGCCAGCTGCTGTTTCTCTATGTGCTGCGCGACCAGCTGAATCGTCCGGCCGAAGGACTCGGCGGCCTGGTGGCCCTGGCCCGCCATGCCCAGTTCGGGCCCTTGCTGGAACGCTTGATCGATGCCCCGCAGCGCCCCTGGTCGCTGGTGGACATGGCTGCGGTGACGGGGCTCTCGCGCTCGGCCTTCGCCAAGCGCTTTCTCGAGGTCAGCGGTCAGTCCCCGGGACAGGTGCTGCTGGCCCTGCGGCTACGCCGCGCCTGCCGGGAGCTGGACGCGGATCGCAGCGTGGAAGAGGTGGCCGAACGAGTCGGCTATCGCTCGGTAGCGGCCTTCGTCCGTGCCTTCAGTAAGGAATACGGCCTGCCGCCAGGGGCTTATCGACGGCGTAAGCGGCCGGCGCCTGGCTGATCGCTTGGCGCGTGACGGAAGACCTCCCTAGGCGGGAATCTGGACCGTCCCGGCCTCGCGCTGCCGTGCCAGATCCCGATAACCCGCAGCCGGATGTTCCGCCGGCAGCCGTGGTCCGATGCCGCCGAGTTTTTCGCGCAGGGTTCCGCTTTGGTAGGCGTGCTTGTAGACGCCGCGTCTTTGCAGCTCGGGGACCAGCAGCTCCACCACGTCGGCAAAGGTTTCGTGGGTGACGGCGTAGGCCAGGTTGAAGCCGTCCACGTCGGTCTCCTCTACCCAGCTTTGCAACTCGTCGGCCACGGTGGCGGGACTGCCCACCAGCAGCGGGCCGAAGCCGCCGATGCCGACCCAGTCGGCCAGTTCCTGCACGGTCCACTGCTTGCTGGGATCGGCGGTGGAGAAGGTTTCCACCGCCGACTGGATGGCGTTGGTGTGCAGGTGCTTGAGTACCTGGTCCGGGCGGTAGGCGGCGAAGTCGATGCCGGTCCAGCCGGAGATCAGCGTAAGCGCGCCCTCGTAGCTTACGTAGCCCTTGTACTCCTGCCACTTGGCCCGAGCCTGGGCATCGGTTTCGCCGACGATGACCGTCTGCAGGTTGAAGATCAGCACCCGGCGTGGATCGCGACCGGTCGCGGCGGCGCGCCGACGGATGTCGGCCACGGTCTGCTTGAGCACCGTCTTGGAGGGCGCGGCGACGAAGACGCATTCGGCGTGCTCGGCGGCGAACTGGCGGCCGCGACTACTGGCACCGGCCTGGTAGAGCACCGGGGTGCGTTGTGGCGAGGGTTCGCAGAGGTGATAGCCCGGTACCTGGAAATGCCGGCCCTGGTGCGCGATGGGATGCACCTTGGCCGGGTCGGTGAAGCGACCGGACGCGCGATCGCGCAGCACCGCGCCCTCCTCCCAGCTGCCTTCCAGCAGTTTGTAGACGACCTGCAGGTATTCCTCGGCATAGTCGTAGCGGGCATCGTGGTCGGCCTGGGCGGACTGGCCGAGATTGCGTGCGCCGCTCTCCAGGTAGGAGGTGACGATGTTCCAGCCGATGCGCCCCTTGGTCAGGTGATCCAGGGTGGAGAGCCGGCGGGCGAAGGGATAGGGATGCTCGAAACTCAGGGAGGCGGTCAGGCCGAAACCCAGGTGGCGGGTGACCGCCGCCATGGGGGTGATCAGCGCCAGGGGATCGTTGACCGGCACCTGGGTGGCCTCGCGCAAGGTGGCCGCGGGACCACCGCCATAGACGTCGTAGAGACCGAGGACGTCGGCGATGAAGAGGCCGTCGAACAGGCCGCGTTCGAGCAGTTGCGCAAGGTCGGTCCAGTAGTCGAGGTCCTTGTAGTCCCAGGAACGGTCGCGCGGATGGCGCCAGAGGCCGGGCGACTGGTGGGCCACGCAATTCATGTCGAAGGCATTGAGGCGGATTTCACGGGACATGGGGGTTCCTAATGGGGGGCGTCGCGGCGCCGCGCGAGTTGGTTGAGGGTCAGCACCAGGAGGATCAGCAGCCCGGTGGCCACCTGCTGCCAGTAGAAATTCCAGCCCACCAGCAGCAGCCCGTTGGCGGCCACCGCCAGCAGCAGTACCCCCAGCAGGCTGCCGGGTACGTTGGGCCGACCGTGGCGGTTCAGGCTGGCGCCGATGAAGACGGCGCCGATGCCATTGATGAGGTAGGCGTTGCCCGAGAGCGGCACATAGGCATCGATGCGCAACGCCAGCAGCATGCCCGCGACCGCAGCGGCCAGTGCCGTGGCCAGGCAGGTCCAGAGCGCCAGACGGCGCAGTGCCAGCCCGGAATAGCGCGCCACCAGCGGCTGGCTGCCGAGCGCGAGCAGCGCCCGGCCCAGGCGTCCGCGGGCCAATACCACGCCATAGAGCAGCGCCAGCAGCAGGACCGTCCAGACCGCGGCCGGCACCCCGAGCCAGCTGACCGTGGCCGGCCGGGCCTCGGGCTTGAGATAGAGCGGCAAGCCACCCTCGGACAACAACTGCTGCAGACTGGTACCGATGAACAGCACGCCCAGGCTGGCAAGGAAGGGCGACAGCCCCACGCCCGCGACCAGCAAGGCATTGACCACGCCCACCAGCAGACCGAGGCCCAGACCACCGGCCAGCGCCAGGGGCAGGGGCCAGCCGGCATTGAGCAAGGCGATGCAGCCGAAGGCCGCGAGGTCCAGGGCGATGCCCACCGAGAGATCTATGCCACCGGCGGCGATGGCGTAGGTCAGGCCCAGGGCCACCAGCGCCGGGACCAGGCCGTTATTGAGCAGCAGGCTGAGCAGATTGCCCTGGCTGAGAAAACCGGGCGCCGCCAGGGCGAAGGTGATCACCAGGCTCAGGAACAGCAACGGCAGCGCCAGGCGCAGGCTCGGGCGAGCGAGAGGCAGCGCCAGACTCATGGCCGCCCCTCCCCGCGCAGACTGGCGGCAGCCACCACCAGCAGGATCAGCGCACCCTGCACGCCATTGACCAGGAAGCTGCTCACCCCGAGCAGTTGAAAGCCATTGCCGAGCATGCCCACCAGCAGCGCCGCCAGCAGGGTACCGCCGACGCTCGGCTGCGAACGCCAGGAAAACACCGTGCCGAGAAAGGCGATGGCCACCACCGGCAGCAGCAACTCGCCCGAGCCCGGCGTACTGCCACTGAACCAGGCGACCGACAGCAGCGCCGCGAGCCCGGCGCAACCGCCCGCCAACAGGTAGCTGGAGAACACCAGGGTACGCACCGGCAGGCCAGCGGCCCGCGCCGCTTCGGGATGGTCGCCCACCGCGGCCAGCCGCAGGCCGTAGCGGGTGCGCTGCAGCAGCAGCGCCAGCACCAGAGCGGTCGCCAGCAATACCCAGCCCGCCGCGGGAATGCCCAGCAGGCTGGCGAGGCCGAGCAGATCCAGCCAGGGCGCACTGGCCGGCAGCACGGTGTTTTCGCTCAGGACCAGTTCCAGCCCGGCCACCACGTTGAGACTGGCCAGGGTGGCCAGCAGCGGTGGCAGCCCGAGCAGGGTCACCGCCAGGCCATTGGCCGCGCCGACCAGCAGGCCGCAGACCAGGGTCAAGCCGATGGCCAGGGGTGCGCCGTAGCCGGCGTTGACCAGGGTCGCCTGCACCGCTGCGCAGAGTCCGAGATTGGCGGCCAGCGACAGATCCAGCCCACCGGCCAGGACGTTGCCGCCCCCGCCGACGATCACCAGGGTCAGGCCCAGGGCGAGGATGCCGGGTATGGCCGCCTGGGCCAGGATATCGGCCAGGTTGCCTGCGCCGAGAAAGCCGGGCGCGCGCCAGGCGAACAGGACAGCGATCACGCCGAAGGCCAGCAGCGCACCATGGCGCCAGAGATCCAGCCGCCAGACCGGGGCTGGTAAGGTGAAACGTTCAGGATGCGAGGCCAAGGTCCGCCCTCCCCTCAGTCACTTGCACGGAGACTTCGCCGACACCGGTGGCTGCCGCCAGCAAGGCTTCGGCGCTCAACTCACTAGCCGGCCGGGCCGGCAGCAGGCGGCCGCGGTGCATCACGTGGATGCGGTCGCAGAGATTGAGCAGTTCGGGCAGGTCCACCGAGAGGATCAGCACCCCGGCTCCCTGCTCCACCAGCTGGGCGACCTGGCGATAGAGTTCGGCCCGCGCGGCGAGGTCGATGCCCACGCTGGGTTCGTCCAGCAGGTAAAGCTGCGCATCCCGGGCCAGCCACTTACCCAGGGCGACCTTCTGCTGGTTGCCGCCGCTCAGGTGGCGCACCGGGGTGTCCAGAGCCGGGGTGCGGATGTCCAGGACCTGCCGTAACTGGCGGGCGACCTGGCGCTCGGCTCCGGGCCGGCGAAGACCGAACCGGCTGAAGCGTTCCAAGGCAGCCAGGGAGAGATTCTCGGTGACGGTGAGATCCAGGGCCACGCCCTGCTGGCGGCGATTCTCCGGCAACAGCGCAAGGCCGGCCCGGACCGCCGCGCGGGGGCTGGCGAAGCGTTGCGGACGCCCGTCCAGCCGCAGCTCGCCCTCAGCCACCGGCAGCAGGCCGAACAGGGTCTTCAGCAACTCCTTGGCACCCGAGCCCACCAGGCCGGCCACGCCGACCACTTCGCCGCGGCGGACCTGCAGGTCGACCTCGGCAAAAGCCCCCGGCCGACCGAGGCGGCGGGTCTCCAACAGCACCACGCCAGGCTGCACCTGTGCCTTGGGATAGGCCTCGCCCAGCTCGCGATTGATCATCAGCCGCGCCATGGCGGCTGCCGGCGTGACGCGGGGTTCGACTTCCGCCACCACCTGGCCGCCACGCAGCACCGTGGCCCTGTCACAGAGGCGCTCCACCTCCTGCAGGTAGTGGGACACATAGAGCAAGGCCAAGCCCTGGTCGCGCAACTGGCGCAGCAGGGTCAGCAGGCGCTCCACCTCGCCGTGGGACAGGGCCACCGTGGGCTCGTCGAGCACCAACACCCGAGGTGTGCCCAGTAGTGCCCGGCTGATCTGCAGCAACTGCTGCTCGGCGCTGCTCAGGTCCGCCACCCGGGTCCGCGCGCGGCAGTGCAGGCCGAAGCGTTCGGCCAGGAGTTGCTCCGCCGCCCGCTCCTGCCCGCGGCGATCCAGCAACGGCCCGCGCCGCCGTTCCTGGCCGAAGAACAGCGCCTCGGCCAGGGTGAAGTTGGGCGGCAGCAACCGTTCCTGGTGAATGATGGCCACCCCGAGCCGGGCCAACTCGCGTGGCCCGGCGCCCTGCAGCGACTGGCCGTCCAGGCGCAGCTCGCCGGCATCGGGCGCCACCAGGCCGCCGAGCACCTTGATCAGGGTGGACTTGCCGGCGCCGTTCTCGCCGATCAGGCCGTGGATCTCCCCGGCCCTCAGCCGCAGGTCGACGCCGTCCAGGGCCTGGGTCGCGCCGTAGCGCTTGGCGATGCCCCGCAGTTCCAGCACCGCCGTACTCATTGATCACCCCGCAGCGCCGCGACCTGGTCCAGGTTCGCCTTGGTGGTGAGCAGGGTCGGCACATGGGTCTCCTTGGGCAGGTCGCGGGCACCGGCCAGGTAGCGGGCGACGTTCTGCACCGCGGTGCGCCCCATCAGCGCCGGTTGCTGGGCCACCACCGCGCCGATCGGGCTGTCGTCGCGCTTGAGCAGTTCCAGCACCTCGGGGGTGCCATCGACGCCATAGGTCTTGATCTCGGTCCGTCCGGCCTCGATCAGCGCCTGGCTGGCGCCGAGCTGGGGAATGTCCCAGGCCGACCAGATGGCGGCGATTTTCCCCTTGGGATACTAGTTGAGCAGCGCCGCGATCTGGCCACGCGCATCCGGCACGGTATTGGGGATCACATCGCGCAGCTCAGGTTGGATGATCTTCAGCCCCGGATGGGCGTCGAGCACCTTGCGCAGCTCGGCGTAGCGGATGGCGCACACCGGCACGCCCTGGAAGCCGTTGAACACCAGGATGTCGCCCTGGCCGCCGGTGTCCTTGGCCAGTTGCTCGGCGAGTGCGCGCCCGGCGGCGGCGTTGTCCGAGGTGGTGTTGTTGAGGCTGTACTGGGAGGGTGCGTCGATGGTGAACAGCGGGATGCCGGCGGCCTGGATGCGTCTCAGCCAGGGGTCTATCACGCTGAGGGTGCCGAGGGTCTGGATCACCGCGTCGGGCTTCTGGGTGACCAGGGTCTGCAGTTGGGTGACCAGGTTCTTGTCGTTGCGGCCGGCGTCCAGGGTGATGGGGGTACCCCCCAGGCGCTTGACCTCCTCCACCTGGGCCTGGAAGGCCTTGAGGTCGAAGTAGTGGCTGGTGCCGGTCATGCTGATGGCGATGCGCTTGCCGGCCAGCGACGGTATCTCCTCGGCGACCGCGGCAGCCGCCGTGGTCAGCAAGGGCAACAACAGGAGTGAACGCAGGAGCGTGCGAAGAGCCATGGGAATCCTTTCTGTCAGTCGGTGATCGTCAGGTGGTGTTCGCCCAGCAGCCGCTTGAGCGCGCGCGGAGCGGGACCGGGCGAACGCGGTGCGGGCGTGCCGTCCAGCCATTCGCGTTGCAGCTCGTCGGCGAGCTGGCGGGCGCTGTCGGCAGCCAGGCGGGCCTGGATCTGCCGTACCGGTCCGTCTTCGGTCGCGCTGGCGCGCTGCAGGGCCCGGGCAGCGGCCAGGCGGACCTGGAGATCACCGACTGCGGCGACGACCAGGGGATCGCGGGCCTGCGGGTGCCTGGGCAGCTCCTGGCGTAGCGCCGCCAGGATGCGTTCGGCGAAGGTGAGTTCGGTGTGGGTGGCAAGGGCGAGATCGGTCATGGCATCAGTTCCAGGCGTGACGGGGCGGCTCGACGCCGTTGAGCAGGTAGTTACCGATGAGGTGGTACTTCCAGCGCACCGGATCGTGGAGGGTGTGGGTGCGGGCATTGCGCCAATGACGGTCGTGGCCGAAGCGCGCCGAGACGCTGCGGGTGCCGCCCAGCTCGCAGAGGCGATTGGCGGCTGCCAGGGCGATCTCGGTGGCGGCCACCTTGGCCTGTCCCACTACCACCGAGGCTTCGGCGACGCTCGTGGCGGAGGGCGCGGCCAAGGCCCGGTCGACGGCGACGCCGGCCTCTTCCAGCAGGGCCTCGGCAGCGGCCAGCCGCCAGCTCAGGTCACCGATCAGCGCCTGGCTCAGAGGGTCCTGCCAGCCATACTCGAGACCGCTGTCGGTCCAGGGTCGCGCGACCCGGGCCGCAGCCAGGGTCGCCGTGAAGGCGCCACGGGCGATGCCGACATCCACCGCCGCCTGGATGATCTGGGACACCGGGCCATCCGCCGTCGGTCGCTCGAAGGCCTTCCAGGCCGGCAGGACGGCGCTGCGCGGCACGCTCACGCCCTTGAGCTGGACCCGTCCGCTGGCGGTGGTGCGCTGGCCGAAGCCGTCCCAGTCGTCGATCACCGTCAGCCCTCCGGCAGCGCGGGGCACCAGGGCGAGATGCGCCAGGCCCTGGTCGTCCACGGCGACCGTGGGCACCACGTGGGCGAACAGGGCGCCGGTGCAATAGGCCTTCTCGCCATCGATCCAGGCGGTATCGCCGGTGAAGCGGATGCGCGTCTCGAACTGGGTGACGGTCTTGCTGCGCGCCTCGGAGAAGGCGTTGCCGAAGCGATAGCCCTGGAGCACCAGCCCCAGGTAATGCCGCTGCTGCTCGGGGCTGCCGGTCAGCAGCAGGTTGTTGACCACCCCCAGGTGGTTCTGCGGCAGCTGGCCCAGGGAGGGATCGGCGGCGGAGATGCGGGCGATGACTTCCGCCACCGTGCCGAAGCCAACCCCAGCGCCCCCAAAGGCGCGCGGCACGGTGATGGCCCAGAGCCCGCTGGCGGAAAACCGCTCCAGCTCGGCCCAGGGCAGGCGGCGTTCCTGGTCGCGGCTGACGGCTTCCTGGGCGAAGTCCTCGGCCAGGGCGGCGGCGGCATCCAGGGCCTCGGCGGCATCGCGCAGGACGATGGCGGGACGGGTCGGCGTGGCGCGGGACAGGGCATCGAGCGAAGCGGCAAAGGCCATAGGAGGGCTCCTGAAAGGATACCTCGCTGCCATTGCACGCCCTATGCCACGCCTGAAAACCTATTTGAATCAAATAGTTAAATAAATTAGCCAGGATGTTGGCGTTGTTTCCCGCACAGATTGCTGGATCGCTGTTGCTCTGCGGACAGCCTTGACTTGCGCTTCAGGCGAGTGAATAACGCCAGCTGGACTGCCAACCTCAGGCTGGGTTCCTGCTGATAGCGGTCCGCAATTTTGAAGTATCTGAATAAGTGGACTCAGTTGCTCGCAGGCAGAACCAAGCGCTCCTTGGTAAACCCACCTTGAAAGACCTCAGGCAGCTGGCGAAGGAACCTGGATTCGCGAGGGCGTCCAGCGAATGCTCGCGAGCAAACAGGCCGTAAAAATGAGCATTCCGCCGA
>Ga0157367_1000871_pt1 | contig 13796 bp, 16 predicted proteins | sample AttbisABBM2_FD_113142 | JGI IMG/M metagenome (GOLD analysis project Ga0157367, IMG submission 113142) | Fungus gardens microbial communities from leaf cutter ant in Botucatu, State of São Paulo, Brazil - Atta bisphaerica ABBM2 | ecosystem: Host-associated > Fungi > Mycelium > Unclassified ...
AAGTTTTATCAAGAAACTGAAATCGTCGACATCATTTTATTTTAGGACTGCCTGCGTTCAAGCCGGGTGAAAAAATTGAGATTGATTTTGGTATGGATGATATCTAGATAGAAAGATATTGGTTGCTCGTCATCTGGAACGACTTCTTGCATCCTGCACTCCGCAGATAATAGTATCTTGTTTGTTTTTTTCTAGTTCTGCACTTATTTCCATGACCACCTCATTTATCATGTTGTCCTGATTTTTGAAGCTGGTTTATTGAAAGTCATGAAAGTCATAATCCCTGAATGATCACGTGATTGGAACAATCAATTTTATTTTTTGAATCACTTTCAAAATTCTTATTCCATCTTATTCCACATATAATGACCTCTACCCACCCATCGCCCATCTGCTCACTACCCTCACCACCATCCTCAAAAACAAAAACTCAATGCGTACACTGTCCCAACCCGTCTAAATATACCTGTCCTCGGTGTCATATCCAAACCTGCTCGGTTTCCTGTTCAAGAACACATAAATCTTCCACGTCATGTACAGGGATACGAGATAAAGCAGCCTATGTTCCAATGAATAAGTATGGATGGGGGAGCATGATGGATGATTATTGTTTCTTAGAAGACGTTGGGAGGAGGGTCGGGGAATGGGGAAGGGAGATTGTGAAAGGAGGGTTTGATATGAGTGTAAGAGGAAATAAGAATGGAGCGGTGGTGGTAGGTCGAGATAGGAGTGGAAGAGGGAGAGGAGGAGGAGTGATGGGTAGGAATGGGAAGGGGAGAGGAGGTAAGAGGAAGAGGGAGGTATTGAAAATGCTTTTGGAGGTGAGAGAGATTGAGTTGGAGTTATTGCCCAGTGGGATGGAGAGGAGAATGTTGAATCAATCTGTTTGGGATCAAAAGTACGTGACTTGTAACGTCCAGATGGAGGGACTTGTGCGAATTAATTTTGACAGGAATCAGACAGCTTTGCTGACAATTCAGTTCAAATTCCATCCACCTGCTGAAGCACAGTTTGCACTGTCGTCGGGTGAAGTCAAATCATTTCTTCTTCTGACGCATCGTAACAAAATCTCCATGCCCCTGCTCAGCCTCGTACAAAAACAGATCCAGGAGCGGATGCATAAAAAATCAAATTCTGAATCCACTGTCCTCACTGACGCTCCACCCCATTCCTTCCCATCATGGATATCTTCACTCGTCATCCCACCTCCCGAAGATCCAGAAAACTTTACAATTCCAACCTTCGTCATGACGGCTCCCTCCGACCCATCCCTTGTTGCACGTTCTGCCGCTTTCCTATCCGCATCTACATCAACACAAAAACAATCCCCTGAATGCGTGAGACCCAAATTATACTATTCCCTTGATCCTGATGAGCCTTTGGCAAAATCTCTCCGCGGAACGCAGTTCGTGGAATTTCCATTGATTGAAGTATGGGAAGAGTTCAAGGGCGTCATTGTTGACAAAAAGACCGGGGGAGTTCGATATGCTGGCGGCAAAGAGGAACCACAGCGCAAGAGGAGAAAGTTGAACTCGGAGGAGGGTAAGAAAGCTATTGTGGGATTGGTGGGAGATTATGGAAGCGATGACGACGAAATAGAGAAAGGACATGCTGAGGAAAGTGCGAGTACCAAGCTAGTGGGATACGTCGAGAGCGATATAGAAGTGGACGATATTGTAGATGAAGACATTGTGCTTAACGAGGACGAATGGACCGATGCAGATGCGGATGGAGACATTGATCTCGATACTGATCCAGCCGTTATCCTCGAACTGATGGAGCAGGTGAAGAGAGAAGGGAAATGGATGGAGGAGTCAGACGACGATAGCGATGATTCAAGAAGGCAAGGTCAAGTAACCTTGCACGATTTTTGACGAGGATGGATGCAATCAGACATCTTGTCTACGAAGGTCAAGTAGACCCTTCATCAGGAGCTGGATCTCAAGGACTTGCTCGATTGCTGCACTCAGGGGCGTCTCTGGAGTGTTGCGTATGGGTTCCGCCGTCTTGACTTCCACTTCCCAGAGAGTGTCTGCGTGAGCTGGGATGGGTTGCTGGGTCTTTGGATCGACCTGGGATGGGAAAGGGATCAGGGCTGACGTTGACTGGTGTTGTCATGGGTGCACACCTGTTCCTGCTGAAACATGAGGATGATCAAAGAGCCTTTACGGAAACAGTAACCACGTTTGTAGATCTGAGAACGTCTACTGTAGAAACGATCTTGTTAGGCTAATACAGAGAATTGAGCGAAGAAGAAGAACACACGAATAGCCCAAGGCAGCGGCGAAGCCTATGGCATCACCTTCAACTTGTACCGTTGCCCACGGCCTGACGGTGGCTTCTGGGTGCACACGCACGGACTCTGGCTTCAGGTAGGAGTACAGGTACCTGGGGCGGGAAGGGTTAATTAGTCTCAGAGTAGCATGGACGAGGGCACCGCACCAAGGGGCGTCGACATTTTTGCCATTGACGATGAATTCCTTCCGGGCGCGTAGCAGGGTCGGCTCCTGGGCTTGATCGCGTTGCCTGTGAGCATCGAGCGGCTCGAAGACGACTTCTCTGGAGTGCATGGGTTCTGCGGACTCGCAGTGGAGAGTGATGCGGTTGAGAATGGGCTGGAGGTCCTTGGAGAAGAACTCGGCAAAGAGAGCAACCTCGTACTGGTGGGACGTCATGATGGCAGGAAATGAAAATGTAGAATTGATCCGTTGCAGGATCAGGATCAGCGAGTGGACACCGATGACATTAGTGGACGGCCGTGGGAGCTGTGTTCTCTGCACCAATCTCCCATGGATAAAAAGTCTATACAAACTTCCAGTAAGTCTGCACAAATTCCCATGAATCGGCTCCTCAGGCGTCTCTCAGGCCCCCCCAGCGACAGGGATCTCCTTGCCTACTACCATTCGCCTCGAGCTGCCCAAGGCCACTGCTACCAGCTCGCGAGACTTTCCTCTTCCTCCTGCGAGGACTCTAATGAATCATCCCAGGTCACACGCAATGCAAACCGCAGACAGGTCGCAATTGTCGAGATGGATTCGCCAGAGGAAGAGAACGATGCATTGCCTGGGATGGCGGACGATGGCTGCTGTACGTTGCCCGGCATGGCAGACGACGGTTGCTATACGTTGCGCTCGCGACGCGGTCTCCATTCTGGTCTTGCCGTAGTCGCTCCTTCCAACTCGTCCTTTATCCTGTTCACTCCTCCGTCCACCGCACCTCTCTCTGCTTCTAGAACCCATTGCCAGACTAACCAGAACCTTTCCATCGCTTCCCACCACCAACGATCCACCTCCGAGTCTCTTCCCCGTACCAAATTTCCATTACGCGATATAGGCATTGTCGGCACCACTCGGCTGGTCTCCCGTGCTAAACACGACACAAACCTTGACAAAAGTCTTCCTGATATGTATGCATCAGACAACAATAACACATCCTTCCATCCTCCCATCTTTCAACAGCCAAAATCTTCCGCTCCTTCCCCCGAATCTTATCAACCCCTTCAGGATCCTTCGTCTCCTGCCGCGTCTAACTCTGTACGCGGCCTCAAAATCATGAAACGGGCAAAAACCCAGGAACCCTTACCTACTCACTCTTCTCTCCCGAAAAAAAGTCCTGCGCCTTCTCTATCTCCGCAACTGGCACCTGAAACACGGGAGAAAAAATGCGCCGATGTTCCTGTGGTCCTACCTATTGCCGTGGGACTCGAGAGTACTATAGACGCTGATGCCGTGTCGGGAGACATTAGACTCGTTGCACAGCCTAAAGCTTCCTCGCCCCCAACTCTCGCCCTGCCAGCGACAGATTCGGCTCTTTCTTACGTGAACTATGAGCCTGGAGTTCACTCAACTGCTGGCCCTCTACCGCCCCCTCCTCGCCTCCCAGGCTTCGATGGCCACTCCACTACACCTATAATCCCGCCCCCTCCTCGACCTCCAAGGTTAAATTCCCCTCTGCCTCTTCGCAATCCTGCTAGATCCAAAGATATCGAGGCTGTGAAGCAAGCTCTGCAACTCCCATCATCTGTCTCGGCTGCCCTTGCATCCAGGACCCGAACAAAGTCCGGAGAATCCTTGTTGAAAGATACAAAATCACCAAGCCCGAATGCTCTTACGCGTACGGGTATCGTAAGGTTTGTGACCCTTGTTGCATCTTGTATTAAAATCCAATCATGATTGGCTGATATTATCTTTTTTCTACTGTTCCTCTGCTGCGGGTTATCAAGCTCGACAATCCCAAGCTCCTCCCTCTCCAGCATGTCATCCTCGCACTCTGTGCTACAAAATGTCACAACTGTGCGTCAACACGAGGGTGAGAAAGCGCCCTCATCATATGATGTCGGCTCGCTTGACAGTGAAAGTCAACCGGAGAAGGATGACACACTGTTCACCAACTCGGCTACGAATGTTATTCCCGCTACGGGGGGACAAGTGAAGGATGACGAAGAGCAAGTTGTCAAAGCCACGACCAGATCCAAATCATCACTCATACCGTCGCCCACCCTCGAGGAACCCACCGCATCAGATTCCCCAAAAGGGAGTGACGACGTTGTCCCTCTTCAGCTCCGACACCGTCGCGAATATGGATCAGTTGTTACCATGGGCAATAGCAATGATGACTCAGATGAGTATTGGGTAGCAATCAGTCGAGCATCGTCACCATCAAATCGTGACGATAGATCAATACCACTGTTGTCCAGTGGTGAGTTTGAAATTTCTTTTTTTTTTTTTGAAATGCTGTGTATGTCGAAGGGCACTGGTGCTGATAGAGAATTTTCAGGAGCTCGGAATGAAGCGCCCAGCCCCCCTCCGAAGAGTTTCAGAAACAGCTTGACGACAGGATTGAAGCGATTCTCTTCGAGATCGTTACCCCGCACACCGTCAATATCGTCAGGTGGATCAAGACGATCATCGGTCATCAGTAAGCGACTTTCTACTGGGAGCACCAGCTTGATACCTTTGAACGGAGCAACATCCATCTCTACAACGGCTAGTCATAGTGGAAGTACGAATGTTAGTGCGAATGGAAGCGCATCCGGACGTGGTTCGAATACCAGCAGCATGAAGACGCCTCAAGTCGCATCCATCCCCAGACGTGCTACGACTGCACTTGGATATGCTCTGCCCAACGCACATGGTGGCGTAACTGGTTACAGTGCTTCGGTTGATGGTCATGGTGTCATGAAATCCACTATGAGGAAGAGGCAAAAGACCGTGGTACAGTGGCCGTCGGCAATGTTTTGTAACGAAATCCACGCTACAAATGGGAAGAAGTTGAGTTCGGGTGAGAAGTGTGCCATATATGCACAGAAGATCAATGAGTTGTATATGTATGATTGTGGACTGACAGAATGGGTCGTAGAGATGAAGTTCCGTAGTGCGTAATTCTGTGGGTTCCCAGAGGTCCATCTGATGATCGTCTTACTCATATAGGTCCCAGCTCTAATCCAGGGGCGGGTGGTCCGAGTAAGAAATTCCCGGATGCGCGATCTCCAACGAGTGTTTCATTTACACCACAACCGCGACAGACATCCCGTTCGTCGGTCATCTCTGACGCAACATTCCCCACGCGGCCGGATGCTACGACGGCTACGGATCTTCTTTCCTCCTCTTATGATGACGACGGCGTTTATCGCGAAGATGTCCCTCCCCTCCCATACCCCTCACTGGCAACTGCTCAGCGCGCAGCTGCGTCAAACGCTGCATCCGTTGTTTCTCCATCGACCTCGAATGCAACATTGATGACTGCACCCGCGCCCCTTCGTTCTTCAGGCTCTAATTCAACATTACCTTCGTTGGGCGGAGGAAGCGCTCATACCCATCCCCCAGCGAGCATACTCACAAATTCTTCCACTTCCTCCAACTCAGTAACAATACCTCTCTCACCCATCTCCACCTCCATTAAACATTCTACCTTAACGTCTTTATCATCGACCTCTTCTTCCACGGGGGGATTTTTCGCCACTCTTGGTCGGAAGGCATCTCTTTCTTCCGCAAAACGACCAACCCTTGGTTTGGGACTTTCTAATTTGATATCTTCTTCACTGTCTCCGTCTTCCCCTTCAGGTGGATCATCATCTTTAACGAGTGGTCGTCGTCTTTTGACTAAATCGACGTCTGGATTAAATGGTGGTGGTACGAGGTTCTCGACTTTGACTAGTCCAAAGTCACCTATTGGTGGAGGGCTGCAGATGAACACTGCTTCTCCGCCTAGTGTCGTCCCAGGAGGACCTCGTGCTCTGATGAGCCATAACAACAGAATGCAAAGGTCGAAAACTTTTATTCCTTCTATTGGTTCACCTTTTAATGGATATGGTGGGGGCCTTGGTAGTGGATTGAATGGTAGTGTGGGTGTAGATGTGGGAGGGAAGGATAGTGGAGGGATGATCGAGCGTCGACCTTCACTTTGGGAATTACAACTGAACAGTACGGATTTGACCTCTGACGGGAGGGTTGTAGTGGCTCCTATCAGCTCTGGTCCGACGTCGGGATCAAACATGTACAACTTCGCATCTCAACCACACCCCTATGCCAATCCGCTTGTAATGGCTAGTTATATGACAGATTCATCTCAGCTCACACATCGACACCACCATTCCCAGTCTTATATCCCAACGACTGTCAGGTACAGCCAGCAACAGGAACAGCAGCAACAGGCAGTGTATGATCCACAACTAGAACCAGAGTTCCTCTGCCAGGTCGATAAACTTGCAGATTTACTGCCACATGCTGATCGGAATATTCTGTCTGGGTACTTGAGGAGAGCCGGACAAGATATACTGGCTATTGGGCAATACCTTGAAGATGAGAAGAACGGAACGTTGAAGGTGGATTGATTTGATTCAGCTAGTTGGGTTTGTAGGATGCTTGAACGGTGGTTTCCAAACTCTATATGCTTCATTTTATTTCATTTGCATTCAGTCGTGTGTGTTGTGTGTGTTGAATTTAGATCGATTTTCATTGTGGCATATTTGTTTAGACCTTTTACTTACTTTATACATATACAATTTACTGTACCCACCCATACTGAAGGCTAGCGAAACATTGTATGGTATAATGCAATCCTACGATTTACGATCATGAGTTGGGAACAGCGGGACGGAATCCTTTCGAAGTTCGTTTGGCAACAGGAGGAGCGAAGGCTGACCAGAGACTCGACTGAACCCTGTAAGCCATTTGATCCACTACAATAGACTTACCAGGTCTGCTTCGAGCAGCTGCAGATCCCCAGCCTGCGGTTATTCTTGACGACGAACCTAATAGCAATCGTTCCACTTCATTGCCGCTATCTGAACGCTCAGAGCCAGTCGCAGATCGATAAGAATGGTCTGATGTAGGCATCGACGCCGCTGAAAAAGGCTGTCGATGATTGCTGCCCAGTTGTCTTGGCAGTGGTTTCATCCACCCAGACCCTTGTTGAGCGACATGTCCAGGCATGAACGCATGACTTTGAGCCCTTGGAATAAGAGGAGTTCTTTGAATCTGGTAGATGTAATCAAGTTTTAGTTGGATCTTTGTTTGACGGTTTGGAACTCAGAGGCTCAGGCCATACACCAGATCCTTCCAGTCCAACTACGGCCATGTCGTTGTTGGTAGGTACCCCACTAGCACCACCATTGTGACGCATCCTTTGTTGATGATTCTCTGGAGTCCTTGACTGGGGTACAACACCAGTTTCAGTGTTGGCAGGTCCCAGCAAAGCCTTGCGTCTGAGTTTATCGTGTTGTATCTGAAGCAAGAATGTACTAAACAGGTTGTTCAGGCTATACATAACCATAATTGCGTACCTTGAGCTTTTGATATTCCTTGTCTCGTTCCCGAGATGCATCCTGGAGGTCCCGGACCTTTCGTCGCTCAATCTCGAGGTCTCTCTCGAACTCTGTTGGACCTTTTGCTTGATCACATCTGAATATTGGGATCGAATTGCTCACGAGTGGCCTTATTGTTCAAGAGATTGATCTCCCCATTGGCTAACAAGAGATATCGATACCAGTACCAGCAAGAAAGTCGAAAGGAGACACCCTACCTTCCCTAACGACGTTCTCAAGTTGTTTCTGTAGCTGTGCATTTTTGTCATTGATGCTCCTGATAACAGCTTGTTGAAAAGAGCTGTTGGGTAATGTAACGGTTAATGGGAATATGATCATGATTCACGGTGTCAAAGCTGCAACTTTTCTTGGTGAATTTGATATTGCCAGAACGAAATTGCACTAATCATCGGGTGTAATACATTTAGGGACAAAATGGTAGGGATCATACCGACTGCAGATCTCAAGAATGATTGACGGGGCTAGACCAGAAAGGACAGACTGGGATGAATCAAATAAGTGATAATTTCTGTGTATATGCACCAAGCCTCTCGTACCGTTTTGTAGTCATTGGTTGGTTGAAGAGAACAGACCTATGTTTCTCGAGTCTTGGATGTGTTATACCAGGTTCAATGAATGACGCTCACAACAACGTCATCCCTGAGATGGATGAAGGACAAAGGGACGTCGTCAGGGGCGCAATCCAGTGCCGAAGGAAGTATCAAAACACCCACGGCTCGGTAAGGCCAGTTTCACAGGCTAGGCAGTGTTCAACGTCAACGGAAAAATCTCGAAACAGCCAAATTCACCAGGACAGAGTCGTGCGGCCGTAAATAACTCATTAGCACAGTCGACTAAAGGAAATTAAAGCACAATGTTCGTTTATTGCCCAAGAAACTCGACATACTGCAGAATATATGCGAGCCTAAACACCAACATCCATTTCAGCCCGTATTTTGACTTCTAGTGAATTTGTCCAACGCACAAGTAGTCTTCGCGAGTTGTGAGTCTGTTCGACCATATAGGAGGCACAAAACAGGCTTACAACAACAGCCTTATCAGTGAGTCCCCTTCGGCATGTTAGATGATTACATTTCAGTTCCGTGTCCATATGCACGTAAGTGACGACGGACAAATGTGACGGACGAAAACAAGAAACAAATTGATCCCACTCTGCCAAATAAGACCAAAGACCAAAATATGCTTTCGACGAATAACAAAATGGATATACTTCTACTTGGGTACTTCAAGTATTTACCTGGCAATACATCTGGAAATACAGAGGAGAAGATACGAAGTACGAATGTGCCTGTACAAAGGAAAAGATTGCTATGGCAATCTGTCTGTAGCATATTAATTGAAAGGAATAACACAACGAATACAATAACAGAAGGGACATGAATAGAATAGAACGTGGATAGAATGGAATTTATATTCCTCATGATGAAACCATACCATCATCACTGTCTCCAAAAATCTCATCGAAAATCTCCTTCCCCTCGGTGGACAATGGTGTAAGCTGGTTTATTCCTGCAGAAGGATTGTCCCGAGCGGCCTTCACTCTGCGTCTGCGTTCCCCATTCCATATACGCCCTAGTGATACAGTGATATTCCATAGCCCAAGAAGGAATCCTCGGTCTGGCTGATCCGGGTAGTGCGGAGGAAATCGTGCGTAGAGATACCCAGTCTCGGAATCATATTCCGCCTGGTAACCTTTGGAAGCATCCAGTGAACGAGTGGATGGTGATTCTGCAGGATATGGCAGCCAGTCTCTACCAGTTGTTGTATGCGCGAAGTCAACAATTCGCACGTTGACTTCTCCGCGCCTCCGCTTTCCGTGAGATCTCTTTGTGACTGATCCTGCCACTAGATCTTCACTGTGGGAACGCCGCAACGTGGCCTTATTTGTGTCATGTCGGAGTGAGCGACGTTCGAATGATTCACCGCGTTTGCTTTTCGCTGATGGATGTTCGAGAGCCCAAGATCGGAAATTTTCCTGGGAATCGCGATCGCCATCGTAGATAAACAGAAGACTACATCCGTAAAAGCGGTACCCTTTCAATCGGTTGACAATACGAGCCAATGCATACAGTTTTTGTAGAAGCATTGGTATCTGGTGCACCAACAAGCCCTCACCATTTGACAAAAACGACGCAACCACAGAATCAAATTCTTCTGGGCGAACTTCTCGTCCGCTGTACTTGTTTTGGATCGAATATGACTGGGTCTCCACATTCCACACCTGCCGAACAAGGTCAGAAAGAGGACGGTACTAAATGTTATTTGAGTTTACCTGCATCCCGCACACGCGTACTCCGAGAGTACGACTGGTAGTCCTGTCACATTTTTTCCTCTGACTCTTCTTCTTGGAGCTTGTTGCGTCCATGCCATACTGTCGGGTTCCCATCTTTAGATCCATCACGCAAGGATGCTTGAGATGTCGAGTGAGATCTTCCATAAGAATAAAATAGGTCGGTTTCGTAAAGGAAGGGTCCGACTCGCTGTTCTCAGGGATAGGCGAGTGACGGATAGATGGTGGGTGGGGGGGATTTCTGTGCATCGCTGCAACATCAAGCGAACGTGAACGGCTACGACGTCTATTGTTGAGCAATGGGGACACTTGAGCACCTTTCCAGGAATCAACAGGATCGATCCCCCCGTGTCCCAAATCAAGATCCATCTCAAATACACCACTACTAGCGCCACCATCGCTGTTTCGATTGCATCTCTTAGCATATAAATGATCTGATTGCGCAAGTAGAGCCTCGCTTTGTACACGACGAACAGGAATATGACAATCGTCGGAATGGGATTTTGTTGCTCTGGATAAAGGCTTCCTTGGACGTCTCTGTGAACCACTATACTCAGATTCTCCCTCATCCTCCGTTCGAAAATTTCCTGCGAGTCTCTTAAACTTCTTTTTAGCATTATGCACAGCATTCCGAAAAACATAATCTTTCAATTTGGTATTGACCATAGTGGAACCGGTTCCCCAGGGCGAGCCACAAAATCCCCTTTCGGAATGAAATGATCTCAAATGAGGGCGAGACCGATCACCATCATCGTCGGAAGTAGACCCATGGGGAACTGAAGAGCATCGCTCTGCCAGATAATTAGAGTATATGCGCTGGCTCTGGCTCGGAGAGTTAACGGGAGTAGGTGAGTCCATTTCCTGAGAGTCCAAGGAGGAAGATTGTCCGAAAAAGGTCTGTTTCAGGCGAGGTGGCCGTGGAATCGGGGGCCCGGCAAGGTCAGGAGTGGGTGAGGTACTGAGATGAATTTTGTCTAGTTGACGTTGAGTACTGACAGGGGTTCCATTGGTATGAGTGTGTGATGACGACCTGCGTCGGTTGCCTTCGAGTAACCACCCTGGTAGAATATGGTGATTTCGATCAAGGATGACTTCTGGTAACTCTGCCACTTCAGAATCTACCTCATTGGAGAGACCATTTTCATATACTCTCGAATACTGCTTGGAGCTGGAGAACGAAGATGGGCCTCGTAGAGTCGTTTGACTATCCTTTGCGGAATCGAGTGGGGCAATGGGTTTGTGCGTGACATCCAAGGCAGGAGGATTTTTGGATACACGTCGATAACTAACCAGCATGACTCCAAGGTAACGTGGAATGAAACCCAACAGAGGCGGCGCTTCCCTTTCTACAGCTTCATAAACTAAATTCTCACGAGACACGAGCGGCTGATTGGTGAAGATCTCGGTTAAGTGTATCGCGAGGAAAGATATTAATATGGTATACACACCTTGCAAATCGCTTGTTTCGTGAACTTATATATGGAGGTATGGCCTCCAACCTGATTTTGAAAAGGCTGAAGAGGAATGTGGGGTAGAGATTTTTGCGAAACATCGAAGCGGAGAAAATGGTCGGTATCACTTTCACCAAATGCAAGCGAAGTACGGGGCGAGCGGAAACCAGCATCTTCCGATGTGCTATGCAAAGGCACTGACGGTAGAGTTCGACCTCCTCGCTGTGTACCAGCTGATGGTGTCGTCGAGGTCGAAGTTATGATAGAGGCAGTTTCCCAAGTTGAATCGCCATCAGTCAACCATGAAGAGGTGGATTCTACAGGTGAGATAGGGGCAGAAAGGCTGCTCGAACGAGAGCCATTCCGGCTCTCTGGTAGTGGTAAGGCGGGGAAAACCTCTAAAGGGACCGAGAAACGCTGAGACGAGGTAGAGCGACGAGAACGGATACTGGTCGGGCCAGTATGTTGACTATGTTGAGAAGATATCGACGATTGACGGCGAGATCGTGAAAGGGACGGAGATGGAAGAAATGTAGAAGGACTTGGATGAGGAAGTTGGGATTCACCACGACTTGGGAATATGTGATCATCCCCTCTTTTATCCGTCTCTGGCAAAGTCCGATCACGTCGTCTTCCCCTCTTTGTGCTAGAACTCTCAACAAACCCTCTTCTCCATGGATTGTGTTCTTGCGAAACACCCTCTTGATATTGGTTGCGATCCTGCGACCGCCCGCTGTGTGCACCCAGAATACCGTCCTTTGCATGATCCGATGCTGTCATACCCCTTTCTTGTTTGATGACAGCGGTTTCACGCCCAGGCCATTCCGAGCGCTTCACCAACTTAAACTGAACTTCCGTTATCTCTTCATCGTCACCAATCTTTGAGGATGCTGCCTTATGGCGGCCAGAAGACTGAGAGCGAGAAGATTCACTTGCTATCAGATCTTCAGAAGGGCCAACAGACTCCCTGAATAGCTGCAGTTTGGCAGCTACCTTACGGCCCATCCCTGTGTTTGGCGTGTGTGGAGTTTCACGCATAAGGGGGATCGAAGAAGAGGAGTGAGTGGAAGAGGATGAAAATGAACCCGTTTGACAATGCGCCGCCGGGGAGAGAACTGGAGTCATGATGGAGAGTGAGGAGGAGTCGGATGGAAGAGTCAAGGAGTGCGCAGAAGACTTCTGCTTCTCACTGTGGATGGAGATAAAGCCAACACTTGAGTCTCTAGAATTTGAAACATCTGGAACGACAGACGGTTTCTGTGGTTTCTTACGAGACGGATGTGCGTTCGCATTCAAACGTGTCGAAGGAAATGTGAAGTGCTGGTTTATAGAATCTGGTTGGTGGGTTGAAATGTTGGGAAGGCAAGGAGAAGAGACAGCAGTTACGGTGCCAGAACTCGGTGGTGAAAGAGGAAAGGCGATATGCTTGCTCTGGGCAACATTTAATGAACCCATAGGCAAGGTGGCAGAAACAGATTGGGGAAAAGAGCCGTGACAATTGACAGGTGGCGATTGAGTCTGACTGGTAATGCCGGGAAAAGAAAATGGAAAAGATTTCAGCAGGAGGAGAAGGAAAGCCTGGGCCGGGTGATTGGCGAAAACTAAGTAGACTAGGGAGGGAACAGAAGAGGGATTAGAAGGTAAGGGTCGCAGGTAAATATGCAAGTGTAGTATCAAAAGCATAAACCGAAAATTCCGCCAAGCACGTGCACAAGACCCGGAGCACTCCATAATTCCTAAAGGCTATTGTTCAGCCTCCCTCTGGCCTGACCTTCTATCATGCCTTGAACATCCTTCTTGACTTGCAATTTCTATCCCTCGATGCTCTTCACAAATCTGCCTATCTGTGACTTCGAAGATGCAGCTCTATGGTAGTTGGGTGCTCCCTTACGCACGTTTGTCTTGCTTCCTCTCCAAGGAGGAAGACCCTAACAAATTCCCTCGTGTCTTGATGTCGTAAAGACGCCAATCGTCTTAGAGAACCTCTATTTCGGTCCCCAGAGAACCCGGTCGCTATTCGGTTGCTTTTGGTCTCACTGTATACTCTATTCGATCGAAGCTCAGTTCATGGATTTGTGATACAACAAGGTGATTGGTGATTGTACGAGCTGATGAAAGCCTCCAGAGGAATGTAATGTCTGTTTCTACTCGAGTGTTGCGGTCTGTCTCCCTTTTTGGGCTTGAGCTATGTAATGGCCTCATCGCAAGTGCTCTACCATGTTACTTTCTC
>Ga0157367_1000872_pt1 | contig 13791 bp, 20 predicted proteins | sample AttbisABBM2_FD_113142 | JGI IMG/M metagenome (GOLD analysis project Ga0157367, IMG submission 113142) | Fungus gardens microbial communities from leaf cutter ant in Botucatu, State of São Paulo, Brazil - Atta bisphaerica ABBM2 | ecosystem: Host-associated > Fungi > Mycelium > Unclassified ...
ACCATGGGCTATAGTATATAAGGTAGACTACTTTGTCTTAGGAACTCTATCGAGTTCTCTTGTGTTACTCAATACAAGAGTTGTTTCTTGACTTAACCCTTTGAGTCTTGAATCATAACACTTAGGGTTGGACAATAGAACAACTCTTATATTGAGTAACACAAGAGAACTTGATAGAGATTCCTTTACAAAGTAGTCTATCTTATATACTACTACCAATGGTCCATGCTCACTACTGTGCATCCTACCCTAATCAACTATGTGTAGAACATGAGGCCAACATGTGTTATTCATGTTGTATGACATCACTTGTTTCTAGGTCATTCTACTAAGTTCTCCTTTGTCTCGTGATCTGTTTTGTGACTATGCCATTAGATTGTGACTGATGTGACATTGTAACCAATCAACCCTAACCCTAGTTATTCTAAAAATAGAAAATTGAAAAGAAAATAAAAAATAAAAGGAAAAATAAAATAAATCAAGTCCACCTTCTTCAATCTTGACAAGTAGCAGGACATGGAAGATAATGGAAGATGGTAGAATTGGTGACGAGAAACTATTGGTGGCTAGAGATAATAAGAGATGTAGGAAGATATGTGGAGGGATGCAACTTGTGTCAGAGGATGAAGAATAGGATGGAAGAAGTAGCGGGAAAGTTGAAGTTGAATGAGATACCAGAGAAACTATGGACTCACCTAATGGTAGACTTCATCACGAAGTTACTGGTAGTAGCTGGGAGAGATGCAATTCTAGTGGTCTGTGATAGGTTGTCCAAGATGACACATTTTGTGGCAATGACAAAGGGAACATCAGCAGAGGGATTAGTGAGGTTGTTTAAGGATAATGTGTGGAAGTTGCATGGGTTTCCAGAGAGTATAGTGTCAGATAGGGGCCTCAGTTTGTAGCAGAGTTGATGAAGAAGTTGAACAAGATGTTGGGAATAGAAACAAGGTTGTTGACAGTGTTCTACCCACAGACAGATGGGCAGACGGAACAAATGAACCAAGAGTTGGAACAGTACTTGAGGTTCTTTGTGGATCATAGGCAAAAGGATTGGCCAGAGTGGTTGGCATCAGCAGAGTTTGCAGTGAACAACAAGGTTCATATGGCAACTAAGGTTTTGCCTTTCATGGCAAACTATGGAAGAAAATTGAGGATGGGGGGAGATATAAGAAAGAGAGGAAAAGTAGAAAAGGCAATGGAGTTTGTGGAAAGAATGAAGAAAGTACATGAGAAAGCAGAGGCAGCATTGAAGAAGGCACAAGAAGATATGAAGAGACAGGTAAACAAGGGAAGGAAAGAGACTGAGGAGTAAAAAAAGAAGGAAAGAGTAATGTTGAGTACCAAAGATTTGGTATTCAAAGAAAGACCAGTGAGGAAATTAGTGGACCAATATGTAGGTCCATATATAATCGAGGAGGTGGTATCTACTAATGCAATCAAATTATAATTGCCAACCTTGATGAGGATCCATCCAGTTGTGAACATTAGTCAGATAGTATAATACAGGGAACAAGTAGGGGGCAGAAAAGAGAAGAAGGAAAACTAATTGAAGTAGAGGGAGTTGAAGAGTAGGAGATGGAAAAAATATTAAATAAAAGAAAAATAAGAGAAGTAGATAAGTATCTAATGCAATAGAAGGGGTTTACAGCAGAACATGACATATGGGAAAAGAGAGAAAACTTAGGAAACACAGGAGAAACATTAGAGGAGTTTGAAGAACAAATGAATGTGGAAGTAAGAAGGCAAGAAAAGATAGATATGGCAAAAGAAAGAGATTTCAGAAGGAGAGAATTACCTAGGAAATTTACGGCAAAAATGTTATATGGATAGGATGATGGAAAGTTTGAAGAAGAGTATCTGAGGAAGTTGAAGAAGAACTGGCAAAAATGGAAGTCAGTTTCTCTGGAGGAGAAACCTTGAAGGGGGGGTAATGTCAAGAACGTAAGAATTAGACTTAACTTTTCTTATGTTCTCTTCTCATTTTTATTTTATTTTCAATTTATTTTCCTTTATTCTATTTTTAGAACTGAGGTTAGAGTGACAAGATCATGCTGTCACACAGCAGGTCACATCAGGTGACACAGTCACAAGTCACATGACACATGGAAGAATATAGAACATTCTAGAAGAAATGATGTTATACAACGTGTGATACACATGTTGACCTTAAGGTGTATATATGGTCATTTAGAGTAGGCTAGAAATAGCTCACACAGACTTTCAGGTATTAGTATATAAGGTAGACAATCTTGTACAGAGTTCTCTATTGAGTTCTCTTGTGTTAACCCAATACAAGATTCTTTTACTTGACTAACCCTAAGGTTTTGTGATTGTAACACATAGGTTTTTGCCTTCTAGTATGAACCATGCCTAATATGAGTATAAAAAGCAGTAGAATGGGATATTTGAAATGATAATGATAAGATAGCAAGATCAGAAGAAGAGATAAAAAAGTCAGTACTAAAAAGATTCTACAAGTAGATCAAAGTTTTTAGGAAAAAGCAAGTGAGAGAATACCAACAAGAAAGATATGAGACTATTTGTTTGACTTAAAGAAGTGGTTTGTACTAAGAAAAGAAAAAATCTATATCTTGTTTGAAGAAGTAAGAGAAGAAGTGAGAGAATTCATTCAAAAACGAATAAGAAAGAAATATATTGAACTGTCAAATTTACCACAAACTGCACTGGCATTTTTTGTAAAAAAAAAAAAGATAAAAGAAAAGAAAGTGAAAGTGGTGTTGGATTAGCTGGTTTTTAAAGAGATACAAAAGTTTTTGGGGCTAGCTAAGTATTATAAGAGATTTGTAAGGAATTTTATAAAGATAGTAAGACTATTACATGAGTTGACAAGGAAGGAACAAAAGTAGGAGTAAAAGATAAGATAAGAGAAGTATTAGAGAAAAAGTTCACTGTAGAACTAATTTTAGTAATACCAGATTTGGATAAGAAGATAAGAATAGAGGTAGATATATCTGACTATATAATAGGAGAAGTATTATCAATGGAGTATACAGATGGAAGATGAAGACTTTTTTTTTTTTTATTCAACAATTTATTACATGGAGCATAGTGGCAGACCATGGTAGCTACTTCGTAACTACGTACAGATGGATGGGATCAACATGAAGAAAAAGGAAAGAGAAAGAGAAGAAAAGTGAGAGAAGAAAGTGAGAAAAACAGATGAAGAGGGAAAACATGAAAAGCAATGTTAACTAGATGCTATCTAGCTAGACTGAAAAGAAAAGGCTCTCGGATTTCTTTCTAAAAATTCAATAAAATGAACAATTGAATCCCTCCTCGGATTCTAGTACTCGTTAAACCTTCTGCACTCATGAAGGATGTGTCATCTTGTTTCAATAGAATATAGACCACACGGACACAAAAAGTCTTCATTCGGGAAGAACTTGAGACAGTACTCTCCTATCGGAGCATGATTGGTTATAGCTCTCGTGGCTCTAGTGCATAGCAAATTAGAATGACCGAATACTTGAAGCCAAGAACTGCCTTTGCAATAAGTGGGTTCTAGCGGTTTGTTGTCATTACCGACAAGCTCTAGGAAATTTCTTCCTTTGAGATCCAACGCTTGGAAGGTCATCTTCCAAGTGTTGATAATGTTGTCACTTTCCAATTTTTTGCTGAAGTCCCATGAGTATTTGTTTGGCAATAGAGGAGTGAGATTAAACAATTTCGTGTCTGAGTTGATAGCTTTATGAAGATGCCAGTTGCTTTTACTTAGGCACTCCCAAAATTCAATAGTGTTCATACTGCGCTGATTGAAGAACTCTCTGAGCTCTGATAGGACAAAATTGGATTATTTTTGAAGCATGTGTGAAGATGGATCAAAGATTTTCTTAGCAATGTGAATAGAGTCTGTAATCACAATGATTCTAGAGGTGTCATGTGAGAGGACAGCGTGGTTGATACCGCATCTTATGGCAAAGAATTCGGCTTCTTGTGCAGTAATGTTGACAGCACGGTGGAGAGTTTTGACTACAGGTTTGTTGAAAACATGAATGTGCACAATGGACGAAGCGACATTGTTTTTGACACTTGCATCAGTTATCACAAGAGCATTGCGCGAGGAGGTGGAGGAATCAACTGCTAGAGCATCGAGCTGTTGAATACGAGATTTGAAAGAAGGATCGTTACTACTACTGAAAGAGTGAAAAGAAAATTGATTAGAAAATGTATCACTGATTCTGTTCCCTGGTTGAAGTTCCAGGTTAATAGGATCAAAAGCAGGAAATACTTCGTTGAACCTATTGTCAATGTCAATAACATGGCTTTTTAATAGATCACGTTGTCTCTTGGTTAGTGTACTAAGAGATAGATCGTGAGGAGGAGAAGGATGGTTAGGACTGTTGTCCAATAGCGATCTGATGATGTGATTTGTTGGAAGAGTGTGCCCTCTTAGTTGGGATCTACCGCTGAGTTTTTGAAGATGTAGGCAAATAGGTATAAGACCTGCGATAGCTTCAATGCCATATGAAGGAGATGTTTTGAACGCTCCCAAAATCCATGTGGCTGCTCTTCTTTAGAGTTTGCCGAGAGAATTCAGAGGGTATGATAGCGGAGCTTTGGAGTAAAACCACAGCTAGAAACCATACAGAGCAATAGGAAGAGCACAGCTTCTATAGAGAAGGCGCTTTTGTTGAGGAATGAGATCTCTTGTTGAATTGCCGATGATCTTCATACATTTGACCGTAGAAATGGCTTTGTTGGTATAATAGTTGATGTGCTTGTGAAAACACAATTTTCTGTCAAAGATAAAACCTAGATATTTCCAAGTATCCTTTGGGATGAGTAACGGGCCGCCAATGGGTGAAAGATCCAAGAGAGGAGGATTGAAAGTGCTGTATGTTCTGGAGAAATGAAAGACTTTGGTTTTAGAGTGTTCTACCTGCAAACAAAACTTTGAAAGAAGGGTTAATGCTACATTATAGCTACTAAAAAGACAGGCATTCAAAAGATGAAACGATTTACTTTGAGTAATCAAAAGACCATTGTCAACAAATGATAAAGTAGAAATTTTTAAATCAAGATTTTTAATATGTTTTTCGAAAATATAAAAAAACAGAGAAAGATAAAGAGTGGAAAGGATGGGAGAAAGGGCAGAGCCTTGACCCACCCCAATGTTGACATCAAAAGAGTGTGAAGAGAAATTGTTCCAATAGTAAGAAGTTTTCCTATTGATGAGGTAGTTCGAGAAGAATCTAGCAACTTGTGGACCGAATCCAGCTTTATCCAGAATCAGTGACAGGAGGCAATGATTAAGAGAAGGGAAAAACTGAGTGATGTCAAAGGCTAAAGTGCTGGTCGACAAGTTTTTTACCCAACCAGTGCGAATGAAGTGCGAATGAAGTATGTAAGAGCAATACCAGCGTCTGTGGTAGATTTGAATTTTAAACCCCCAAGTTGGCTCTAGTGGATGAAGTTGTTTGAAATGACCTGGAACTGTAGCCTTTCTCCAATGGCTTTCTCAATAAGCTTGCCCAATGTGTTTAGGAGAATGATAGGCCTGAAGGATTTCAAAGAGTCGTAAGAAGACTTATTGGGTTTGGGAATAACAATCATTTTAGATTTCTTGAAATGATTGGGCCAGTGACCTAGGTCAAAGCACATATTTGCTATGTATATGAAGTTCTTTAAACAAGACTTGTCCTTGATGATGTGTTTAAGGTGCCTCTATGACATCTTGTCTGAGCCAGGAGCAGATGAGTCTTTGCAGTTGATAATAGCGTGAGAGAATTCTTCTTCAGAAAATTTGAGCCATGTCATAAGTGAAAACGAATCACACTCGTTTAGAATCGACTTGTCTATACTTCGGAATTGAGCTGAATTAAAAGACGAATGGAGAGCTTGCCAAAGATCATTCAGTTCTAAGCATGAAGAACCATTGTGCTTGATTGTTTCGATAGCTGGGAGCTTTTTCTTGTTGACCCAATTCATAAGTTCCCATGGGCCACATCTCTCGTTGGTGATTTCTTGAATTTTCAGATCAAAAAATTCTCTTTTTGAAAGCTTGACAGTTTTACGGAATGTCTTCCAACTTTCTATGCTTTTGATGACTCTATAATTTGCCAAGTCTTGACTGCATTTGTCATTCCACCAACTTTTCAAGTGTTTGGTGATATTAATGAACTTCAAATGTTTTGACCATGACCGGTCAACTATATCTGCCCAACTCAGTATGATTTTATCCAAATCAGATATACTTGAAATGTTTGAAGTGTCAACCTTAGAAAACGACACAATAACTTCATTGACAAAATCATCTTCTTCAACAATGTTCTTGATAAGTGTTCTTTTACGAGTGGTGATATGTTCCTCAATGATAGGGATGGTTATCGTTAAAGGTGTGTGATCAGAGGTGAGCCACCAATCTGGATGAATGACATGCGAGTTGATTTCTTCAGAATCGCATCGCAGAAACATTAAATCTAGGACAGAATTCGAGTTGTTGGCATTATCTGAAAATCTAGTAGGGACCTGTTCAGTAGGAAATGAAAGAAACAGGTTAAAAGAATCAGCAATTGCAAAAAGATTGTCGCTGATAGAAGAATGAAAGCTATACAAAGAATTCCATAAGCTGTCACGAATGTTGAAATCCCCTGTCATAATGAGAAGGTTTCTAATGTTTAATTCCATATCCTTGAGATACTTTATCGCAGAATGGGAGGAATCTAAATAAACATTCATGATCCAAAAACTGTCACCATTGTTTAAGAACAAGAGTAATAGAATGTCTCTATGATTAATAACGTCTTTGTGAAGAGAGAAACAGAGAGACGAAAGTCTAATGTTGATGAAGATGACTACTCGAGGTGAATCATTGGATAAAACAGGCTCTCTTGTAAACATGAGCCAGTTGGGGTGATTGATGATGCCCATTAAGAGATTGCCTTCATGATTGTCATAGCAGGAAATGGAACAAATGAACGACCAGGAGGATTCCTAGATGAAAATGATGTCGAAATCAGAATGAGCCTCAAGGATTGTTTTGATGATAAAATAGTTTTTTCAGATGTTTTGCAAAAATATTTTGAGATTTTCTAAAATCATAAGTTGTTACTGTTCACAGATGAACAAATTGAGTTGTTCCTGGTTTCCCGGAATTTGGCATATTCTTTTGTGAACCACTCCTTATTGAAGCAGTGTTTCCAGAAAGGACAGTCACTGGAATCAGCCTGATGATCGCTTTTACAGTTAATGCACTTGAACGAATGTGGGCATGGAACGCCCTTCTTGGTTTCAAGCCTAGGTAGATTAATCTTGTCATTAGCTTTACAACACCACACGAAATAACGGTGATGTTCAACTAAGTGTGGACTATTGCACTTAAGACACTTCGCCCCTTGGATATGGCACACTCCTGCCATATGACCCCATTTCCAACAATTCTTGCATTGAGGAACTTCCAGATTCATATTAGCTCCCCAAACTGTAGCAATGAAGCTTCCTACATTGAAGCATCTGTTTATAATCTTTTTTGCGTTGGAACTGCTTTGAGAGTCCCAAATGTCAATCCAGATGATAGACATGTCAGATTTAGGGGAGACCTTGATGATACGAGATCTAGAAGCAAAGACAATATCGTTGAAGATGTAGTTACTTCTGAGGATGCTTTCAACATCATCTGAAGAAAAGCGAGAATTGGTGACATTGTTGATGTATGGGATTCCTATAATTTTAAGGTAGGATTTGGATTAAGGGAGTCGGGGGGAAGAGATCTGTTCTGCCTCAGATGAGAAAGAATTTTTTACGTATTTTTCGATCTCCTGTAAGTCGGAGCTTGAGGAGATGTTATTGGTGGTGATGACAATACCCTTGTCTTCTACATGAATAAAGTCAACGATCGTCTTAGAGTTGATTCCTTTAAGGACACAATTGATGTTTATGACATACATACTCAAATCCTTGATGAATTTCTTACTGAGCTCAATGCTCATAGGTACTATGATTTGTTTACGAGAGGGGCCCTTTGTGGTCATGTTGATTCTCAGTTTAGGCTTGGTACTTGGACCATTGATGACTTTTTAAACAAGGTCGATTTTCAAATTGGGAAGATTGGAGAATGTTTCCTTGATTTTTAGAGCATCCCTGGTGACGTCAGACAAGGGAATAGAAGAGGTTGACTTGGTTGAAGATGATGCTTGCATGTATGATTTACTAGGAGAAGCCTTGGTGTTCTTTTTGAAATATTTTGAAATCTTGTTGACTTCTTTCTGCGATTTAGCTGGGATAGGAGGCAGAAGAGATGATACAAAAGTGGGTTTAACCATTTCTTTACCTTTCAGAGAAACCTTAGGTTTAGAGACCTGAGGGCTGAATTGCGACTTGACTTTGTTTCTGAAAGTTGTTTTGTTGTTATCCATGAAAAGATTATCCCAATGAGAGTCGTAAATTGCAGAAATAAATTCCCACAAAGCCTTGCCCATACCATTGAGGTCCTCAACGTCATTAGCACCATTGCTTTTGATAGCTTTACCTAACATGTATTTGTACATTCTAGATAAAGATTCTTTGAAATTGAGCATGTCAGAAGGCATATGCTCCATAGCACCATAGAGTAATACTGTGTGGAAGTTGCTGTCCCACGAATCAGGGTCCAGGGCTTGATTGGGATTGTAGTTCAATTGAATGTTGAGCATGCTGGGACCAGCAGACTGGTTAAGGGAAGGGCCCTCATTTGAGACACGTTATTGACTTAAGGGGGGGCGAACGTTAGCCAACTGGCTAAATTGATCAAATTGACACTCGGGTGTCACTTTCTCTGAAATGACCTGAGTGTCAAGAGTCAACACAACATTAGATTCAGCGACATGTTCATCATCGATGTCCATGCCACTTTCTCTTGCAACCCAAACGTTATACTCTTCCTCACTTACTTCTGAAGGAGCATATAAATCTATAGAACCTGGGTTATCAGAAATAGAAGAGATACCTCGTACCTCATCATAGTTGTCACATTTATTGAGAACAAGGCAGTGGTCAACCACATCACCACCCATAACCACATCATCTCTAGCAGACATATTTGAAGCTTTGTATCAGAATTGAGAAGATTTGAGAGTATATTCCTTAAGTCTCTAATAGGCACTGTCACTTAATGTGGTGGTAAGAGCTATAAGGGCGTCGGGAAGATGAAGACTAGTAGCTTATCTTTTAAAGTCATTGAATGAAACAGAGTAAAACTATGAATGAAATTCACAATAAAGAAATATTGGTAGTAATCAGAGGATTGGAAGCTTGGAGATATTTGTTAAAAAACACTAAATTCAAGTTTGAGATCTGAACTAATCATAAGAATTTGGAGTATTTTATAAAGATATAGAAGATAGGCTAGATGAACTTTATATTTGTTGAGTTTGAAACATATGCCAAGAGTGAGAATGTGAAAAGCAGATGGATTAAGTATGAGGCCAGATTTGAAGATAGGAGTAGAAAAAATAATAAAAATCAAAAGCTGATAAAGGAAGAGTAGATAAGAGAAATGATAGAGGTACTAGTAAAGAGACCAGAAATAATGTTGGTAGAAAAAATAAAAAGAGTAAGAGAGAAAGATGAAGAAGTGGTAAAAATAGTAGAAGAAATGAATAAAGCAGAGGTTAAAATGTTGAACGAAAATAAGTGAAAAATAGAAGATGAGCTGATATTGAAGAAAGAAAAGGTATATATGCTGAAAGATAAGAAGTTAAGATTAGATGTTATCCAGTTGTACTATGATATACTAATAGCTGAATATAGAAATAGATGGAAGATGACAGAGTTAGTAACAAGAAATTACTGATAGCTAGGAGTAAGAAAGTATGTCAGAAAGTATGTAGATGAATGTGATTTATGTCAGAGAATGAAGAATAGAATAGAGGTACTAGTAGGAAAGTTAATAGCAAATGAAATACTGAAAAAGCTATGGATGCACTTAACAGTAAACTTTATTACTAAGTTACCATTAGTAGCAGAAAAGAATATAATTCTAGTTGTATATAATAAGTTATCTAAGATGTGGCAACAACTGAAGAAATATTAGTAAAAGGATTAGCAAGATTGTTCAGAGATAATGTGTAGAAGTTACATAAATTACTGAAGAGTGTTATATCAGATAAAGAACCACAGTATATAGCAGAGTTAATAAAAGAGTTGAATGGTATGTTGGAAATTGAGATAAGATTGTTAACAGTATTTCACCCACAGACAGATAAACAGACAAAACAGATAAACCAAGAGTTAGAACAGTACTTGAAATTTTTTACAGAATATAGACAGAGAGATTGGCCAGAGTAGTTGGTAGCAGAGTTTATAGTAAACAACAAAGTTTATTTGACAACAAATGTTACAACTTAAGTCTTATATTACAATTCAATGACCTTAGAGTTAATTAGAGAAAGTGGACTTTATTATGAAGTTACTGGTATCTAGGGATCACGATTCAATCTTGGTACTATGTGATAGGTTTTCAAAAATGTCACATTTTATAGCAATAACAGAAAAAACTATACCAGAAGGATTAGCAAGATTGTTCAGAAACAATGTATAAAAGCTGCATAGATTGCCAGAAAGTGTGATTTCAGATAGAGAGCCACAGTTTGCAACAGGATTAATGAAAGAGTTGGATGAGATATTGGAAACAGAAACAAAGCTATTAATGGCTTTTCATCTACAGACAGATAAACAAATCAAGAGACCAAATCAAGAGTTAGAGCAGCACTCAAGGATGTATATTGATCATAGGCAAAGTAATTGGCTGGAATGGTTAGCAACTGCAAAGTTTGCCTTCAATGATAAAGTACACAGTACTATAAAAACATCACCATTCAAAGTTAACTATGAAAGAGAACTTATATGAGGAGATAAAAGCAGCATTGAAAAAATCACAGAAGAAAGTGAAAAAATATATAGACAGGAATAGGAAAGAAATAGTAAAGTACAAGGTGGGTGTAAGAAGTGAAAACAAGGGACTTCAATTTTATTTTATTTTATTTTACATTTTACATTTTCTTTTTAAATTATTTTACATTTTCTATTTTTAGAACTATAGGGTTAGGGTTAGAGCAATGATTGGTCACACTGTCACATTTAATGGTGTGGTCACAGATTATGGGACATAAGAGAAAGAAGTAGAAGATTCTAAAAGAAGTAATGTCATATAGCATGTACACCATATGTTGATCTCATATCCAACACATAGTGGTTTAGGGTAGGATGCACAGTAGCTAGCACAGACCATCTGAATAGGTATATAAGATAGTCTACTTTGTATAGAACTCCTTATCAAGTTCTCTTGTATTTTACTCTAATACAAAAGTTTTGTTCTTTTATCCAACTCTAAGAATTTAAGTTCATAACAGTGTGTCATATACAAGTCCACCTGTCCGGAATAACGTCCCCACAGTGAAAACACCTCCGAACCATACAAGCCCACCTTCCATGGCGGCCACTCTTCTCACAACACATCTCAAGATAGTGCTGCAACCCTCCAGATATTCTGTCTTCTACAGTGGAGATACTCCTATTCAACTCGGTCTTCCATGATGGAGTTACTCCTGTCAGTGTCTCAACACTGAAACCTCCGCTTGGGGCAATAGGAGTTTTACCACTGAAACCCCGAGCATCTCCTATACTATCAGTTTGTATATAAGACTAGTAGTTATACTGTAATTCACTAGTCTGATAATCGACGAAGATAAACTCTTATTGAACTCAACCTCTGGTGTTCAATGGTGACACACTAATCAGTACTCACATCCACTTGGACTTTCTTCCCTTCATCTGAAGTTGCGACCATGCAGCAGACAGACGGTGCAGCACATAAGCTGAAGCCAAGGTTGTTCCACAAGTCCGCTCATCTCTGAGTCTATTCTGTGGACTTCCACCCCAGTGTAAACTGCGCCTGACAGTATTATCAGACTCCCAAGTCTGCTGTTGCTTCTGAGTAGCTCTGCCTGCTAAACTCTCTGTCGCAGTTCCGTCTGCAATTTATTTCACTTCACACTTCAAAGTCCAAATGGCTTCCTCTCGCCATAATTCTTCAACTCCAGTCCCACCGCTTGGGACACCCTTCAACACAATCTCACGTTTCAGTGACCAAATGGCTTATCCGCCAAAAGCACCATGACGCTCAAGACGAATCCATCAAAGAGGCTGTTCATCTCCGAGGTCTCCTTCCAGTACAATCCAACTTGCCTGGACAGTTTCACCTGTCCCTGGCCCAAGTATTGTCCCTGTGGACAATGATCCTAATTGGGAGGATGCTCCTACTACTAACCCTATTACTAATAATAATATAGCTAATAGACCCACATCCTCTACTTGCTCATGGTCAAAACCCTGTCGGAGTGATAATACTAATGAACAATTGGCCAAAGTACTTGGCTGACTTGCTAACACTCTCAACACTAATCAGACTCCCAGACCTAATACTAATTCAAGGGGAACTAAAGCCCGCATCCCCGATACTTTCAGCAGCACTGAGCCTGATAAGCTCAATAATTTCCTGTTTCAATGCAGGCTATATTTCTACGCTAATCCAGTGCAATTCAACACAGACATTCCAAAAATCAACTTCGCAATGACCTACCTTACTAGAGTAGCCCAGGACTGGTTTGAGGTGGGCCTCAACCAAGAAGACCAGGGCATTCTCCAAGACTGGCTCTCTAACTGGAACCTATTTGTGGACGGACTACGTCGACATTTTGGTCTCTTGGACCCCGTTGGTGAAGCAGCCAACATGTTGGATAATCTCCACATGAAGCCCGGTGATAAAATTTCCATTTACAATATGGACTTCATGCACTATGCCTCCCAATTAGGTTGGGGGAATAGTGTTCTGTGTCATCGCTATTACCAGGGGCTCCCCAATCGGATCCAGGATTCCATTTCCACCCAGGAACAAGGAAAATCCACCTCGTTCCAGGACATGTATGCCTTAGCAATGACTATCGATCACCGCTACTGGGAACGAGACCATGAGCGCCACCGTGCAAGACAGGCAGAGAAAGAGGCCCTCAAGTCTCACTCTCAGAAGCAAGGAAAAGCTTCCACCTCTGGTTCTGTCATGGCCTTCCAGAGCAAGGCAAATCCATCTCCAGTGGCCTCATCCACCAAGAACCCTTCCTCCAAGCCATCTCTGTTCCCTGCTCCTAAGAAGCAACCCAACACTCCATGGGTGGATCTCTCTTCCAAGCTAGCTAACAATGGCAAGTTGATCAGCGACGAGCGCAAGAAGCGTCTTGAAAACAATCTGTGCCTCTATTGTGGTGCAGGAGACCACAAGCTGGACTCCTGTCCCAAGAAGCAGGCCACGATCTCTCTTAAAGGCTGCGGTGCTTCAGCAACTGCTGATACTCTGGCAGCTGCCTCCGAGAAACCCTCAGAAAAATAGAGAGCGACCCCCAGGACTCCGCACAGACTGAGGGTCACGTTGAACTCCTCTGTGCAGCAACGAGTCCAATTTGACTCAACGCATCCACTCTTTCTGATCCTCATTCACTTTTTGTTTCCCTTACTTCTCCCTTGATCTTTGGTCAGGATCACCTTAATAAAATTTCGTTCCAAGCTCTCGTTGACTCTGGGTCTACTCACTGCTTTGTAGACTCTAAATTTGTGGATACTTACCACCTGAAGACATCCACAACTCCTCTGGTTGCTCTCCACTTGTTTGATGGTTCATCAAACAACACCATCTCCGAAATTGCCAACTTGCCCATAATATTTTCCACTGGTGATTGTATGAATCTGGACTTCTATGTCACTCTGCTTGATTCTTCCTGCTCTTTGGTCCTTGGATAC
>Ga0157367_1000873_pt1 | contig 13790 bp, 11 predicted proteins | sample AttbisABBM2_FD_113142 | JGI IMG/M metagenome (GOLD analysis project Ga0157367, IMG submission 113142) | Fungus gardens microbial communities from leaf cutter ant in Botucatu, State of São Paulo, Brazil - Atta bisphaerica ABBM2 | ecosystem: Host-associated > Fungi > Mycelium > Unclassified ...
CGGACGCGAACAGCTTCGCCTGCGAGGCTTCGGACAGGCACGGCAGCCCCGCCGTGCGCAGCTTCGCCGCGTGATGCACGAGCAGGCGCGCCGCGTTGATCTGGGTGGCCATGTCGGCGAGCTTCTGCTGGATCGCCTGGTGCTCGGCGAGCGGCTTGCCGAACTGCACGCGCTCGCCCGCATAGCGGCGCGCCTTGTCGAACGCGGCGCGCGCGATGCCGAGCGCCTGCGCGGCGATGCCGATGCGGCCGCCCTCGAGGTTCGACAGCGCGATCTTCAGCCCTTCGCCGCGCGCGCCGAGCAGGTTCTCCTCGGGAATCGCGCAGTTCTCGAACGTGATCGGGCAGGTGTCGGACGCCTTGATGCCCATCTTCTTCTCGGGCTTGCCGACGATGAAGCCCGGCGTGTCGGTCGGCACCAGGAACGCGGAAATGCCGCGCTTGCCGGCCGCCGGATCGGTGATGGCAAAAACGATCGCGATGCCGGCGCGCTGGCCGTTGGTCACGAACTGCTTCGCGCCGTTCAGCACCCACTTGCCGTCGCGCAGCTCGGCGCGGGTGCGCAGGTTGTGCGCCTCGGAGCCGGCCTGCGGCTCGGTCAGGCAGAACGCGCCGATGGTGCGGCCGGCGGCCATCTCGGCGAGCCAGCGATCCTTCTGCGCGGCCGTGCCGAAACCGAGGATCGGCCCGCAGCCGACCGAGTTGTGCACGCTCATCATCGTCGCGCACGCGGCGTCGCCGGCGGCGATCTCCTCCATCGCGAGCGCATAGGCGACGTAGTCGGTGTACGAACCGCCCAGCTCCTGCGGCACGATCATCCCGAGCAGGCCCAGTTCGCCCAGCTGCGCGACCACCTCGTCCGGCAGGTGCGCGTCGCGGTCCCACTGCGCGGCGTGCGGCGCCAGCACCTCGGTGGCAAAAGCGCGCGCGGCGTCGCGGATCATCCGCTGGTCTTCGGTGTAAAGCTCGTCCATGGCGCTGCTGTCTCCCGGCGGCCCGCGTCGCGCGGCCGCGTTCAGTTTTGGATGAATCAAGTGTAGGCAAGCGTGCGCCACTGTTCGATGCTCGCCCCGCTCATTTACACTGAGCGTTTTTGCCACACCCGCGCAGTCGATGAAGCAGGAAGAAAAGGGAACCATCGCGATCAGCCTGGTCGCGTACAGCGTCGCGCTCGCGACGCGGCGCGGCGTCGCGGCCGAGCCGCTGCTCGCGCAGGCCGGCATCGCGCCGGCGCTGCTCGACCAGCCGCGCGCGCGGGTGTCCGCGCAGCAGTACGGTGCGCTGTGGAACGCGATCGCGCGCACGCTCGACGACGAGTTCTTCGGCCAGGACCGCCACCCGATGAGGAGCGGCAGCTTCATCGCGATGAGCCAGGCGGCGCTCACCGCGCGCGACGGCCTGCATGCGATGGCGCGCGCGGTGAACTTCATGCACTGCGTGCTCGACGACCTGCATGCGGAACTCGACGCGAACCCGCAGCGCGTGCGGCTGCGCTTCGTGCACCGCAACAACGGCGCGACGCCCGCGATGTTCACGTACGCGACCTATTTCATCATCGTCTACGGGCTCACCTGCTGGCTGATCGGCCGCCGCATTCCGCTGCTGCACGCGAGCTTCCGTTGCGACACGCCGCCCGCCGAGCACGAGTACCCGTCGATGTTCTGCGACGACATGCGCTTCAACCAGCCCGATTCGTATGTCGATTTCGATCCCGAATTCGCGGCGCTGCCGGTCGTGCAGACCCCGAAGACGCTGAAGACGTTCCTGCGCAACGCGCCGGCCAGCTTCATCGTCAAGTACCGCAACCCGAACGCGCTCGCGCAGCGCGTGCGCACGGTGCTGCGCGGCATGCCGCCCGCCGCGTGGCCGGGCGCGGGGCAGATGGCCGCGCGGCTGCACGTAGCCGAGGCGACGCTGCGCCGCAAGCTGCACCAGGAAGGCCACGCGTACCAGTCGATCAAGGATGCGCTGCGGCGCGACCTCGCGTTCGAGGCGCTCGCCGATCCGTCGCGCACGATCGCCGACGTCGCCGCGGCGGCCGGCTTCGCCGAGCCGAGCGCGTTCTACCGCGCGTTCCGCAAGTGGAGCGGGCGCAGCCCGGCCGAGTTTCGCGACGAGGCGCTCGGGCGCACGGGCGGCACGGGCTGAGATCGCACGGCCCGCGCGGCGGCGCGCGTCATCGCGCTTTGCGCGGAAACCGCCTAATCTTTAAACATCGGGCCAGCGCCCTTCCTGCGGGCCGGACAGCGTGCACTCGCGCGCCGCCCGGACGCCCCGATGCGCTTTCACCGTTCCTGGCACCTGCCGACGCACGACGCGTCGGGCCGCCATCTTCCTCACCCGCTGCCGGCGCGGGTCGCGCGCGCCGCGCTGTTCGCGGCGCTGCTCGTCGTCTGCGCGGTGGCCGCGGCGCCGCCTGCCGCCAACGCGCCTGCCGCGCCCCCGCCCGTCATCGTGATTCCGATCAACGGCGCGATCGGGCCGGCCAGCGCCGACTTCATCGTCCGCTCGCTCGGCCGCGCGGCGCGCGAACACGCGCCGCTCGCGATCCTGCAGCTCGACACGCCCGGCGGCCTCGACACGTCGATGCGGCAGATCATCAAGGCGATCCTCGGCTCGCCGGTGCCGGTGGCCGCGTTCGTCGCGCCGAGCGGCGCGCGCGCGGCAAGCGCGGGCACCTACATCGTGTATGCCAGCCACGTCGCGGCGATGGCACCGGGCACCAACCTCGGCGCGGCGTCGCCGGTCCAGTTCGGCATCGGCGGCGGCCCGCCCGGGGGCAACCCGCCGTCGCCGACCGGCGTGTCGCCCAAGTCGCCGGCATCGGGCGCGTCGGCCGCATCGGCCGCGCTGCCGTCCGACACGCAATCGACCGAGATCCGCAAGGCGATGCAGGACGCCGCCGCGTACATCCGCGGCCTCGCGCAACTGCGCGGACGCAACGCGGAATGGGGCGAGCGCGCGGTGCGCGAGGCGGTCAGCCTGTCGGCGACCGAGGCGCGCACGCAGCACGTGGTCGACCTGATCGCGCAGGATCCGGCCGACCTCGCACGCCAGCTCGACGGCCGCACCGTGACGACCTCCGCCGGCGCGCAGCGGCTCGCGACCGCGCACGCGCCGCTCGTCGTCGTCGAGCCCGACTGGCGCAGCCGCTTCCTGTCGATCATCGCGGATCCGAACGTCGCGCTGATCCTGCTGACGATCGGCATCTACGGCGTGTTCTTCGAATTCGCGAACCCCGGCTTCGTGCTGCCGGGGCTCGCGGGCACGATCTGCCTGCTGATCGGGCTGTTCGCGATGCAGTTGCTGCCGATCAACTACGCGGGCCTCGGCCTCGTGCTGCTCGGCCTCGCGTGCCTCGTCGCCGAGGCGTTCCTGCCGACCTTCGGCGTGCTCGGCTTCGGCGGGATCGCGTCGTTCACGATCGGCGCGCTGATGCTGATCGATACCGACGTGCCCGGCTACGGCATCCCGTGGCAGCTGATCGCGGGCCTCGCGCTCGGCGGCGGGCTGCTCGTCGCGGGCGTGTCGAGCCTCGCGCTGCGCGCGCGGCGCCGGCCGGTCGTCTCGGGCGCGGAAGCGATGGTCGGCAGCATCGGCGAGGTGCTCGACGACGGCCTCGTGCCCGACCAGCCGCATACGGGGGCCGGGCCTGTGCCGTCGGCCGCGGGTTGGGCGCTCGTGCACGGCGAGCGCTGGCGGGTCGCCAGCAATGCGCCGCTCGCGGCGGGCTGCCGCGTGCGCGTGACGGGCCGCCAGGGGTTGATGCTCACGGTCGCGCCGCTGTATGACCGGCCAGAAGCCGCGCTGCGTGGGACCGCCGCAGGCGCTAAAGCGCCAACGGCGGTCGACTCCCGCGTGGGTGGGACCGCCGTAGACGCTAAAGCGCCAACGGCGGTCGACAAAGGAGAAAAACCATGATCGGCTACACCTTCGGCTTCAGCAGCCTGCTGATCGTCTTCGCGGTGCTGCTCGTCGCGTCGTCGATCCGCATCTTCCGCGAGTACGAGCGCGGCGTCGTGTTCATGCTCGGCCGCTTCTGGAAGGTCAAGGGGCCGGGGCTCGTGCTGATCATCCCGGTCGTCCAGCAGGTGGTGCGCATCGACCTGCGCACGGTCGTGTTCGACGTGCCCGCGCAGGACGTGATCACGCGCGACAACGTGTCGGTGAAGGTGAACGCGGTGGTGTACTTCCGCGTGGTCGATCCGGAGAAGGCGGTGATCCAGGTCGCGCGCTTCTTCGACGCGACGAGCCAGCTCGCGCAAACCACGCTGCGCTCGGTGCTCGGCAAGCACGAGCTCGACGCACTGCTCGCCGAACGCGAGCAGCTGAACGCCGATATCCAGAAGACCCTCGACGCGCAAACCGACGCGTGGGGCATCAAGGTGTCGACGGTGGAAATAAAGCACGTCGACCTGAACGAGACGATGGTGCGCGCGATCGCGCGGCAGGCGGAAGCCGAGCGCGAACGGCGCGCGAAGGTGATCCACGCGGAAGGCGAGCTGCAGGCGTCCGAGAAGCTGCTGCAGGCCGCGCAGCGGCTCGCGCAGCAGCCGCAGGCGATGCAGCTGCGCTACCTGCAGACGCTGACCACGATCGCCGCCGACAAGAACTCGACGATCGTGTTCCCGCTGCCGGTCGACCTGCTGAACGCCGTGCTCGACCGGTTCGCGCCGCCGCGCGAACGCTGATGCAGTTCGCTGACGGCTGATCTGCTATGGAAAGCCCCGACAGAAATGCGCGCTAGCGTTTCGGAGCAATTTTCCCCATGCGATTCGAGGCCGGCACGCACTCGTGGATGCTGCCGGCATCCTCTTCCGCGTCAAGCAGCCGACGCCAAAATGGAATCTATCAACTCGGCGCCGCCCTCGATGTCTTCATTCCCCACGAATCGAGAGATTTCCATGTGCCCGTCGTCGAATACGTCGATCTCGATACGTTGCCCGACGACGGTTACGGAAACGAGGATGGAATCCGGTCGGTGACGACTGAGCGCGTAAGCGACATGTGCAGCATCCAGTTTCGTCAGCAGGTCGAATATTGAATGGGCCATGCTGGATCCTATTTCTTGAACCGATTGTCGTTAAGGAGCTTGAGTGCTTTTCGGGCGTCCTTGACACCATTGCGCGCATCGCTCTGAATATCGTTGAGCGTCGTGCCCAGATACTGGCTCGGAAACTCGCGCAACACGGAGCCTTTGCATTCCGCCGAAATCACATCGCAAGCATACAGGTCGCCACGATCAATACCAGCCAGCGCCATCGCGTCGCCGGTCGGTTCATCGCGACTGTATTCGAACGCCTGCGCACTTCCGAGTGGCTTGGCGATCGTACCGTCAGGCAGTACGTCCCCCGGATTCGCAAACCATATCGCAATTCCATCCTGGGCTCGGAGCCTTTTCCATCCGCTGCTCGGCAATTGCCGACCGACCACTGGCCTGGCCACCGCACGCCTGAATATTTGAGACGGTGTGAACGTGATCGATCGCGGACGCGGCCCGTCATCGGCTATTCGACTGGGCACCCCGGATGAACGTAACGGCTCGACGACCGCAATGACGTCGCCCCCGCTTACGGCGTGCTGCAATGCGCGTAACAGTGGCAGCGGCTCCGTGCGTTGAGCGTCGTGCGCGACATGGCAATTCCGAAGAAAATCGCAGAGGCGCGCCAGTTGCGCGGTATCGCGCGCCAGATCTCCCGCGACAGCCGATTCGATGAGCGTCTTTCCCGCGGTTTCCCCCGGCGCGCCGACAGGGCAGCATGAGCGATATTCAACGCGCGAATACAGCGTGCAGTGCCGACCACCGCCTACTGCCAGATGAAATGACATGCGATCTCCATTCGGAGAGCGTGCGACGGCACATGAGGCGCTTGGTCATGCCTCGCCGTTCCCCCCCCCCAAAGGACGCATCATAGAAACATTGGTGCAAGCCTCCGACAAGCAGAGACTTGCATGCCACACCCTTATCGGCAACAGAATGAGCGGAACGCTGCCGCAACGCGGTTGCGGCCGATTTTTTTCGAATTCACGACAGCGCCCAGCACTATTAGCAACTGTCATCACAGCCCCGCGCACACCGCGGCGTCGGCTCCTGCGCTACCTTCAGACGCTGACCACGATCGCCGCCGACAAGAACTCGACGATCGTGTTCCCGCTGCCGGTCGACCTGCTGAACGCCGTGCTCGACCGGTTCGCGCCGCCGCGCGAACGCTGACGGCCGCGCGTCACGCCAGCAGCCTGCGCTCCGTCTTGCCGTACTTGATCGACTTCTCGTCCGGGATCATCAGGCCCGTGTGCTCGTCGCGGCCCTGCAGGATGAAGCGCGCGTCCGGGCTGCCGATCTGCGCGGCGGCGAGCTTGCTGTCCGCGCCGATCTCGCCTTTCTTCATCCGGTTGACGATCACGCCCACCGCAGTGTCCTTGAAGTCACGCAGCATCCACGCGTCGCCGTCGCTGTCGCCGGCCACCAGCACCGGGCCGTAGCCCTTGCTCGCCTGCAGCACGTTGCGAATGCCGACCGTCTTGCCCGGCCCGTAGTTGAAGTGCCAGCCGTCCGGGTAATGGCTCACGTACTTGCCGTCTTTCTTGTCGAGGCGCAGGCCGATCACGTTCTCCGGCGGCACGCCGTAGCCGTAGTTCGGGTGGCCGGCGAACACGCGCACCACGTCGTCGATCGATGCGGTGCTCACGTACACGTCGATGCCGTTCGCGCGCAGCGTGTGCATCAGCCCGCGGATTTCCTCGTGGATGCGGATGCCGTGGAAATGCGTGGCGGCGACCACGCCGGCCTTGCCCGGCAGCGTCTTCGGGCTTTCGTACTTCACCTTGCGCAGCGCGTCGCCGATGGCGCGGTCGTTCGACGCCTGCGCCATCGCCTGCAGCTCGGCGGTCGTCATGTTCCGGTAGAAATAGATGATCCACTTGTAGCCGATCTCGAGCGGATGCGTGTCGCAGATCGCGTCGTACATGTAGTACAGCTTCGCGCGGAAATCCTTGAACTGATCGGTCTCGTGGATCTCGTCGAGGCTCTTGCCGCCGCCGAATCCCTGGTAGTTCGCGTAGAGCCAGCGATAGTCGGCCTCGACGTCGGCGGCGAGATCCTCCATCGTCACCGGCTTGCCGTCCACCGTCGTGTAGTCCTTCGCGAACGCGCCCTTCGGCACGTCCTGCCACATCACGTCGACGAATTCGTCCGGCGTCAGCTTGTACTGCAGATGGTCGATCTGGTACATCAGCAACGCCTCTTCGCAGTCGTTCATGATGCACGTGTTGTCCCAGTCGAACACCGCGTACGGGCGCCGCTTCGCGTCGTAGCCCGCGCGCCCGGAGCCATGCCGGTCGAGCACCGCCTGCAGGCGCGCGGCGTTGAACGGCGACCAGCGGCCCGGGTCCAGCGCGTCCGGCGCGGACGCGTTCTTCGCGTCGGCGGTGCCGGCCTTGAGCATCAGCGACGTCGCGGCGCTCGCCGCGGCAAGGGTATTCAGGAAGGTGCGGCGCTGCATGGACTCTCTCCGTGGAAACGACGATTCGGGTTCGGTCGCCAACCTGCTCGACGCGCGGCGCGCATCGCGGCGTACCTGCGGCTCATCCGTCCGGCCGGGCCGGGGCGGCGACGGATTGGGGACGCATGATCTGGCGAAAATATTGCGGCAAATTGTCCGTGTCGCCGCGCGATGCGACATCGAGTTGATCCGCAGCGACATGCCGGGGCCGCCCGGGAAGCGCGATTTGCGTGGAGGGATTCCACTAGATGCGCCCCGCGCCGGCCGAACCGGCCTCGCCGCCTTCCACGCCGGGCCCGCTCGCGAAAACCCCGCAACGGCACCCCCCGCCCGACCTAGGAAAAGCCCTCACCCCGAAACACTGGCATGTTCGGCCGAATTCGCTATGATCGTTACATCATTCAATGGCACATTAAAAGCTGACTGAATAACCTGCGGCGGCGACGCGCGGCGGGCGTGTTCCGGATCAGCGCCTCGCTTTGCATGGGACCCGAGTCGGCGCCGAAGCGCCGACGCCGGTCGACACTGGAGACACCTCATGCCCGACCATCCGCTGCCGGAAGTCCACCTGGAAGAACTGGCGCAATTCCGTGCCGTCCAGCAACTCGCGTACCGCTGCGTCGAGACCGTCGGCGGCCTGCTGTATCCGGGCATCACCGAGAAGGAAGCCGCGCGCCTGCTCGCCGAATGGCTGCAGGACCACGGCGTGCGCGACTGGCTGCACAAGCCGTTCGCGTGGTTCGGCAACCGCACCGCGTTCGACGGCTTCTCGGGCCTCACGCACCTGGGCGGCTTCAATCTCGCGTTCTTCCCGAGCAACCGCCAGCTCGAGCCCGACATGCCGGTGATCCTCGACGTCGCGCCGGTGCTCGACGGCATCGTCGCCGACGTCGGCTACGCGCACTGCCTCGGCACGAACCCGATCCTCGAGCAGCTGCAGGACGACCTGATGGATCACCGCGAGCTGATCGTGCGGCTCGTGAAGGCGCGCCGCACGATGGCCGAGGTCGCGCAGGAAGTCGACGCGCTGTGCCGCCAACAGGGCGTCGAGCCGCGCCACAAGGCGTATCCGTTCAAGGTGCTCGCGCATCGCGTCGCGAAGATCCACAAGCTGTCGAAGCCGCGCTTCGTCGCGCGCTTCGGCCTGAACGCCACCCGCAACCTGCTGCTCGACCAGGGCCGCGCCGCGAAGCAGCAGGGCTGGTCGCCGCTGTGGTCGATCGACCGCCGCTCCGAGCACGCGCCGGTGCCGGGCCTGTGGGCGGTCGAGCCGCACCTCGGTTTCGCCGGCGTCGGCGCGAAGTTCGAGGAGCTGCTCGTGATCACCGACGACGACGCGTACTGGCTCGATGACGACCTGCCGCACGTGCGCCGCTGGGCACGCCGCCAGGCAGCGCGCACGCCCGCGCTCGTACCGGCCGCGCCGGCCGTCGCCGCCGCCCCGGCCGCGGCCTGACGCGGCGCGCGGCTCCCCCCCTTTCCGAACGAACGTGTACGGACCCACGATGCAGCCACTTTCCGATGAAGCGCCGCTGGCCCTGTTCGATTCCGTGTTCACCGAAACCGCGGTCGCGTCCGGCGACCTGACGCTCGCGGTCCGAACCTGGGGCGACCCGTCCCGCACGCCGGTCGTGCTGGTGCACGGCTATCCGGACACCAGCAGCGTCTGGCAGGACGTCGCGCCGCGGCTCGCGCGCCAGCACTACGTGATCGCGTACGACGTGCGCGGCGCGGGGCTGTCGAGCGCGCCCGCGCGCACCGTCGACTACCGGCTCGCGAAGCTGACCGACGACTTCATCGCGGTGATCGACGCGCTCTGCCCCGGCCGCCCGGTCCACCTGATCGCGCACGACTGGGGCTCGATCCAGGGCTGGGAATTCGTCACCGAGCCGAGGCTCGCGGGGCGCATCGCGTCGTACACATCATGTTCCGGCCCGTGCCTCGACCACGTCGGCCACTGGCTGCGCGAGCGCCTGCTGCGACCGACGCCCGCGTCGCTCGGCAAGCTCGCCGGCCAGCTCGCGCGGTCGTGGTACGTGTACCTGTTCCATCTGCCGTTGATCCCCGAACTCGGCTGGCGGCTGTGGCTCGGCCGCGCGTGGCCGCGCCTACTGCGCCGGATCGAGAAGACGCCGGTTGCGCCGCGCGCGACGCAGGCCGACGACGGCGCGCGCGGCGTGCGCCTGTATCGCGCGAACTTCATCCGCTGCCTGTTCACGCCGCGCGAGCGCTACGCGCATGCGCCGGTGCAGACGATCGTGCCGCTCGGCGACAAGTACGTGAGCCCGGCACTGTCCGAGGACCTGTCGCGCTGGGTGCCGCAGTACTACCGGCGCGAAGTGGCCGCCGGCCACTGGCTGCCGCTCGCCGATCCGGCGCGCTTCGCGGGCCTCGCGCAGCAGCTGATCGACGCGGTCGAATCCGGCGACGAGCCGCCCGCGCTCGCGAACGCGCGGCGCCGCGCGACGAGCGGCCGCTTCAGCGGCAAAGTCGCGGTCGTCACCGGCGCGGGCAGCGGGATCGGCCGCTGCGCGGCGCTGGCGTTCGCCCGCGAAGGCGCGACGGTGGTCGCGGTCGACATCGACCTCGCGAGCGCCGAGCGCACCGCGCTGCTGCTCCGGCTGATCGGCGCGGCGGCGCATACGCGGCGCGTCGACGTCGGGTCCGCGGACGAAATGGCAGCGCTCGCCGGCTGGGTCGGCAGCGAACTCGGCGGCGCGGACGTCGTGATCAACAACGCGGGCATCGGCATGGCGGGCGGCATCCTCGACACGAGCGCCGCGCACTGGGAGCGGATCCTGCACGTGAACCTGTGGGGCGTGATCCACGGCTCGCGCCTGTTCGCGCAGCAGATGGCCGCGCGCGGCACGGGCGGCCACATTGTCAACACCGCGTCGGCGGCCGCGTTCGGGCCGTCGCGCGACCTGCCCGCGTACGCCACGACCAAGGCCGCGGTGCTGATGCTGAGCGAATGCATGCGCGCGGAGCTGGCCGAACAAGGCATCGGCGTGACGGCCGTGTGCCCCGGCTTCGCCGAAACGGGAATCATGGCGTCGACGCAATACGCGGGCGCCAATGCGCAGGACGAAGCGCGCCTGCGCAAGCGCGCGACGAAGCTCTACCAGATGCGCGGGCTGAAACCCGACACCGTCGCGCAGGCGATGGTCGACGCCGTGCTGCGCAACCGGCCGGTCGTCGCGGTCGGCACGGAGGCCCACGCGCTGCGCTTCGTCGGCCGCTTCATGCCGTGGCTCGGCCGGATCATCGCCCGCGTCAGCATGGCATCGCATTGACGGCGCAACGACACAGCAACAACGCCGCACAGGGAGACACGCATGAACGCACCCGCCGACTACCACCCGATCAAGGCCCGCCACGTGAAGTTCGACTTCAGCGCGACGCCGATCACCTGGGTGCCGGACGACCCCGGCAGCACGCACATCATCAACACGCTGAACCTGCTGTTTCCGGAAGGCGAGCTGTGGTTCTGCCGCGTGTACAACAAGGCGCTGCCGCACATCGCCGATGCCCGGCTGCGCGACGAGGCCGAGGGTTTCCTGCGCCAGGAGGCCGTGCATTCGCGTTCGCACGGCGGCGTGCTCAAGCACTACTACGACCGGCACGGCATCGACACGAAGCCGTTCACGCAGCGGCTCAACCGGCTGTTCACGCGCGTGCTCGGCGAAGCGCCGCTCGGGCTGAAGATCGGCCATACGCGGTTCTGGCTGCGCCAGCAGCTCGCGGTGATCGCGTCGCTCGAGCATTTCTTCGGCTATCTCGGCAACTGGGTGCTCAACGCGCACGGGCTCGACGAAGGCCGCGCCGATCCGACGATGGTCGACCTGCTGCGCTGGCACGGCGCCGAGGAAGTCGAGCACCGCACCGTCGCGTTCGACATCTATCGCCACCTCGGCGGCTCGTACCCGGAGCGCTGCGTGCACATGGCGTTCGTGATCGTGCTGCTGCTCTACTACATCACGAAGGGCGCGAAGTTCATGTACCGGCGCGACCCGGGCGCGGGCCGCTATCCGGGCTTCGTGCGCGCGTGGGCGCAAGGCGCGCGGCGCGGGCACCTGCCGTCGTTCTGGAAGGTGATCGGCGCGGCGCTGCGCTATTTCAAGCCCGGCTATACGCCGCACCACGAAGGCTCGACCGAGCAGGCGCTCGCCTACCTCGCGCGCTCGCCGGCCGCGCAGGCCGCCGCGCACGGCGGCAACTGGGGGACGACGAAGGCGTCGTGACACCGCGACGCCGCCCCGCCGCCGCCGCGCGCGCACGGCCCGGCGAAATGCGTACAATCGCGGCTTCATTTCCCCGGAGGTGCCGCGATGGCCATGAAAAAAACCGATCTCGAGAAGAACAAGGCGCTCAAGCTGACGCACGCGATGAAGCAGTCGAGCTCCGCGCGCTTCGGCAAGGGTGCCGAAGACACGGCGAAGCTCGACCGCCGCGCGCAGCGCAAGCTCGACCAGGAACAGGGGCTCGTGCCGTTCGCGTGCAAGCTCAATGCGGATCTCGTCGAGCAGCTCAAGGCGCGCGCGGCGACGCATCCGAACGGCATGACGGGCCTGCTGAGCGAACTGCTGGTGAACGGGCTCGCGCAGCACGACGCGTGAACCATCGCGCCCCAAACACCGGTGAACGCCCATACGGGCCGATCACCGGAGGCGCTTGCGCTTCGGCATCGAGCGCCGTACTGCATGACACAAGGCCTCACCGGAAACGGATGAGGCTTTTTTGTTTTGGTGCGCGTCATCCCGGCCGGCTCGACGGATCGAGATGACGATGGCGATGCCGGGGATGTCGGGGATGAAGGAAGCGTCGCCGCGCACGCGATGCGCGTGCCGGCGACGTCAGGAAAGCACCCACCTGCGACGCGTCGCATCGCGGGTGTGCACCGAATGACGCGGCACGCCGCTGCGTGCCGCGAGCGATCGCGCGCCGCGCGCGGACATCAGGTGCTGGCGGCGAGACGCGGGCCCGTGCCGCGAGGAGTGGACTCGACGTCCGGCTTTTGCGACGCCTGCGCGCTCACCCAAGGTTCGATGCCCTGCTTCTGCACTTCCTCGAGAAAGGACACGCGTGTCCGCCAGTAGTCCGCCTGCAGTTTGACATCGATCACGCGCTGCTCGGCGGCAAACAGCTCCATGCGCGCAGTGACGAGCATCGACGCGGCGGTTTTCTCCGGCGTGGGGGCGTGGCGCATTGCCCAACGGCTGATCCAGTTCAGCATACTGACCTCCGTAATAACGGACGAACCCGCATCGGGCAATCGCATTCGGCCGCGCGCTGCCCGCACGCGCATCGGCCGCCGCCGCACGTCACTGCCGGGCGCTGCGCGGGCCGCCTGCTCCCCCGCATCGGCGGCGATCGGCCCGGTGTGCGTGCACGGTTTCTCTATCCTAGAAACAGTTGCTGATTAACGCGATACGGTCTTGCACTCTTTTACACAGAAACCACAGTCCGCAGCGCAGCACGCGATGACTGTTGCGCACGGGACGGCTTCGGCGCAGGATTGTTCGATTCCCGCGCGGCAATGGACTGAAGAATAAGAATCACCGCGCGCCCCTTGCATCCAGCATGCGGATGCACCGTTTCAGCCGCGTGTCTGCGCCGCCCCCGCACGCGGCGGCGCATCCCGCCCGCCCGTTTTCCGCCGCGCTCCCCCCGTTTCGCCGCCGCTTCCCGCCCGAACCGGTAAAATGCGCGCCGCCGTCGCACGGCCATGCCGCCGGCACGCGTGCCGCGGCCGATCGTGCCCCACGACTATATCGTCCGACCTATCCCGGCTATTACAATCCGCCGATAGTCGCGCAATAGTGGCTGGTTACAGTACGCCGGCCCTACGCGGCTGGCCGCACCGCTAAAACAAATCAACGCAACAAGCAACACGACAACCCGACCGGAGAAACGCCTACATGGAATCCATCAAGCGGTATTTCGGCTTCGATGAAGCCGGCACCGACTTCCGCACCGAAATACTCGCGGGCGTCACCACGTTCCTGACGATGGCCTACATCATCTTCGTGAACCCCGCGATCCTCGGCGACGCCGGCATGCCGAAGGAATCCGTGTTCGTGGCCACCTGCCTCGTCGCGGCGCTCGCGTCGATCATCATGGGGCTGTACGCGAACTACCCGATCGCGTGCGCGCCCGGCATGGGCCTCAACGCGTACTTCGCGTACACGGTGGTCAAGGGAATGGGCTTCACGTGGCAGGCCGCGCTCGGCGCGGTGTTCATCTCCGGCTGCCTGTTCCTGCTCGTCACGCTGTTCCGCGTGCGCGAGGC
>Ga0157367_1000877_pt1 | contig 13724 bp, 18 predicted proteins | sample AttbisABBM2_FD_113142 | JGI IMG/M metagenome (GOLD analysis project Ga0157367, IMG submission 113142) | Fungus gardens microbial communities from leaf cutter ant in Botucatu, State of São Paulo, Brazil - Atta bisphaerica ABBM2 | ecosystem: Host-associated > Fungi > Mycelium > Unclassified ...
AATCGATCTGCTCGTGGGCGTCGCGCTCCGAATTCTGCTCGCCCCACGTCATCGTGCCGAGACCGATCAGGCTGACCTCGATGCCCGAATCGCCGAGTGTGCGGTATTCCATGCTGTTCCTGTCGCGTCAGTGGAAAGCAGAAACGCTATCACATTGAAACTAATGCTTCAGATGGCCGATGCGTCCGCTTACAGGCGGCCTTCGATGTGCGTCCAACCCTCGCCGATTCGGATACGGCCGCCGTCGCGCGCGCGTCGTCCGGTGGATGACGCCGGACGGCCCGCCGGCCGTAACGACGCCACGCCGCCCGTTATTGCGGCCGCTGAATGAAGCAGGTTGCCGATGCGTGCGCGACGATCTTGTCGTCCGGCGTCTTCAGCGTGCCTTCCGCGACGCCGAGCGACCGCGATAGGTGAATCACGCGCCCTTCCGCGATCAGGTCGACGTCGCGCGGTACGGGACGCAGCATCTTCACGTGCAGGTCGACCGTGCCGTAGCCGACGCCCGCGTCGAGCATCGAGTGCACCGCGCAGCCCGTGACCGAGTCGAGCACCGTCGCGGCGAACCCGCCGTGCACGCCGCCGAGCGGATTCAGGTGTCGGCCGTCCGCCCGCGCGGACATCTTCACGTAGCCAAGTTCGACACCCAGCGGCCGCATCGGGATCGTCTCCGAGATCGACGCGAGCGGCAGATCGCCCGCCGCCGCCGCGCGCAGCAGTTCAAGACCGGACAGGGAAAGCGGATTCATCGGGTTGTCTCCTGATTGAACGCGCGTCGCCGCACTAGTAAGTTCTAAATTGGAACTCATTATTGATAACCGCGCCGGGCTTGTCAATGCGGCCGACGCCCGGTGCAACCGAGGGCCGGTTCTATAATCGAACCCGCTCCTTCGCTGAACCGTCGCACGAGACTCGATCATGAAATGGGATGACATCGGTACGCTGAACTGCTCGGTCGCGCGCACGCTTGCCGTGCTCGGCGATCGCTGGACCATGCTGATCCTGCGCAACGCCTTTCTCGGCTGCCGCCGCTTCGATGCATTTCAGACGCAATTGGGCCTCACGCGTCACGTACTGGCCGAGCGGCTCGCGCGCCTCGTCGACGAAGGCGTACTGGTCAAGCGAGCGTACCAGGAACGCCCGCCGCGCTTCGAATACCGGTTGACCGAAAAAGGCCTCGACCTGTACCCGGCCCTGCTCGCGCTGATGACCTGGGGCGATCGCTGGAAGGACGACGGCCAGGGGCCGCCGGTGCAATTGCGCCATCGCAGCTGTGGCCAGCTGATGCATGCGGTCGCGGTGTGCTCGGCGTGCGGCGAGCCGCTCGACGCACACGACGTGCGGCCGGAACCCGGGCCCGGATGGGTCGCACGCGAGGCGGTCGGCCCGCTCGATGCCTGACGCGTCACGCGGCGCGCCGGTTGTACGCACATGGGTACGCCCATGACAGCGCGGCACGGCCATCATGCGTGCGCGTGTTGCATGCGCCTTCGCCCGACGCGCATCGTCGTGTTGCCGCGCCCTGTCTGTTGTTCCGATCTCATCGATGGCACGCCGCATTGGCGCTGCACCCGCACATGCGCGCCTTTCGTCATGCAGGGACCGTGCCGTCTGCGCACACGCGCGCGCCTCATCGACTTCCGTCACCCGGCACGACCGCCGAGCCGACGCAGGCACCGCGCGGCATGATGATCGCCACGTCGACCGCGGCAGGCAGCCGTCCAACGTCTCTCATTCGCATCCAGGCGTGACCGCGCCGCCGTGTCTGCGTTACACTCACGGCCCGCTGTCTCAAAAATGATTCGCTGTCCAAGATGTTGTCGCGCAAACGCCTCGCCACCGCCTGCCTCGCCGCTTCCCTCCTCGCCACACCCTTCGCCGCCTTCGGCAAGACGCACAACGAATCGCTGCTGCAGCAGGCGATCGACTTCATCGTGCAACTGCTGCCGGCCCCGACCCATGAAGCGCCCGCCACGCAGGTCGTCGAATCGGCGTTCTCGCCCGATGGCGGTGCGGAGGCGCTCGTGCTGAAGGCAATCGGCGCCGCGCGCACCTCGATTCGCGTGGCCGCGTACTCGTTCACGTCGCCGCCCGTCACGCGCGCGCTGCTCGCCGCGAAGCGACGCGGCGTGAATGTCGCGGTCGTCGTGGACGACAAGGGCAATCGCGCGAAGAGCAGCAAGCAGGCGCTGAACCTGCTCGTCAACGCGGGCATTCCGACGCGCACGATCGACGCCTATGCGATCCACCACGACAAGTACCTCGTGATCGATGCCGAACATGTCGAGACGGGCTCGTTCAACTACAGCGCTTCGGCAGCCAGCCGCAATTCCGAAAACGTCGTCGTGGTCTGGAACAATCCGCAACTCGCGTCGCGCTACCTCGCGCATTGGCAAAGCCGCTTCGACCAGGGCACGCCGTACCGCTCGTCGTACTGACGCTTCGCCCGCACGCGATCGCAAGTGCCGTTCGCGTGCGGCGCGGCGGATGCGCGTCGTGATGTCGTCAATGATCGGTGCGCATTGCATGGCGATCAACCTGGCCGAATGGCCTGCACACCGGGCGTGACGGCGCCGCCATCGGCGGAATCAGTTGAAATCAGTGGATGTCGGGCGATCGCTCGGCGATCTGCGTGGCCGCGACACACCGGCCGGCATGCGCACGCGCATCGCTTGCCGAAGGCTTCGGTCGATCGCGCGTACCACCAGGCAACGCGTCGAGTACGCAGTCCGCACTGAAGGTCAACGTGTTCTGGACCATCGGATAGAGCAGATACAGCGCCAACGCGAGATACCCCGCGTACAGAATTCGAACCATGGTGCGATAGGTGAACGATTGATCTTGCCCTGTTTACGGCATCACGTCGGACAGCTTGAGCACCGGACATCGAATTGCATGTCCGGCAGCAACGCACGACGCGTGAAGCGTCCGTGTCGCATCGACATGGCAACATCCCGTCGTGGCAGCACGATGGAGAGTGCGTAATGCTGCTCGACGGGCGCTCGTCGAGCGTTGCGGTATCGACAGAAGCGCGCCGCCCGGCTTGCGCAAGCGCCGAGCGACATACGATCCCGCGCGCCATCGCGCGGTCGCCGACCGGCTCGGATCGGCCGATCGGCACATATACGAATACGAGGACAAACAGCGCGGCAAGGCCGCCGGCACCTGAGCGCTGGCGAGCCGCGCACCGATGCGCGCGGCCATGAGCCACGATCAGTCGCGTTCAACCGGATTCGCCCGGCCCGGTCAGGCTCCGCACGGCGGCGCGCTCGCCATCGCTTCCGCGATCTGCTCGGGCGTCAGATCGCGCTGGTGGGTCGCGATCGACCAGCGATGGCCGAACGGATCCTCCACTTGCCCATAGCGATCGCCCCAGAACATGTCGGCGGCCGGCATCGTGACTGTCGCGCCGGCCGCGACGGCCTGCGCGATCGCCGCATCGGTGTCCGGCACGAACAGGTGCAGGCAGACCGGCGAGCCTTTCAGCGTCTTCGGCCCGAGTGCGCCGTGCTCCGGCATTTCATCCACGAGCATCAGCGTCGAATCGCCGATTGCGAGGCATGCGTGTGCGAGCCGGCCGTCCGGGGTCGGCAGGCGGAACCGTTCGGTCGCGTTGAACGCGCGCTTGTAGAAGTCGATGGCTGCGGCTGCGCCGGCGCAGATCAGATGCGGCGTCAGCGTGCGCATCCCTTCCGGGATCGGGTTGACGGACGTGGCCATGGGTGTCGCTCCTTCAGTCGGTTGTCGTGTCGGAAATCGGGACGGACGCACGATGCGCACGCCTCCGATGCTACGACGGACGGGCTCGACGGAAATCGACACGCCGGACGACATTTTTTTCGTTCGCAACAGGCGCCGGAACGGGTTCGGCCTGACGAGCCGCGCGCATCAGGCAGAGTGCGACCTCCAATGGGGCGATGGCGCATCCGGGCATGGCCTCGTACGCGATAGCACGGCTCGTCGGAACACGCGCCGATCGCCGCTCAGATCTGCGGAAGGTCGCGCAACGTGCGCGATTCGCTCGTCGCATCGATGTCGAGTTCGATCCCTTCCGACGCGTCGCGATACAGCACGCGCTTCAGCCTCGGCCCCACCGCTGTCCCGTCCGCTTCGTCAAATACGGCGCGAACGTCGTTGCCGGCCGCAAGCGCGCGTGCCACTTCCGCCACCGACGCCTCGCTCGGCGTCGCCGCCCAAGACCGGTCCGCCGGATTGACGGCCGCCCAGCGCACGTGCGTCACACGCGCACTGAGCACATCGATTCGGACACCATTCACCGCGAACATCGACATCGGAATCTCCTTCGAAACGGTTGCGGCCGGGCGAACGCCCGACGATGGAGCCCGGCGATGGCGCGACAGCACGCAAATTCGATCGCCACCGGACGGGCCGGACGCGCGATCACCCAGGCAGGCAGCTTCGGCCAACGCGATTTTTCGATGATACATTGGGACGCTTTGCAACCGTCAACAGACAATCGTGCACGGGAGAAACACATGACCGACGCTTGGGGAACCTTCCCTGCCAGAATGGGCGACCATCAGGCCTTCATCAGCTTCAATCACGGCTTTGCGGAAATCGCTGAAAGCGACCCGCGCACGTCGCTGCTCAGCGTGCGCATCACGCTTGCGCATCCGACGCCCGACGGCCTGCCGAGCAGCGACGAGTTCACCGATCTCACGAAGATCGAGGATCTGCTGGACGCCGCGGTGACCGCGAAAAACGGCGTGCAGGTCGGCCGCATCACCGTCGACGGCTACCAGGATTTCCTGTTCTACGTGCCGTTCGACGAAGATGCCGCGGGCGAGATCGTCGACTCGCTGGCCGAACAGACGACCTACGCACTTCAGTACGCCCATCAGGACGATCCGGACAAGGAAACGTACTGGCGCACGCTCTACCCGACCGACGACGACTGGCAACTGATGCGCGACATGGGCGTGCTCGACGCGCTGCGGCAGAAAGGCGACGTGAGCGACGTGCGCCGCCGCGTGATGCACTGGGCCTATTTCCCGGAACCCAGCGACGCGCACCAGTTCGCCGACTGGGCCGAGTCGAAAGGCTATCTGGTCGAATCGGTCGCGCCCACCGAGGACGGCAAATCGGCCGTGCGGTTCGCGCACGAAGGCACGACGGCGCTGGCCGACATCACGCACCATACACTCGAGATCAATCGCGAGGTGCACGCGCTCGGCGGCGCATACGACGGCTGGGAAACCAGCGTCGAGCAGGCAGGCTGATTCCGCTGACACGCGCGTGACGCGCGATCGGACCGTGACGGGTTCGGTACCAGAAGCATCCCGGCGGCGCGACCGTACCGCCGGGACCAAGGCATCGCCGGTCGCAACCGGCGATTGGCCCCAAGCGATCGCTCAGGCACGAGGAATGCGATTCATACGGATCAGGCGAACGGATGCCGGGACGCGAAACGCCACCTGCCGAACGCCTGTCCGGTTCCGCCGACGCGGCTTGCGTGCGTCGTGCGGGCAAAAAGCCCCCGCTCCTGCGCGAGCGAGCGGGGAAACGGTTGACCGGGCCGGGGTAGAACGGTCAACCGGCCAGATTGTCATCGTGGCCCGTGCAACCGTCTGTGCGGCAACTCCCCCTTTCAACCGGAAAGCCCGCATGCCCCGGCACCGCATGCATCACGTCACGGTCAGCGCGCGACACCGGCGAGCGGCGCGGCGACCACGACGATCACCGGGAACAACACGACCGCCCCGATCATCATCACGCCGTCGGCCGCCAGCGTGACCGGCGTCGCAAGCACGCGAACGGCCTTGTCGCCCTTCGTCAGGCGATCGTCGACCTCAATCGTGTAGGTATGGGAAAACGACGACCATGTCTTGCCCTGCTCAAACCCGTCGGCCCGATAGCGCGAACCGTTCAGTGCGCCTTCCATGCTCAGCTCGCCTTGACGGGACGTCGTCAAGCCGTCCGCCTGCGCGCGCGCCCAATCGTCATCCGTCACGTCGGCGCGGGAAAGCGCGAGCCGGTATTCGCCCGAGATCTTGCTGCCCTGCGCGATGAATCCAGAGAGCGCCGCCTGGATCGACTTCCGGTAGGACGAGACCAGCACGGCGCCGAGATGCTCGGGCATGTCGAAGATGTAGTGATATCGCTTGCCGAGCACGACGAATTTCTTGCCATCCTCGCTGACGAGGAATCGATCGACCGTCTCTTCGTATCGGCCGTTTTCGAACAGCATCGCGGTACATCCTGTCAGACTGGCGGTAGCGACGATCGCGCCGGCAGTCAGCAGTGTTCTTCTTTTCATGTTTCGAGTCCGGATTTTTCGATTTATATCGGCGATTTTTTAATTCGCGCGCCAGTCTCCGGTATCGCGCATGCATTGTCAAAGCAGCGTGATGCCGCTTTTCCGTGAATCAGCGCTTTTCTTTCCGGATTTTCGGAAAACGACGTTTCACGATCGAACCCGCTCGTTTTGGAGCGGCGCGAACCGGACGCTACGCCGGGCCGTCCGTGAACCATCCTGCAATCATGTCGATCCAGTCGAGATCGCTGGCGATTTCGACGACGAGCTCGCTGATGGTTTCTTCCACTGAAGAATCGCCGGCGGTACCAGCGGCAGCACCGGCCGCGACCGCTTTCGCCGCGGTGATTTCGACGAGCGGCGCGCCCTGCGGGCTGACCAGCTGCGCCAGCCAGTCGACGATATTGGCGCGCGCGTCGTCCTCGTCGGCGAAGTCGTTGCGTTTCAGAAAACGGTCGAACACCACCCACGCGAACGTCTTGCTTCGAGAAACGGAATCGAGTTGCCAGTCGACCACGGCGACCCGCCCCGTTTCCCGGGTTTCGAGCGTCGCGGTGAAACGGTAATCGAGATATTCGATCTCAAGTTCCGTCGACATGATTTTCTCCGGCCAATCCGCCCTCTCGGTTCTTACGATGCATCGCGCCAGTCCGGTTTCACGCACTGCGTGAATCTTGTGTGAATTCCGGACCGCGCGTCATGCCGACCGGCAGTATCGCGATATTCTCGCAAGCTGTCGACCTCGACTGAAAATGCATGGCCGCAGGCGTCCAGTACCCGATACCCGTGGCGCGATCGATTCCACGCCGCGTTCTTTCGCGCACGATTCCATCCCGTCGATTCCGGGTATCTGCCTGCTCCGCGGCCGCCGCCGCGCTGCTACACTCCGGCCACAAAAAACGCTTGCCCCAAAGGAAACAATGACACTCGCTCGGGCACGATATGACGGCGTCGATGTCTGGATCATCCAGCTTCCGGGACACCCCGCCTATGCCTATACGCATCTCAAGCGGGTATTCGCATCCGACGACTCGCGGCATCGCGTCGTGACGGTCGACCTGACGAAGCTGCTCGCGTGCGCCGATCGCGACACGACCGACTATGTGCTGCCGTCGGTTCAATATTGGGCGCCCGGCAAGGCCGCCGGCATCCGCGATTTCCTCGATCCGGCCGAAGCCCGGATTCCCGACATGCCCTTCATCACGTTTCGCGAGACGAGAACGCGGACGCTGCTTGGCCTTCCGGGCCTGTCGAAAGTCGGCATCGCGTCGTTCCGGAACGGGCAGCATCGCGCGCGCTATCTGGCGTTTGCGGGGGCAACGAGCCTGCCTGTCGAGGTGCATGAAACGGAGGCGGATTTGCTCGTGCGGTATTGCGGAGAGTAACGGACGCGAGGACGCGACGCGTTATCTTCCGCGGCATGGGTCGTGCAGCGTGCGGCCTTGGGATTCGGTGCCGACAGGCCGCCAGGCCTCAATCACGTAGATCCGGTCGGTGACCTCCGTGCGACCGATGAAGCTGGTTTCGACGCCTGCCAGTCGCCAGCCGTTGTGCTCGTAGAAGCCAATCGCGCGGACGTTGCCGTCGAGTACCGAAAGATGAACCTTGTCCGCGCCGATATGGCGGGCCCATGCGCGAACGGCCTCGATCATGCGCTTGCCGGTACCGCCTCCGTGATGCGCGGGATGCACATGAAGGCAATCGAGCAGGACGCCGCGCGTCGGATCGACCGGCCTTTCGGCGCTGACGAAACCGACCGGGGCCCCGTCGGACTCGGCGATCAGCACGAGGCCCCACTCCACCTCGTTGCGGTCGAAATAGTTTCGCCACCGCGTCGCGTGCTCCGTCGGCACCTCATCGGCCAGATAGGCGGCCGGCAGGATATGACCATATGCGTTCTGCCAACTCAGCGTGTGCAAGCGAGCGATGCGCTCCGCGTCGTGTGATGTCGCGCTGCGCAGCGTGATGGTGCGATTTTCCGGCATGCGAGGGTCGCTCTCGTTGTGCGATGGAGGCAGGGAAAGTGTAGCAATCGCGACGTTTTGGCGGCGGGTTGAATAGGGAATTGCGTGCGGCAGTGCGCGTCGTGCCGTGGTCATCGCGTAGTTCACCGTGACGCCTGCCGCTTCTGCAATTCCTCGACAGCACCGCCGGCAAAAAAATGTCCCGACGCCTTCCGGGGCGCCGGGACCGAACGGCCCTGCAAAGCTGAGGGCACGAGGAATCGATACATTACATGAATGTAAGACTATTGAGCATTGGTGGTTCGCGCCAAGTCATTGGCTTAATCCGCCAATCTGCGAGACGATGAGCGAACCCGGTCGCCGCTTCGCTTTGCGGGCTCATTGAGCAGCGGCCGCTTGATGGATCGGCCACGCGCGAGTGACGTGACTCGGTACGCAGTCTCCGTATTGAAACTGCTTCCGTCGGCTGACGCGAAATGGATGGATGAATGGCGAGCAGAACGCTCTGGAAATGGCACGGCTCGAATCGATGCAATCGCATCGAATTTTCCGCACAAAACAAAACAGGCGCCGAAGCGCCTGTTTTGTTTGAGAATTTTGGGGTGGCTGATGGGACTCGAACCCACGACAACAGGAATCACAATCCTCTAAAGACGACATTCCCCTGCGTTGACCGAAATTCACTAAATCAGCGGCATCGCTTGACAGTAAAGGGGTGTGGCGGATTGTGGTTACAGCATCCTGTTGACTTGAGTTGATTCGTCTGCCTAGAATCGGGTTACATGGCGGTTACATGGAGCGCATGTAACCCGAAACCCGGAGGGTGGCGACAGTGGCGAAGGTCAATTTCACGGCGGGCCGGGTCAACGGGCATAGCTGCCCCGCTGGCAAGTCTCAGGCATTCCTCTGGGACAGCGGTGCGTCCGGCCTGGGCCTTCGCGCCACGGCGGCGGGTGCGCTGTCTTATATCTTTCAGGGCAAGCTGAACGGGGCGACGGTGCGCGTCACGATTGGCTCGCCGAAAGACTGGGGCATTGATGACGCGCGCGACGAAGCGCGCCGCCTGCAACGCTTGGTTGACGCCGGTAAAGACCCGCGTGAAGAAGCCGCCGAGCAACGCGCCGCCCATGACGCGCGAAAAGCTGAGGCGCGCCGCCAGGACGTGACGCTGACTGAGGCGTGGGCAGCATACATCGAGGCTCGCCGCTCGAAGTGGAGCGAATTGCATCACCGAGACCATGTAACCCTCGCCAGTGCCGGTGGCCAGCCGAAGAAGCGCGGCAAGGGGCTGACGGAGCCTGGGCCGCTCGCCGTGCTGATGCCACTGAGACTGTCCGACCTGAACGCCAGCCATATCAGCGGTTGGCTGGCCGATGAGGCCACCCAGCGCCCTGCTCGCGCCCGCCTCGCCTTCAATCTGCTGCGAATCTTCGCGACGTGGTGCGAATCGAAGTCCGAATATCAGGGGCTCATCGACTCGCAAGCCGTCGCGCCCCGCCTGTCGAAAGACGCCCTGCCGAAACAGACTGCCAAGACCGATTCCATACAGCGCGAGCAACTGGCCGCATGGTTCGGTGCTGTCCGCCAGCTCAGTAACCCTGTCATGGAGGCGTACCTGATTGGCCTGCTGCTGACCGGCGCGCGCCGCGAGGAACTGGCCGAATTGCGCTGGGACGATGTGGACTTCCGGTGGCGGAGCCTGCACCTGAAAGACAAGGTGGAAATCGAGACCGGCCGGGTAATTCCGCTGACGCCCTACTTCGCCAGCGTGCTGCTCGAACTGAAGCGCATCAACGACACGCCGCCGAACGTACGGCAGATGCGCAGCCTCGAGGCTAAGGGCGAAACGTGGCAGCCGTCGGGGTGGGTATTCGCCAGCAAGACTTCGAGTGATGGCCGACTGGCGTCCCCGAATCGCGCGCTGCATCGTGTCTGCGAGATTGCCGGCATTGCGCCGGTGACGCTGCATGGCCTGCGGCGGTCATTCTCAAGCCTAGCCGAATGGACGGAGATACCGTCGGGCATCAAGGCACAAATCATGGGTCACAAACCTTCCGCCATCGCTGAGCGCCACTACAACGTGCGTCCGCTCGACCTGCTGCGCATGTGGCACGACAAGCTGGAGGCGTGGATGCTTGAGCAGGCCGGGATTGAGTTCAAGCCCGAGCAGAAACCGGCCGGTCTCACGGTAATCGCGACCGCCTAACCGAATCAGGCCGGGCCACATCGCGCGGCTCTTGCCACATGGCGATTTGTCGAGCCAACCACCCGCGGACCCCATTCTGTACGAAAACGAACGATTACAGACACCGGCAAATGGCATGTACGAAAATAAGGCTTGACGCATTTTATACACGGCGTACGATTCATACATCGTCAACGTACATCCACTCCTAGCCATGTCACGCACCTTCGCGTACTGCCGCGTATCGACCGCCGACCAGACGACCGAAAATCAAGTGCGCGAGATTGAGGCCGCAGGATTTGGAGTCGACCAGCGGCGCATCGTCACCGAGAGTATTTCTGGGAGCGTACCGGCAAACGACCGCCCAAAATTTGCTGCGCTCCTGAAGAGGCTGGAGGACGGCTGCATCGACGGGGAGTGTGTGCTCATCGTTACGAAGCTAGACCGCCTTGGCCGCAACGCAATGGACGTGCGCGCCACGGTCGAGCGTCTGGCCAGTATGGGCGTGCGCGTGCACTGCCTGGCCCTGGGTGGCGTCGACCTCACGAGCGCAGCGGGCAAGATGACGATGGGCGTTATTACCGCCGTGGCAGAGTTCGAACGCGACCTGCTCATCGAGCGCACGCAGGCCGGCTTGGCTCGCGTAAAGGCCGAGGGCAAGCGACTCGGGAGAAAACCCGCCCTGACAGAAAAGCAGCGAGCAGACGCCCGCCAGAGGCTCGCGCAAGGGCAAAGTGTTTCGCAGGTAGCACGAGACTTCGGAGTGACCCGCCAAATCATCATGCGGGCGAGAGACGCCGAATTGAATACCGCCGCCTGACGGTATCAGGCAGACGCGGCGGGAACGGGTGCGCCAACACCTGCCCCGCCTGACCACAACCCAAGCTGGAAAGGAGCTTGAATCATGGCTAACGCCAATTTTACAGGGCGCCCGCACTCGCCCCTCGAAATCATCCGCGCTGCCCTGCGCGACGCCGCAACCGCGCCGACCGTGTTTGACGCGCTCGATGTGACCGGCGATGCGCTGCGCCGCCTTGCCGAGCTTGCCCGTGCGGAGGTGCACAATGGATAAGCCTGCTCAAAGCCTCAACAATCTCGACCGTCTGTGTCGCGCGCAAACCCTGGCGGCCCAACTTGAGGCACTGCTGTCAGTCACGACGGGGGAGTCTGGCGAGGGCTTTCGTTTTCTTTCTGACCCGCACCAAGGTAATTTCATGTGGGCCTGTGCGGACATGGCAGGAGAACTCGTAAACGTCCTGGATGAGATTGAGGTGCGCCATGCATAACGACGCCAGCCATTTCATCAGCAACGCAGACCTGACGGCCGACGAGTCGCTCGCCATAATCGAGGCGACGGCTCGAGTGATTCTTGCGCAAACCGCCACACCACTTGATTTCCGAACCAAGTCGCAACGCATCGCTTATGCGGCTGCCGTGATAGCTCGCGAGGCTGTGCGTCTTGCTGGAATGCCGGTCGCAGAGGGCGCAATGAGCGAGCAAGCATATTCGACGGAGGTGCAGTATGCATAACGACGCACGACACTTTGAGCAGCCGCACTCGACGAGTGGCAATAGTTCGAGGACCGAATTGCGAATCACGACAAACCGAGGTGGTTACCGCGTCTTTTCCCACCTCGAAGAACTGCGCTTGTTTTCCATAGAGACCGCGAGGGACGTGGCAACGCTGACAGCCGTACTCATGGAATCGACGAGTGACGATGGCTACATCGCTCAAACACTTGGATTGCTGAACGACCTCTCCTTCCAACTGCAGCAGTGTGTCGAAATGGCATGCGAGGCAACGGCAGGCTCGACCAAGCCTTAGCAGCAGCTTGCAAGTTGAACCGTTTGCCTCTGCCTAGCTCGACGGAGCGAAAAGCCGGACACCTTCACCGGCCTGGCAGAGGTACCTGAATGAAGGTCTGCGCATGAAGGGCGCTGATGGACGCTGCTGAAAAGCATGAGAACCGCTATCGAGCGGTCATCGAGTACGCGAACGGTGCGATGTTCAACGTGGCCGAGTTGGATGCATGGGCTGCGTCGAACAGCGTGCCGATTTCATTTCAGAAGCTGCTCGAAGACGAAAGCTTGAAACACAGTTACGACGCTACTCGTCACTACGTTTCGTTCGAAATCCTGTCCATCAACATCGCGTGGGGCGTCGTGCCGAAAGACACAGACCCAGACGATGCTCGAGTCCGACTCATCGCGGCGCACGACGATGCTGAGCCTGCCAATCCAGTTTCCCGGCTGCGTGACCTCGTGATGATGCGCTACGACCGACTGTTACTCAGCGCGGTCTACGATGGGATGCTGAACCTGTACGACACGCTGACCATGTCCCGGACGGACGTAAGCGCGGCCAGGATACGGTACGAAGCCGAGCCTGAGGCCTACTTGCAAGCGGCGCATGCGCGGCTCATTGATACCGCGCAGGGGATGGTCACGCCAGCGGACATCGAGCAGGCCAAGAATACCCTCTCAAAGAAGTTCGCCCGACTAGACCATCTGGCATGGGCAATGGTCATTCTGACAGCAGATGCACCGCCTCCCGGGGAGGACCGTTACCGACAAATCCTGAGCACGACGCGATGGCTTCAGGCGCTGAGCCTTCCATTCCGGCATAGCAACGGGCTGCCTGCCAGCCAGCCGAAAGGCGTTCCAGTAACCGGGATGGACGTGCGCGAATACCAATATCTGGCCGTTGCAGATGTTCGCACGGCTGCGATTGAGGCCGGATGCTGGCCAATCGAGAAACCGGAGAGTCCTGCCGTGCAACCTTTTTCCTGTCGCGTGTATCACCCGGTCAAGCTCCTCAATTTGCCGCTCTTGGCACCTGACTTGCTGGCGCGGGAAATCGCGTTTGCGATGGTTGAAATACCGGACGACTGGCTGATTGAGGCCGGCCAAAAATGGGTGCCGACGGGAAACGGCAGTGAGCGAATTGAGCCGCTCGACACGGCTGACTTCCAACTTATCCGCAATATTTGCGGTAGCAATCCGCCGCTCCGGGGTACAGAAGCGGATTTCAAACAATTCGAAGCGAGATTCAATGAAGCTGAGAGCAAGCAAAGCTGGGACTTGTGTCTCAAATATCGCCCCAGTGACGCGCAGATAAAAGCTCGAAACGAGCACAACGACATTTATTCTGCGCACCGCGAAAAAATGGCGAAACTGGGTAAGCGATCCGTGAACCCGCCCTTATGCGTTTGAAAAAGGCGAGGTACAGATAGCGTTTTCACGAAGCTGGAGACGCGATGGACTGGATTTTGCATATCGAGGCGGCGCAACGGGAAGGCAA
>Ga0157367_1000878_pt1 | contig 13719 bp, 12 predicted proteins | sample AttbisABBM2_FD_113142 | JGI IMG/M metagenome (GOLD analysis project Ga0157367, IMG submission 113142) | Fungus gardens microbial communities from leaf cutter ant in Botucatu, State of São Paulo, Brazil - Atta bisphaerica ABBM2 | ecosystem: Host-associated > Fungi > Mycelium > Unclassified ...
CCCGCGTTCTGCAGCGGCTCGACGACGATCGCCGCGACCGTATCCGGCCCTTCCTGCACGATCAGCGATTCGATCTCGTCGAGCAGATGGCGCGTGAACTGCGCTTCCGTCTCGCCGGCCGGGCGGCCGTAGCGCTTGGTGTTGCCGACGTGCCGCACGCCGGCCATCAGCGGCTCGAAATGCTTGCGGAAGTGGGTCATGCCGTTCAGCGCGAGCGCGCCGAACGACGTGCCGTGATACGCGACGCGCCGCGCGATGAACTTGCGCCGCTGCGGCTCGCCGCGCGCCTGGTGGTACTGGCGCACCAGCTTGATCGCCGACTCGTTCGACTCCGACCCGCTCGACGTGAAGAACACGCGATTCATGCCGTCCGGCGCGAGCGTCGCGAGTTTGTGCGCGAGCCGGATCGCCGGCTCGTGGCCATAGCCCCAGTTGGTGGCAAACGGCAGCCGCGCCATCTGCGCGCGGATCGCGTCGCCGATCTCCGCGCCGTGGCTGTAGCCGACCTGCACGCAGTACAGCCCGGCCAGTGCATCGAAATAGCGCTTGCCGTTCCGGTCGACGAGCCAGCACCCTTCGCCGCGGTCGAACACGGTCAGCGCGTTGTCGCCGTATGCATCGGCGTGCGTGAAGTGCATCAGCAGATGACGCTTGGCCAGCGCCTCCAGATTCGCGTCGGGATTGACGTCAACACCGTTCATTGTTTCGCTCCTCCTTCACAGGTCAGGTTCACAACCGGGTTTCGATGACCGGCCGCTCAACTCATCGTCAGCGTCGGCGCGGGGCGCGTGAACCCGCGGGTCAGCCACAGCAGCTGGCAGAACCCGAGCGCGAGCCAGCCGATGCCGACATAGAACGTCTGGCGCGACAGTCCGGACCAGAGCCAGACATTCATCGCGAATCCGATTGCCGGGATCAGGCCGAACCCGATCCAGCCGGCAAGATTGCGGTGCTCCGGCCGCGCGAGATAGCTGCGCATCACGCACAGGTTCACGGCCGCGAACGCGACGAGCGCGCCGAAGCTGATCATCGTCGACGCGAGATCGAGCGTGATGAACAGCGCGGAAAGCGAGACGGCGCCGACCGCGAGCGTCGCGCGCACCGGCGTGCCCAGCCGCGCATGCAGGTGCCCGAAGACGCACCCCGGCAACACCTGGTCGCGGCCCATCGCGAACAGCACGCGCGTCACGCTCGCCTGCCCCGCCATCGCGCTGGCGAAGCAGCCGGCAACGTAGACCGCGACGAAGAACACCGCCAGCGTGCCGCCGCCGATGCGCTGCATCAGTTCGAGGCTGGCCGAATCGAGATCCTTGAATGCATGCCAGTCCGGAAAGACCACTTGCCCCGCGCAGGCGATCAGCATGAACAGCAGGCCGCTCGACAGCGTGCAGAGCAGAATCGCGCGCGGGACGGTGCGCCGCGGCTCGCGCGTTTCCTCCGACAGCGTAGAGACAGCATCGAAGCCCAGGAACGACAGGCACAGGATCGCCGAACCGGCGAGGATCGCGCGGGCGTCGCCCGCTTGCGGCAACGCCACCGCCATCGGCAGGCCCTGCCCGGATGCGAGCCGCGCCGATGCGGCCAGGAAGATCGCGATAAAGACCAGCTGGCTGGCGATCAGGATCAGGTTGACGCGATTGACGAGCTTGATGCCGACGATGTTCAGTCCGGTGACGAGCGCGATGCTCGCCACGATCCACACGCCGGAAGGCACGATCGGAAACAACTGCTTCATGTAGATGCCGATCGCCAGGTAGCTGATCATCGGAATGAACAGATAGTCCATCAGCAACGCCCATCCGACCATGAACCCGGCCGACGTGCCGAAGTTCCGGCTCGCGAACGTATAGGCCGAGCCGGCGCACGGCATCAGTCGCGCCATCTGCCCGTAGCTGCGCGCGGTAAACAGCATCGCGACCAGCGTGAGCGCGTACGCGGCCGCGAGATGCCCGTTCGTCTCGCGGGTGACGAGCCCGTAGGTCGTGAACACCGTCATCGGCAGCATGTAGGCGAGGCCGAAGATCACCAGCGTGACGAGCCCGAGCGGGCGCGCAGGCGCTGGCCCGACGTGATCCGTGGCGCCGTCGGACGCAAGTCGATCCGGCCTTTGGCTCTGCATGCTGTCCTCACGTGGTCGCTCGATTCGAGGAAAAGTGTGGTGTGCCAAAAAGTCGAGGACGAATGAGAAAAGCGGACGTAATCGAGGGATATTTCCGGACGCAGGGCCGCCACTGGCGTTGCGCGGCCGTTCCGGCTATGTTCTACGCAAACCACTCGCGGCGTCGGCAACATGATCGGCAGACCCCATCGCAATCAGAGCGGCGCGGAACGCAGCTTGCGTTCGTCGCTCGGACTGGCGCGTCCGGCCGGACGCCAGGAGGACATACCGGCCACCGTTCACGCCGTCGCGGCCGTGCTCGACGAGAGTCGCGTGCGACAGATCGACGGCGCTGCGTTGCTGGAAGGCACGGGGCTCGACGCGGACGAGCTCGCGTCGCCCACCACCTACGTGAACCGCAGCCAGGAGCAGCGCTGCTTCAGGAATCTCCTGCGGTGCAGCGGCGTGCCGTCGATCGGCCTCGCGATCGGCAGCCGGCTGCATGTCTCGACGCTCGGGCTGGCCGGCTACGCGATGCTGATCAGCGGCTCCGTCACGCAGGCGCTCGAATGCATGAGCCAGTTTCCGTTGTTCATGGGCCTCTACTTCGACGTGCGTGTCCATGCGCGCCCGCACGGCATGAGCGTATCGATCGGCCGGTACAACGGCGAGCCCGATCTCGCGGTGTTTCAAACCGACATGTGCGTGTCGAGCCTTCGCTTGATCGTGTCCGATCTCGTCGGCAAGCCGGTCTGGCCTTCGCAACTGCATCTCGTGCATCGCACGCCTCGCCATGCGGCCGAGTACGCGCGCCACTTCGGCTGCGACGTGAAGTTCAACGCGGGTGAAAATCGTCTCGTGTTCGAGACGGTGAGCGGCGCCGAGATCCCGCATCTGGCGAACGAGGTCAGCTTCAATGCGCTGCACGGCCAGTGCGAGGCGCTGGAGCGGCAGTGGGTCGCATCGATCGGGACGCGCTTCGCCGATCGCGCGAAGGAGTTGATGGGACGCGACCTGTCGCGCTTCAAGTCGATGACGTCGCTCGCGAACGCGCTGCACATGACGGAGCGCACGCTACGCAGGCGGCTCGACAAGGACGGCATCACGTTTCAGTCCTTGCTGGACGAAGTCCGCCATGAGGAGGCCGCCCGGCTGCTCGGCGACCATATGCTGACGGTTGCCGCGATCGCGGAACGCCTCGGCTACAGCGAACCGCGGAGCTTCCGCCATGCGTACCGGCGCTGGACGGGGCAACCGCCGCGCGCGAAGCTCGACGTGGACTGATTCGCCGCGCACATGCATGCGACGGAATCCTCATTGTTCCTGCCCGCGGATACACGCCCGACCGGCGGATGGCGCGCGAACCGCCCGCCGCATTGCATCTGCACGCTTCCCCCGCCGGCTGGACGGACGATTTTGCGCTGTGCTACTCTACCGACCCCTGCATGGCAGGCCTGTAGTCCGCGCCCGCCTGCCCGACGTTCAGGCAGGCAACCGGGCAAGCAGCGGAATGCAAGAGGAATCCCGGGCCGATGGCCGACTGTTCCGTCACCCGCCCCACATTCCGGCTGCGCCGCAGCCTGCGCGCCAGCCGCCTCGTCGAAGGCGGCTTTTTTGTACCGCGCGACGGTTCCCCGCCCGCAACCCAGCCTTTCTCAGCACCGATGATGCACGACGATCCGAACGAAGCCGGCCTGCCGCCGCACGACGACGCCCTTCCCGACGAAACCGCCGATGGCGCGGACGAAGTCAATCCGCTGCACCGCCGCCGCATCCGCAGCTTCGTCACCCGCGCCGGCCGCGTGTCGACCGGCCAACGCCGCGCGCTCGACGAGTTCGGCCCGCGCTACGTCGTCCCGTACACGCCGCAGATGCCCGACTGGAACGCGGTATTCGGCCGCCAGGCGCCGCGCGTGCTCGAAATCGGCTTCGGAATGGGCGCGTCGACCGCGGAAATCGCCGCGATGCGCGCGGACGACGACTTCCTCGGCGTCGAGGTGCACGAACCGGGCGTCGGCGCGCTGCTGAAGCTGATCGGCGAGCAGGACCTCACGAACATCCGCATCATCCAGCACGACGCGGTGGAGGTGCTCGAGCACATGCTCGCGCCGGAAAGCCTCGACGGCGTGCACATCTTCTTCCCCGATCCGTGGCACAAGGCGCGCCATCACAAGCGCCGGCTGATCCAGCCGCCGCTCGTCGCGCTGCTCGCGTCGCGCCTGAAGCCCGGCGCATACCTGCATTGCGCGACCGACTGGCAGAACTACGCGGAGCAGATGCTGGAAGTGCTCGCCGCGGAGCCGGCGCTCGAAAACACGGCCGACGGCTATGCGCCGCGCCCCGACTACCGCCCGGTGACGAAATTCGAACGGCGCGGGCTGCGGCTCGGCCACGGCGTGTGGGATCTGGTGTTCCGCAAGCGCGCGGGCTGATCGCGCAGCGCACCGACCCCATCAAGAAAAAAGGCCGGACCGGCATTTGCCGGTCCGGCCTTTTGCATGTGGCGCGCGAACCCGCCCGCGCGCCTGACGCCCCTGCCGCGCGTCACGACCAGTTCAGCCAGCCGCTGTAGCCGACGAGCAGCACGAACAGGCCGAACACGATCCGGTACCACGCGAACGCGGTGAAGTCGTGCGACGCGACATAGCGCAGCAGCCAGCGCACGCAGGCGAACGCGCTGACGAACGACGCGGCGAGCCCCAGCGCGAACAGGCCGATCGAATCGACGGTGAACGCGTGCCAGTCCTTGACGGTTTCGTAGAGCGTCGCGCCGAAGATGATCGGGATCGCGAGAAAGAACGAGAATTCGGTGGCGACGCGCCGCTCGAGGCCGAACAGCATCCCGCCGATGATCGTCGAGCCCGAGCGCGACATGCCGGGAATCAGCGCGAAGCATTGCGCGAGGCCGACCTTGAGCGCGTCGAGCGGAGTGAGCGCGTCGACCGACTGCACGCGCGGCGTCTCGCCGCGCTCGCGCTGCCGCGCCTCGGCCCACAGGATGATCGCGCCGCCGACGACGAGCGCGAACGCGACCGGCACCGGCGAGAACAGCACCGCCTTGATCTTCTTTTCGAACAGGAGACCGAGCGCGATCGCGGGAATCGTCGCGATCACGACGTTGAGCACGAAGCGCCGCGCGTCGGGCCGGCTCGGCAGCCCCGCGACGACCGACACGATCCGTTGCCGATACTCCCAGCACACCGCGAGGATCGCGCCGAACTGGATCACGACGTCGAAGGTCTTCGCATGCGCGTCGTTGAAGTTCAGGAAGCTGCCCGCGACGATCAGGTGGCCCGTGCTCGATACCGGCAGGAATTCCGTCAGCCCCTCGACGACGCCGAGGATCAATGCCTTGCAGATCAGGATCCAGTCCATCCGTGGCCCAACTCCGAAGTGGTCAAAGAAAGGGCCGCGTCGTTACCGCCGCGGCCCGCCCGGCCGCGCGCGGCACGCCGTCATTTCTCGACGATCGCCACGCGTATGCCGTTTGTAAGAATTGTGATTGTACCGGGTTCGTAGTTCACGCCGGCAAATTGCAGCTGTTCGGGCTTGAACGTGTAGATCGGATAGTTGGTCAGCACTTGCGTCGCGATCATGCCGGCGGCCGCGCCGATCTGCTGCGCGTACATCTGCGCGTCGCCGTCGACCGTCAGGTTGTCGACGGCCGGCGCCTTGATCACGACCGAGCGGCTCGCCGCGTCGTATGCGAGCTGGCCGGAAACGGTGAACTTGCCGTTGACCGGCGCGCGCAGGAACGGGCTCGCGAAGCGCGCGTCGAGCTGCACCGCGATGCGGTTCTGGTCCGGCAGCAGGCCGACCACCGGATTGGCGAGCGATACGTCGGCCACGGGCGCGACGTTCTTCTGGTACGGAAACTTGCGCGCGATCGCCTTCTGCACGTCGTCGCGCGAGAACGTGTAGTGATCGGGAATGAACGGGAACGTCGATGCGCACGCGGCAAGCGACAGCGACACGCCCGCGGCGGCGGTGCATGCAACGAGGAAACGACGCCGGCTGAGGGCGCGACTGACGGTCATGCTGAATCTCCTGTGCGGACCAGGGCGCCCGGCCCCGTGCCGAATCATGCCGGCCGCGACGGCTGCGTCGCGGTTTCGAGCCGGGTGAGCCACGCGAGCGCGTCGGCACGCGACGCGCCGCACATCTCCGCCGACGGCTGCAGCCCCGCGCAGCACGCGGGCCGCTCCGGCCGGCCGAAGATCCGGCAGCGCAGGTCGTCGCCGAGCTGCGCGCAGCGCACGCCGGCCGGCTTGCCGCCGGGCATCCCCGGAATCGGGCTGGAAATCGACGGCGCGATGCAGCACGCGCCGCATCCCTCGCGGCATGCGTGCGGCGGCGGGGTTTCGGCAGGCGCCGGGCGGGCAGGCAAATCGACGGACACTCGGCTCTCTCTGGCGGAACAACGGGAACATCGCGGCGGCCGCACAACGCGCGCGGCCGCCGCACCCCGCATTGTGCCATCGCTGGCTGCGACGTTATTACACAATGCAGGCCAATCGCGCGTTTATATACTCGAATGCATCTAAAAAGCGCGAGTCAACGATGAGCTCTGCCGACACCCTGTTCCGCCCCGATTTGCTCGCGAAGTACGGTGCAAACGGTCCGCGCTATACGTCCTACCCGACGGCGCTGCAGTTCCGCGACGATTTCGACCCCGCCGACTACGTGCGCGCGGCAGGCGACCCGGGTGCGTCGTCGAGCGAGCTGTCGCTGTACGTCCACATCCCGTTCTGCAACACCGCGTGCTTCTACTGCGGCTGCAACAAGATCGCGACCAGCAACCACCGCCGCGCGCGGCCGTACCTCGACCAGCTGAAGCGCGAGATGGCGCTGCAGGCCGCGCTGTTCGACCCGGCGCGCCCCGTCACGCAGCTGCACTGGGGCGGCGGCACGCCGACCTTCCTGTCCGACGACGAGACGGCCGAGCTGATGGCGGCGACCCGCGAGCACTTCGCGCTCGCGCCGGACGCCGACGCCGAGTTCTCGATCGAGATCGACCCGCGCACGGTCACGCCGGCCACGCTCGTCCACCTGCGCACGATCGGCTTCAACCGGCTGAGCCTCGGCGTGCAGGATTTCGATCCGGCCGTGCAGCAGGCGATCAACCGCATCCAGCCGCTCGGCATGACGGCCGACCTGCTGAGCGCCGCGCGCACGACCGGCTTCCACTCGGTCAGCGTCGACCTGATCTACGGGCTGCCGCACCAGACGGTCGCGAGCTTCGGCCGCACGCTCGAGACGATCATCGAGCTCGCGCCGGACCGGCTGTCGGTATTCGGCTACGCGCACATGCCGCACCTGTTCAAGATGCAGCGGCAGATCGACGACGCCGCGCTGCCGCCGCCCGCGACGCGCGTCGCGCTGCTCGGGCTCGCGATCGAGCGGCTGACGGCGGCCGGCTACGTGTACATCGGCATGGACCACTTCGCGCGGCCGGGCGACGAACTCGTGGCCGCGCAGCGCAACGGCACGCTGCAGCGCAATTTCCAGGGCTACAGCACGCGCGCGGACACCGACCTGATCGGCATCGGCGTGTCGTCGATCGGCAAGGTCGGCGACGTCTACGCGCAGAACGCGAAGGACCTGCCCGCGTACGGCGCGGCGCTCGACGCGGGCCGGCTGCCGCTCGCGCGCGGCGTGCGCCTGACCGCCGACGACCGGCTGCGCCGCGACGTGATCACGCAGCTGATGTGCAACCTCGAGCTGCCGTTCTCGCACGTCGAGGCCGCGCACGGCATCCGTTTCGCCGACCATTTCGCGCGCGAGCTGGACGCGCTGCGCGCGTTCGAGCGCGACGGGCTGCTGACGATCGCCGGCGACCGCCTGACGATCCATCCGGCCGGCCGGATGGTCGTGCGCAACATCGCGATGGCGTTCGACGCGTATCTCGCCGCCACGCCGCGCACGCGCTACTCGCGCACGGTCTGAACGGCGGCCGCCGGCCGCGCACGCGCGGCCGGTTGTTGCTAAAGTGTGGGCCTCCCCCCAGCAGCAGAACTCCCACCATGCGCACCACCAAGGCGACCCACGCGGTCGAACGCCTGAAAACCCGCACCGGCAACCCGCACTTCGCGGCCGTCGCGATGGCGGGCGGCCTGTTCTATCTCGTCGACCGCGCCGGCGGCACGGCCGACAAGCGCTGCGAGCCGCTGCCGCTCGATGAATTCGTGAAATTCGTCGACGACCTTGGCCCCAAAAAGCCGCGCAAGGCCAGCAAGCTCGACCTCGCGTTCGAGGAACAGATCAAGAACAGCAAGCGATAAGCTTCATTGCAGGGCGTCTGAAGGCCGACGCACCGCCCTGTTTGGTACAATCCGCAAGTTTTTCTATCTCCGCTGACGGCCGACCAGGCTGCATGACCACCATGAATATCGAACAAGCGCGTTTCAACATGATCGAGCAGCAGATCCGTCCGTGGGACGTCCTGGATCTGGAAGTGCTGGAGTTGCTGGCGATCGTCAAGCGTGAGAATTTCGTCCCGGCCGCGTATCGCGACCTCGCGTTCGCCGATCTCGAGCTGCCGCTGCCGGGCGGCCACAAGATGCTGTTCCCGCGCGTCGAGGCGCGCGTGCTGCAGGAACTCGCGGTGAAGAAGCACGAGAACGTGCTGCTGATCGGCGCGGGCTCGGGCTACCTGACTGCCCTGTTCGCGCACCGCGGCCAGCACGTGACGGCGGTCGAGATCGATCCGGCGCTCGCGAAGATCGCCGAGGAAAACCTGCGCAACAATGGTGTGACGAATGCGGAAGTCGTGCTCGGCGACGGCTCGCGCGGCTGGCCGGCCAAGGCGCCGTACGACGTGATCTGCGTCGCGGGCGGCCTGCCCGTCGTGCCGCAGGAAATCCTCGAGCAGCTCAAGGTCGGCGGCCGCCTGTCGGCCTTCGTCGGTGGCCGTCCGGTGATGAAGGCGCAGGTGATCACGCGCATCGACGACAAGCAGTACCGCGTCGCCGACGTGTTCGAGACCTACGTCGACCATCTCGTCAACGCGGTCGAGCCGTCGCGCTTCAAGTTCTGAGCCCCGCCATGCAGATCCTGACGCCCGCGCTGCTCGCGCAATGGCTTGCCGACAAGACCCGCCCCGCGCCCGTCGTGCTCGACGTGCGCGAGCCGTGGGAAATCGCGACCGCGCAGATCGCCGGCAGCGTATCGATCCCGATGCAGCAGATCCCCGCGCGCAGCGAGGAGCTCGACGACGAAGCCGAGATCGTCTGCGTGTGCCATCACGGGATGCGCAGCGCGCAGGTCGCGATGTTCCTCGAATCGCGCGGCTTCACGAAGCTGTACAACCTGCAGGGCGGCATCGACGCGTGGTCGCGCGACGTCGATCCGTCGGTGCCGCGCTACTGATCGGCTTGGCCGGCTGCACCGCGCCAGCCACACCTCGGCGGCCCCACCCAGGCGGCCCCACCTAGGCGGCCCCATGAATTGCCCGACGGGCGCGCATCGCGCGCCCGTTTTGCTTTCCCGCCCTACTCCGTTTCCTTCAGCGCCTCGGCGACGATCGCGAACAGCTCGACGATCTGCGCCTCCTCGATGATCAGCGGCGGCGAGCACGCAAGGATGTCGCCCGTATAGCGGACCATCGCACCCTTCTGGTAGCACTTGACGAACACGTCGTAAGCCCGCGCGCCGGGCTTGCCGTCGCGCGGCGTCAGCTCGATGCCGCCGACGAGGCCGAGATTGCGCACGTCGATCACGTGGCGCGCGTCCTTCAGCTTGTGGATCTCGCGCTCGAACACGGGCGCCATCCGCGCGGCGCGCTCGAACAGCCCTTCGCGCTCGTACAGGTCGATCGTCGCGCACGCGGCGGCCGCCGCGAGCGGATGCCCCGAGTACGTATAGCCATGGAACAGCTCGATGCCGGCCGGCGCGCCGTTCACGATCGCGTCGTGGATCGCGTCGCTCGCCGCCACCGCGCCCATCGGCACCGCCGCGTTGTTGGTGCCCTTCGCCATCGTCAGCAGGTCGGGCGTCACGTTGAAGAACTGCGCGGCGAACGGCGCGCCGAGCCGACCCCAGCCGGTGATCACCTCGTCGAAGATCAGCAGGATGCCGTGCTTGTCGCACAGCGCGCGCAGCCGTTCGAGATAGCCCTGCGGCGGAATCAGCACGCCCGTCGAGCCCGCGACCGGCTCGACGATCACCGCGGCGATCGTCGACGCGTCGTGCAGCGCGACGAGCCGCTCGAGCTCGTCGGCGAGGTGCGCGCCCCACGCGGGCTGCCCTTTCGAGAACGCGGCTTCCTTGAGGTTCAGCGTATGCGGCAGGTGGTCGACCGACGGCAGCAGCGCGCCCGAATACGCCTTGCGGTTCGGCGCGATCCCGCCGACCGAGATGCCGCCGAAGCCGACGCCGTGATAGCCGCGCTCGCGGCCGATGAAGCGCGTGCGCTGCCCTTCGCCGCGCGCGCGATGATAGGCGAGCGCGATCTTCAGCGCGGTGTCGACCGCTTCCGAGCCGGAATTCGTGAAGAAGATGTGCTTGAGATCGCCGGGCGTGTGGCGCGCGATCCGCGTGGCCGCCTCGAATGCCTTCGGATGGCCCATCTGGAAGGTCGGCGCGAAATCCATCTCCTCCGCCTGCGCCTTCACTGCCGCGACGATCTCGTCGCGGCAGTGCCCCGCGTTCACGCACCACAGCCCCGCGGTGCCGTCGAGGATGCGCCGGCCGTCGTGCGACGTGTAGTACATCCCCTTCGCCGACACCAGCAGCCGCGGCGCGTCCTTGAACTGGCGGTTGGCGGTAAACGGCATCCAGAACGCGGACAGGTCGGGCGTGTTCGTTTGCTGCTGACTCATGGACGGCTCCTCGGTGGGTTCGATCGGCGCGACGACACCGCGCCTTCAGGCTGCGACGCAAGTCGAAACCCGAGTGTAAGCACCGAAACCGTGAAGCACAATCGTGCACCAATAGTGCCCGCGGCACTGCACCGCGGCGGACCATTCGTGCCGCACCGCGCATCACGCGCACCGCGCCGCCGCCCGCGCAGGCACGTCCGCCGTGCATGTGCGCGACTGGCACATGCCTTGCGTAACCCTTGACGGTCGACGCCGAAACGGCGCGCACCCATCCAACACGTCAAGGGGAACTCGATGAAACGCCGCAGTCTGCTGAAGTTCGGATCGATGGCCGGCGCGCTCGCGCTGGCAGGCAAGAGCCCGTTCGCGCACGCCGCCGATGCCGGCACGGGGCCGATCAAGGTCGGCATCCTGCATTCGCTGTCCGGCACGATGGCGATCTCCGAGACGTCGCTGAAGGACACCGCGCTGATGACGATCGCCGACATCAACAAGAGCGGCGGCGTGATGGGCCGCAAGCTCGAGCCGGTGGTGGTCGACCCCGCGTCGAACTGGCCGCTGTTCGCCGAGAAGGCGCGCCAGTTGCTCACCCAGGACAAGGTGGCCTGCGTGTTCGGCTGCTGGACCTCGGTGTCGCGCAAGTCGGTGCTGCCCGTGTTCGAGGAGCTGAACGGCCTGCTCTACTACCCCGTGCAGTACGAAGGCGAGGAGATGTCGCGCAACGTGTTCTACACGGGTGCCGCGCCGAACCAGCAGGCGATCCCGGCCGTCGAGTACCTGATGAGCGCGGAAGGCGGCGGCGCCAAGCGCTTCTTCCTGCTCGGCACCGACTACGTGTATCCGCGCACGACCAACAAGATCCTGCGCGCGTTCCTGAAATCGAAGGGCGTGAAGGATGCCGACATTCAGGAGGTCTACACGCCGTTCGGCCACAGCGATTACCAGACCATCGTCGCGAACATCAAGAATTTCTCGCAGGGCGGCAAGACGACCGTGATCTCGACGATCAACGGCGATTCGAACGTGCCGTTCTACAAGGAGCTCGGCAACCAGGGGATCAAGGCGACCGACGTGCCGGTCGTCGCGTTCTCGGTCGGCGAGGAGGAGCTGCGCGGGATCGACACGAAGCCGCTCGTCGGCCACCTCGCCGCATGGAACTACTTCATGTCGGTGAAGAACCCGTCGAATACGAAGTTCAAGGACCAGTTCGCCGCGTGGGTGAAGGCGAACAACCTGCCCGGCGGCACGAAGCGCGTGACCAACGACCCGATGGAAGCGACCTTCGTCGGCATCCACATGTGGAAGCAGGCGGTCGAGAAGGCGAAGAGCACCGACGTCGACAAGGTGCGCGTCGCGATGATCGGTCAGGCGGTGACCGCGCCGTCCGGCTTCACGCTGACGATGGACGGCAACCATCACCTGCACAAGCCGGTGATGATCGGCGAGATCCGCGGCGACGGCCAGTTCAACGTCGTGTGGAAGACCAAGACCGCGATCCGCGCGCAGCCGTGGAGCCCGTTCATCGCGGGCAACCAGGGCAAGCCGGACGTCGTCAGCTCGATCCCGGCGTTCCTGCGCCGGCAGCGCGCGGCGCTGGCCTGACGCGCCGCGGGCCGGGGCGCTGCGCGCATGCGCGGCACACCGGTTGCGGGCGTCGCCGCCGACGCCCGCGCAACGTCGCACGAGACTTCCCCTCCACGCCTGCCAGGACTTCCCGATGCCCAGATTCCTTCGTCGCGCCGCTGTCGCGGCCGTCGCGTGCGCCGCCCTCGCGGGCGGCCTGCCGCGCGCCGCGTTCGCGCTGACGGCCGCCGACACCGCCGCGCTCGCCGGCGACGATTTCGACGCGAAGACGGCCGCGATCGAACGGCTCGCCGCCGATGCCGATCCGCACGCCGTCACGCTGCTCAACGCGCTGTCGAGCGGCGACGCGCTCGCGACCGGCGACGGCCGCATCCTGATCCAGACCGGCGACACCGCGCACGACGCGCTCACGCAAGCCGCCGCGCCGCCCGGCGACGCACAGCCGGTAACGCTGAACAACCTGCTGCGCACCAAGATCGCCGGCGCCTTGTCCGGCCTCGCGCTCGCGTCGCCGGACGTCGCCGCGCGGCGCGACGCGATCGACGCGCTGCTGAAATCGCCCGACCCCGCGTTGAAGCCGATGATCGACCGCGCCCGCGCAAAGGAAACCGACCCGTCGCTGAAGCGCCGCCTCGACGCGCTGTGGGCGATTGCCGCGCTGCACGACGCCGATTCCGCGAAGCGCCTCGAAGCCGTGCAGGTCGTCGCCGCGCGCAGCGATCTCGACATGATCGAGCAGCTGCGCCCGCTCGTCGCGAAGAACGCCGACGGCAGCTTCGCCGAACCCGATGCGAGCGTGCGCGACGCCGCGCAGCAGGGGCTCGACGCATTGCATGCGCTGCAGCGCCGCGGCGAGATCGCGGGCACGCTGTTCGCAGGCCTGTCGCTCGGCAGCGTGCTGCTGCTCGCGGCGCTCGGCCTCGCGATCACCTACGGGCTGATCGGCGTGATCAACATGGCGCACGGCGAATTCCTGATGATCGGCGCGTATGCGACCTACGTCGTGCAGACGCTGATCCAGCGCTACGCGCCCGGCGCATTCGACTGGTATCCGCTCGTCGCGGTGCCCGTGTCGTTCGCGGCGGCCGCGCTCGTCGGCATCGTGCTCGAACGGCTCGTGCTGCGGCACCTGTACGGCCGCCCGCTCGAGACGCTGCTCGCGACCTTCGGCGTGAGCCTGATCCTGATCCAGGCGACGTGGATGCTGTTCGGCGCGCA
>Ga0157367_1000879_pt1 | contig 13703 bp, 4 predicted proteins | sample AttbisABBM2_FD_113142 | JGI IMG/M metagenome (GOLD analysis project Ga0157367, IMG submission 113142) | Fungus gardens microbial communities from leaf cutter ant in Botucatu, State of São Paulo, Brazil - Atta bisphaerica ABBM2 | ecosystem: Host-associated > Fungi > Mycelium > Unclassified ...
CTCCTCGCGCGCCGATGTCAGCAGCGCGTCGACGCGCGGGATGTCGGGCAGCACGAGGCGCGGATTGTCGATCGCGCAGACGATGCGCACCTGCATGCCGGGACGCAGCAGCGTTCGCGTATAACGCGCGGCGGACAGCGACTCGGGCGTCAGATCGACGGCCAGCGCGATCCGCGCGAGCGGCGGGATGGTCGGGGTGGTTTGCATGGCGAAGGCCTCTGTGGACGCGTCGTCGCGGACGACGACCGGAGCTTCGCGCGGCAACGGCACGCGGCGGGCGGAAGGCCGGCGCGGCGCGGGATCGGTGGATGGCCACGCGAAGCGCGGACAAGCGATTCCGACAGGATATGACGTCCGGCCGGGGCTTGCATGATCGGGATCAATGCGCGTGCGGGCCGAGACGCGTTGGGTGCGCGTGTACGGCGACGTCGCCCGCACCGTATATTCGCCCTCGAGCGGCGCGGCGTGAGCCGGCCGCACGAAATACCGCGACGCGTCGGCATCGGCCGGCATCGGTTCGACCACTTCTTGCGCTGCATCTTCGCGATCAGACGCTTCGCAGTCGCCTCGTTCGGGCACACGCAAGAGGACCGGAGTGCCAAGCCTGACTGGAAGTGTCCCTATCAACCAAGCTTTATTAGGGACACTTCCGAAACAATGGTGACCCTCACCAAGCCCTCGAACACCTACTTGCTCTGAGCCGCAAAATACAACGCAAGATCGCAACGGACGGGTGTCACGATCCCGCTCAAAACTGCGCCGTAACCTGAAATCCAACCGTCACGCGCGCCGTCGGAAATCCGGACGGCTTGTAGACCGGCATACCGGCAAACAAGTCGTAACCGTAGCCACCAAAGCGCGTCGCGACGCTGCCCTTAACGCCAATCACTGCACCGGCCAACTGCGTACCGACCAGTGCCACCGGTTGCGGTCCCCATACGCGGCCGTAGTCGAGGCCTGCGTAGACTATCTGCCCTGTTTGGCCGATCGGCATCTGCAGCTCATTGCGCCAGTAGAGCCCACGTGCCGCCGCCAGCATCGTTTCACCGTCGAATCCCCGAACTGTGTAGCGACTGCCGATCGTCAAGTCGTCGATGTAGTACAGCGAGTTCCCCGTATATTGACCGTGGATGCTCGTAACGTATCGGAACGGCTGCTTCGCGATCGCAAACGGCACCGACAGGTTCGCATCGAGCACCGCCATCTTGAAGCCGTACGTCGGACCGCCCCCGGCAGCAAGAATGTCGTCCTGAGCACCCAAGCCGCCCACACCCTGACGATAAGCCAGCGTGCCGTCGAACTGCGCCCCATCGAAGTAGTGACGATCGGTCAGGCCGAATTCTACGAACGTGTTGTTGCGCCGCTGCTGCGGGATTTCCGTATCTTCAATGAAGCTCTGACCGAAGCGGCGCGACAAGCGGAAATAGCCGCCCAACACGTCGTTCTGACTGCGTGCAAGCACGCGTGCCAGTTTGAAATCAATCGTCTTGGAGTTCCCGCTCGCCACGAACGTCTGATGAACGCCCGCGATCCGCTGGTAGTACGTGTTCGTGTAGGCCGATAACGTCGCGGTCCAGTATCCCCATGGAATCGAATAGAAACCGTTCCAACCGTGCGAACCAAGGCGCTTGTCGCCGAGTTCGAGGTCTTGGCTCACGCCGATGTTGAATATGTCGTTTAGCCCGAGCGGGTTATCGATGCCAATCGACAGGTTGCCCTGTAGCTTGCCGGTCGCGCGCGTGCCCGAGTTGTCGATCGATGCGACGACGGTCCACGGCTTGCTGCGCTTCACGTCGAGCACGACATCACTTTCACCCGGCACGTCAGCCGGAACGATCTGCATCGACACGTCCTGACTCGTAACGCGCTTCATCTGCTCTAGACCTTGCTCAAGGTCGCGCAGGTTCAGAAGCTCGCCATCACGTGTCGGAAACGCGCTTTTCCATGTTCCTCGCAATTTTTCGTCGGCGAAGCGTACGTGACGGATCACACCTGGAACCAGTGCAACTTTCAGCGTGCCCATCGACAAATCCTGTTCGGGCAAAAGCACGCGCGTCGTGATGTACCCGCGCGAAAGAATGTCCTGCGACAGCGCCTTGATAAGCACGTCCAGCCCTTGCTTGCCAACGCACTGGCCCGTGTAGTGTTCGAGCCATTCACGCGCGAACGCGAAGCGGTCCATTGGCAGCGCGGACGCGCCTTGCGATTTGACTGTTTCCGGCAGAGAGTCGGGAACGTTGACCATGAAATGATCAATGCGGAAGCACGGCGATTCCCTCGGAAGCGTCGGATGGCCGCCGACTTGGGGAACTTCCGATCGAACGCCGACCGCGTTGACGGTGCGTGCCCGTTCCGCACTTTCGCGTTGCTGCTGCGTCTGTTGATCCTGCTGCGCGGAGGTGCGAGCGGCCTGTTCAGCCGGATTCTGTTGCGCCAATGCGCCAAGCGGAACCGCGACTGCCGGCAATTTGCGTTTTGAGTTTCATTCTTTTTTGTGGATCGTGAGGCGATCGTACGTCTGTACGCGGAATGTAGGGCGCAGCATATCGAGCAGATGAGCGAGTATCAATTCACCACCCACGCATTCACTCAATTCAATTAAGTTATTTTAGACAAATTCGCGATGCGCTAAGCAGACCGTCCAACGGCGCAAATTCCCGCAACAACACCTTTACTCGATCACCCCTCAATTTTCATCCATTTTGATCAGCAATGGATTAACCTCATCGAAACATGCGACATGATTCGGCATTTGCTTAGCAAAAAAACCTTCGAAAACCATCTGAAATCGCTCACGGAAATCGTAAAAAACACCAGACTCCATATCTTCTATTTCGAATTGATCGTTCGGGTCCAAATGTGACCCCATAGCATGAGAAACAAAACTAAAGATTCGAAACACCCCTTCGTATATGTCTTCACATGGAGTATCGTGAAGAACCAAATCGTAAAGCGCCCACTCAAGCAGCCAATACTGATCACGTTGCCACACACATTTCTCATGCAATACGCTTACAAACGAATTCTCATCAAAAATTGGCGACCATACGTAATTTCGACCGATGACTGTCTTTGGGTCCATATTCAATCCTTCGGACAGGCTAGAAGTTCGAGTCCATACCCATCACAATGTCTACGAGCAAGCCAACCGTGGTTACCGGAAATGATTTGCTTTCCGCAGCTAACGCAATTGTTCGGCACATCCGCGTGTCCGCCACTGTGCGATCACCTCGAACGAGCATCATGAGCGTAAGCCAGCCATTCCTTCTTAAAAGATCCCATCACTTCCGGGGGCGGTGGATCGGCTTCGGAAAGATTGTCCATGTAAAAATCGTAGATACCTTCCGCGTCTTCGCGGTGTAAGTCTTCCAAAAACCAACTCACCGAGCCTCACTCGGGTAGAGTTCTCACTCCTTAAACCCGTACTCAGGCGGAATCTTCCATTCGTCATTTGGAAATTCGGGCCAACCAAAGCGAGGATCGCCGTAAGCTTTCTTAATGTCGTGCGTCATTCCATCAAAAAATCCTGCCAAATCTTGAAGCTGAATTCCGGCACGAACCAATCCGGCCCTTGCTGTCAATTTGTCCCCTTTCTTCATGGCAGAATCATAAAGATCAACTGCCGCTTCCAGGCAACGCATTCTTTCATCGAAGGATGTGTCCTGATCCTTTCTCCAGTTTATATACCATTCCAAATCGTCCGCTTCTTCGTTGTAGGCGCTCAAATCAGCGTCTGTCATACCGTTTGACAGCGCCAAATCGCGTAACAATATTTTGATTCGATTCAGTTTCATGACTCTCACTTAACATTAATTCTGCGGCCTTGTCCCGCGATTGTCTTAGAATCGTTTAAGGTACCATCCATGTTCACGACGAACCTGAACTTTCCTCGACTGTCAAATACTTCGAGGTGGTTCTTGTGTGCGCCGTCAAGGTAAAAATAATCCCCTTGCTTGATGGCGCCTACATCATCTGTCGCTCTATAAACACTTTGCCCATCGATTGGCGTCAATCGCGTCTTTCGTGATGCATCGTTCAAATCAGAACCAAACCCCGGTGTGTCTAAAAATGCGCCCATGTTACCGACGCCACCCTGATTCGGCTTGTATCCCGCCATCGTGAGCGGGTCGCTCATCATTTCCCGAAGCCAATCAGGCGTCACAGCCGTGATGATGGCTTCGACCGTTCTTTGTGCGCCAAGCGGACTGATCAGCGGTCCCGCTTTCGCACTCGAATCAAGGTCCGTCGAATTATCGATAATGGCATTGTCACCCTTGTCCCGGCTTTGTCCCGTAAAACCGGGCAGCTTGAACCCTGACAGCCAACTGGGCGGCGGCGCCATCAGCGGCGGCGCCATCAGCGGCGGCGCCGCCTGATTATTCTCGACTTCGATCGTAGCAGCACCTGCTGCCGTCGCGATATCCTGACCTGAAATTGCTGCAACGCCCGCAACCAAGCTCGACACCAGATTGTCGCGCGCTTCGCGCTCTTCTGCGATCATATTCGTCGTCGGCGCCATCAGGCTCCCAATCACCGAGCTTGCTGCGGCCCCCATTGCGCCGGCGCCGCAGGCCTGACCGCCCGCCGCTGCGCCAGCACATCCCACGATTGCGTGAAGTGCTGCACGCGCCTCTTCACTGCCAAGGCTATCGGCGATTTGCTTCACTTGGTTTGTGGCGAGTTGCTGCACGTATGCGATCGTCGCATTTTGCGCGAGTTGGCCTATACCGCCCGTGACGTTGCTACCCGCGGCGACCGCGAGCGCGGTCAGCACCTGACGATACGTGCCGCTCGGTCCCCATTCCGCTGCCAACTGATCGGCACGTTGCTGCGCAACTGCTCGTTGTTCCGGCGTGAGATTCGGATCCTTTGCAGCCGCTTTTGCGGCATCCACTTCCTTCGCGCGGTTGGTCACGAAAGTGCCAGCCTGATTCACAAACTGGCTCGTGATGTCGAAGCCAGCCTGAATCTTGTCCTTATCGAAGATCGGTGCGAGCGCACCGCCCGTGTTAGACGTATCGCGGTTGATACTCGCGACGGCTTCAACTGCAGTTTGGCCCGTCAACTGCTGCTGTGTCGCGCTGTCAGTAATCGTCAGCGCACCGCCGCTTACGCCGCTGCGGGTTACCGAACTAGCATCATCGGACGCGCTCATCGCGATCGGCGGTGCGACCTGCAAACCCGGTGCACTACCGCCGTTGGTCTTGGGCAGCGTCGTACCCGGAACCGGGTTTACGTTGTCAGCGGTGCCTTTCTGATTCTTCCCTGTACCGCTGCCATAGCTGCCCGAAATGCCCATCGAAGAAGCATCGTACGACGCGTGATTCTGGATATCGCTCGACGTGAGCGTTGCCGTCGTCAGGCTGTTCACACCATCCCGAACAGCTTTATCGCTGCTCGCAATGACCCCACCCTTCAGATCGGTATTGCCGTTCACGTTGACCTGAAATCCGCCGTCACCCGCTTTGATGCCCGACTGTTCGCCAACCGCCGCGTAGTCGCTGTTCATCTTCTGTTGGCTGAAATTTCCGGCCACACTCGATGCGCCGTAGCAAATCGGCGGCACGCAGACGCTCACCGACACACCACCGCTCGCTTGCTTCGAATCGTAGTGGCTGGTGTCTTGCAAACTCTTGATATTCAGGTCGCCGCCAACGTCAGCAATGACCTGCTTGCCGCTCGCGACAGCGCCGGTCAGGTTCGTATCACCGCCTGATTCCAAGGTAAGCTTGTTGCCCGCTGCAACGTTTGTGTTGGTCCACGTCGTATCGCTGCCGTCGCCATGCCCCTTCGTGCCCGAGACGCCAGCCTGGAACGAAATTCCGTTCGACTTACCGACACCAAAGGTGACGCCGATACTGGCGCTCGATCCGCTGTTCTTGCTCTGTTGGCTGTCAGTATTTTGTGCAGCTTGCAGATTGATATCACCCTGCGCGTTCAACGTCGCATTGTGGCCTGCGCTCAAGGTGCTGCCCGTCACGTTGATATCACTATCGGCCCCTGCGCCCGCTGCTGCGATATTCAGATTGTGGCCTGCCGATACCGTGCTGCCGACTGCGGTGTTGGACGATGCTGATGAATTGCTATTGCTGTGGCTCGTGCCAAGCGACACATTAATGCCGACACCTCCCACACTCGTCGGATCACTCACGACTGCATCGTAAGCATTCTTCGCCGCAAGGCCGGTCGTTGCCGCTGCCAGCGCAGTCAAACGTGCATCGCCCTTCGTCTGCTTGACGTCCTTGCGCATCTGGTTTGCCGTCTGCACTGCCGCGATAACGGGATTGCTGACGCCTGCAGATATTGCCGTTTGACTGAACGACTGCTGTTCGTTTTGCGTCGCAGTGTTTCGCGCCTCATCAATCGTTACTTTCGTCGCTCCGAGATTAATGTCGTTCCCTGCGTGCAGCGCGCTGCCCGTGACATGCAAATCCTTGCCCGCGCTGATGTTCAGGTTGCCATTCAGCGACCCGATCATGCTGCCGTTGTTCGTCACCTGCGTTGCTTGCTGCGCATCCGTGGTTTTACGCACGCCAATCGTGTAACCCTGCAATCCACCATCAAGCTGATTCAACGGATTCAGGCCCGACAGGAAACCATATTCGCGCTTCGAATAGTAGCTCTCGGAGGTTTGCGTGTCTTGCGACGTGGTGATGTTCACGTTGCCCGCAGCTGCGAGTCTCACGTCGTTCGTACCAACGACATTACCTCCCTGTACCGTCAAGTCCCCGCCCGAACGGATCGCAACAGTATCGCCCGACACGGTGCTCGCGACGCCGATATTCGCGTGCGTATCCTGCATTGTGTCGGTGGTGGAACCCGAAACGAAGCTCCCGCGTTTTGCCTGTGTCTGGACGAAACTATCGTGCTCTTCCCTACCTTCATTGACCGTGACGTTGCCCGTCGCGGCGATGCTGGCCGCGCCCGTGCCGTTGTCTTTGCCGTTCGTGACGCCTGCCGTCAACGATGAACCGGTCAACGTCACGTTGCCCTTGCTTGCGTCGGTGCTCACTGCCGCGAGCGTGGCATTTCCGCCAGACGTAAAGGTCGTACCGACCGCGTGCTCATCGTAAGTGCGATCAACTTCCTTACGCGCCTTGCCGTCCGTCGCGACGTTGTTGTATTGCTTCGTATCTGTCACGGTCGTTGCCGTCAGGCTACCGCCAGCAACAACACTCAGGTCTTTTCCAGCCAATACGTCCGAGCCCTTGAACGTCGCATCATTGCCGCTTTGAATCGCGAGATTGCCGGTCGCGGAAATTGCACTCGTCTCGTTGATCGTGCTGTTTTCTTCCCAATGATGATTTGCATTCTTCGTCATCGATTGCGAAGTGTTCGACTGAACAGTATCGACGTTGATGTTGCGTACTGCTGTTACCAGTGCGTCACCGCCCGCTGACAGATTCGCGCCGTGCATCGACAGATCGCGACCAGCACTGACGATCATGTCGCCGGCTGAAGCGATAGTGCCCTGCTGCCCCAAAAGGCTCGTATTGACCTTACTATCGCCAGAAGCAGCAGAAACGCCGCTCGCGTCAACCAGCGTGGTATTGACGATATCGCGGCCAGCAATCACCGCGACCCGGTTACCGGTAATCATGCCCGATGCGTTCACGACATCGTTGCTCGCCGATACAATCGTCGTACCGTTCGTGGCGCTGCTCGAGATCGTACCGCCACGGTTCAAAATATCCGTCGCCGTCAGCACGGTCTTTGTGCCACCCTTGATAACGCCCGAGTTCGTCGTGCTGCCGGTCGTGTGAATTTCCACGTCATCAGCCGCCACCAGCGCACCGGTCGGTTGCAGGTCGTTCGCATGCGTTTGCGCCATGTAGACGACCGGTGCCAACACATGCGCCGTGCTGCCGTCCGGGAGCGTCACCGTCTGGTCGACCAGCCATACGATATCGCTCGTCAGCGCGTCCATCTGCGCGGCAGTCAATGCCATTCCAGGCACCAGACTGAATTCCTTCGCATAGTTCGCGCCGTTCGTCATCAGCGCTCGATACTCGTCCTCGGCACTTGCATAACCCGGCAGGAAAGTGCGTCCCGTCAACTGCGTAATCTGGTTACGCACCATCTGCTGCTCGTACATTCCGTCACCCAAGCGCTTTTCGATGCTCGCTGGGTTCAGGTTCAGTTGACCGAGCATGTAGTCGCTCGAAATGAATTTCGTATGGCTCGTCAGGCGCGGATCGGTAACGATCAAATACGGTTGACCCGGTGCGGGATGAATTGAATACATGCCGCTTGTCGGCAACGTGATCGACAGGGCGCCCGTTGCGCTCGCCGCCGATTGCGGCGCACTCACCGATGTACCTGACACACCTCGATTGCCTGCGTTGCTGCCAAGCGTGCCGCCCGTCGCACCGGTCGAGGAATTTTGCGCGGCGACGTTCTGGTTATTGACGTTCTGCGCGTTAATCGACACCGACTGATTCGCGATGATCGTGCCGCCCGTTCCGCCGATGGCAATCGGCGTGTGAACAACGGTCGGTTCAACAATCGTGCCGCGATCCTGCGTCGTGTCCTCATTCCACGCGTACATCGACACGATATTGTCGGTCTGATACTGATACAGCGTCCGGCCAACGTTGTGCACGACTGTGCCGCCATAGCTGCCACTGCCGACAGAGCCGCTTTGCTGCGTGCTGCCGATCTGAATCGACTTGCCCGCCGTGATGGCACTGTAGTTGTTGTTGATCGTGCCGACGTTCGCCATCGTGATGCCGCCACCGGCGACTAGTTGGGCTTGCTTGGCTTCGCTAGTTACCTTGTCTTGCTGAGTCGTGGACGTGGTATCGCGCCAGATTTCGACACGCTGATAGCCGTTATGGCCGTCGCTGCGCGTCGTGTATTCGCTGTCTGGCACATAGTTGACGTGCGGATCGTACGCATCCCAATAGTTGACCGTAACCGTGCCATCCGCGTTGGTGGTCAGCGTGTTGTAGTAGATCGTTTGCTGCTTCCCGTTCACGTTCACGACCAATACTTTGTCGGTCGGGTTCGGTCCGGACGTTTCCGATACAACCTGCGACGGGCTATAGGTCGAGGTGAGCGGTGTCTTATAGCCGTTCACCCACATTGCCTGTGAGCACCCTCCGTTCGGGTCCGCATTCATCGTCGCGCAAACGATGTATTTCTGGCGCTTGGTTTCGTGCTTGGTCGTCGTGCCCGTCGTTTCGGTCGTCACCGTCGGCGCAGGACGCGTATTGGTAAACGTGCCCGCAGCGATTTCGATATTGCTTTGCGCTTCGATCGTCGACTGGTCGTTCAAGACATTTTGTGTACGGTTTGCGAGAAACCCGTTCGCATCGCGCTGACTGTTCGCGGCAATATTGATATCGCCGACGCTGTACAGATTTGCGCCGCCCGTGTTCGACAGTTGGTTCGATGCGTACAGATTCAGTTGATTGGCGGCAGCAAAGACGGCGGCGGCACCCGTGTTGTTGATCGTCGTTGCATTCGCGATGACGTTGGCACCGATCACGGTTCCGGTGTTGTTCAGCGTCGCGCTGTTGGTAGTAACCGTATCGCCTTCGATGCGGCCTGCGTTATCGATCGTGCCGTCGTTCGCGTTGACCGTCGTGTTTGCGGAATTCATATCCGCGCCACTCTGGTTTTCAACGTTCGCGGCATTCACGGTCAGCGCGCCGTTGGCATCCAGCACACCTTGGTTCGTCAGCTTGCCTGACGTGGTGAAATTCAGATCGCCGTTCGCGTGTAACCTATTCGCTGCCGTGTGCGTATAGTCGCTCTCAAGCGCCACCGTACCGTTTCGACCGGCTACGATCGATCCATCGCCGGTCAACGTGCCGGTGCTCAGCAATAGGTTCTGATCGCTTCCGATAGCGCCATTCTGGTTAGCAAGCGCACCGGTCTGGATTGAAACGCTCCCCCCACTGCCCGCGTCATTGCCGATTTTGCCGAACGTGTTGTCGAGCGATGCCGTTTGCAACGAAAGCACGCCATTCGCGAGGACGGAACCTCCCACATTCGAAAGCGAAGCGTTCGGGTTGTCCAGCTTGAGATTGTTCGCGGCCGACAACACACCATTCGCATTATTTACGCTGTTCGTTACATTCAGCGTCAGATCGTGTCCTGCAAGCGTCTGACCACCTTGTGCATTCGTCAACGTTTGTGCGGTCAGCGTGACATCGCCGTTTCCGCCGATCGTACCCGCACCCGCCTTTCCGGACGCGTTCGTGTTTGTGATCGATGTGCCACTATTGATCGTCGTCCCGCCCGTGCCGAGATTGACGATTCGCCCGTCGCTGTTGTCGATACTCGAACCAGACATCCGAAGCGACGACGTTGCGCCGTTCACGCCGACTTGTCCGCCACCATTGAGAATCGCGCCCTGTGCGACAAGCGAAAGATTGCCGTTCGACTGCACGAAGCCCGCCGCATTGGCGAATTGGCCGTGCGACTGTGCGGACAGCGATCCGCCCGACAACACTGAGCCGTTCGAATTGTCCGTGCTACCGGACTGAATGGACACGTCGCCATTGCCGCCAATGACACCGTTCGCCGTGTTGGTCAAGGCGTTCGCGGCAGTAATGGACAACGAGTCAGTGCCGAGCGCCTTGATAGATCCCGCGTCGTTCGCCACGCTACCGCCGGAAATCGTCAACGCATGATTAGACTGGATGACACCGGACTGGTTGTTGACGGCCCCTTGCGATTTCAGCGCGACGCTATCGCCGCCAAGATAGCCGCCGACGCTGTTGTCGATCGACTGCGAAACAACGTTCAGGCCGGTCTGCGCAGTGATTGCGCCGTGATTCACAAGATTGCCAGTCTGCAACGATACGGCACCACCGCCACCGATCACGCCACCTTGTGCGCCATTCGCGGCCGTGCCTGCTGCGTTCGCTACTTCACCGCTGGTCGTGATCGACAGACCATCGCCGTTCAATGACGTGACACGGCCCGCACTATTTTGCAGAGAAGCGCCGACAATCCCCATCCGGCCCGCGCTCTGAATAATACCTTGCTGATTCAGGATCGCGCCGCCGTGCAAGTCCGCGGTGCTTTGCGACACCAGCGTGCCCGACTGGTTCGAAATCGTTCCGATGGATTGAACCGACAGCGGACCTTGTGCCGATACCTTGCCGCCTTGGTTCAAGACGCTACCCGCAGCGAGCGTTACAGCGCTTTGGCTCGACAGATTGCCGTGATCGTTGATCAATGCACCAGCAGCGTTCGCGTTAATCGCTCCCTGCGCACTCGTTGTCGCATTCGAAAGGTTCAGGTCACCGGCGTTCGCGTTCATCGACACATTGCCGCTCGCGGCCGTTTGACTACCCGCAAGGTTCACGGCAGCACCCGAGATCGACGCGTTACCGCCCGCGACATTCTGCCCGGTCGCCGTCAATTGACCTGCGCTCGACAGATTCAGGTCACCACCATGGCCGACAGAACCATCATTATTTACGCCTGCGCCGAGCGTGCCCGTCGAATTGATGGCACCCGCATTGATCGTCGTATTCTGTTGCGCGGCAAGCGTGCCGCTGTTCGACAATGCACCGGCTGCTGAAACGTTTGCGCTCTGTTGCGCATACGTCGTGCCACTGTTTTGAATACTGTTCGCGGTAGTGACAAGATTGCCGCTCGCCGTTGTCTTGCCCGTGAGTACGAGCTGGCCGTTCGATTGCAGCGTCAGATCGCCAGCTTGTGCAGCGATTGTCCCGGCGTTCGCGACGCCGACACCGAATTCGTTCGATACGAGAAATACCCTGTTCGCATACATGCCGCCGAGTTGGCTCACGTCAATCGCGATAGCGGGCGCTGCACCGTCGCCGGCAATCGGCGTGGCCGCCAGCGTGTCGTGGTTGACCTGATTCGCACCTGCGACGACGTTCAGGTTTTTGGCGTAGACCGCTGCATTGGCCTGCACGGCGCGCGATATCAAATCGACTTGATCGACATTCGACGCATTGAGGCCAGCACCGCTCACGGAAATGAGGCCGCGCGATACGTTGAATCCACCAAGCGATCCGTCAGCGCCGTAATACGGTGTGCCCGTGGTGAGAACTGCTCTCGACGTATTGATGAACCCGCCGCCGTCGACCTGAATACCGGCGCTGTTCGACAGGATTACCTCGGCGCGATTACCGCCCACTTCCACATAACCGCGAAGTTGCGACGGTGCGTTGCTGTTGACCTGATTGACGATGATCCGCGCAGACTGGCCTGCACCGAAATTCGGGTTGCCGTTGATCATCCCCGCCTGCTGCGTGTTCACGATCGTCGGTGAGTTGTTCAGGATGGCGCCCGGTCTTTGTACATCGAACTGGTTGTACGTGTTGACCGACACGCCGGCACCGGACGGTGCGGCAATATTCACTTGCGGAATGCCGCTCTGCGTCTGAATTACATGCGTGCTCGTGCCAGGAGTCGGCACGATTTGCGCGAAACTGAATGACGGCACGCCGAACAGCAATGCCGCTGCCATCGCGATCGGTTGCCAAGCGCTCTGCAACCACGGCAAGTTGAGCGGCGCACTGGCGCCTTGCGAATTCCCGGCTGTCCGCGTCGAACTGCCATTCTCCTGAATGACCATCATCGCGCCACGTGCGCGATTAAACACAACCCGATAGCGGTCTTTATTCATTGTTCGATCGACGCAAATCGCGTCGCTAATTCAATTTTTGATTGGAATCGACATCCGGCTGAACCGGTTCTCGTGCGCGCAGCCACGGCCGCGGCTGCGCGGGATTCGAAGGCTTACACGTGGCTCCGCGGCGCGCCCGAACATCGATGCGCATATACGGCTGGTCTCCCGTGATCCTTGTGCGCGATCGTACCAGAGGCTTAACGAGCCATAGTGTCAAAAATTATCAGATCGGCTGACGAAGAAGGATTTTCCGCTCTGGAATACAGCAGGCGATTTTTGAGAAAACTGAATTGACATTTATATACAATTTTTCGAATGCCAATTCGAGATAGTGGACAACCCATTGATGGACGTATTTGTTCCGGGCGCAGCGCGAATCGCAAGCGCTAAAAAGCGAGTGCATCCAAGTAGCGGCTGCTCGCTTGGTCCGTACGCAGTACGGTTCGCTTATATATGAGACAGCCAATATTCGAGATATTGGCTCATCAGAAAATGCCACATCGGCGGCAAGCAATTGCCCCCGGCAACTGTCGGGACCGACTATCGTCCGCAGTGTAAAGACCGCCGAGCAAAGTTGTAATCAGGCGACAAATTTGCAGCGCCGCGCTCAACGTCTTCGGCGACGTTCGATGAAATCGAGGCTAGCCTTACCGTATCATTTCGACAGCGTCGCCCGCACCGTATATTCGCCCTCGAGCGGTGCGGCGTGAGCCGGCCGCACGAAATACCGCGACGCATCGGCATCGGCCGGCATCGGCTCGACCGGATAACCGTGCTTCTCCCATGCATCGAGCCCGCCCTTCAGCGCCCTGATGTTGTGGAGCATCTTCTTGCGCTGCATCTTCGCGATCAGACGCTTCGCGGTCGCCTCGTTCGGGCACACGCAATACACGACGATCGGCCGCTTCAGCAGTTCCGGATCGAGCAGGTCCGGCGAATCGAGATCGACCGGCACCGCTCCGGCGATCCGGTATGGTTCCCGTTCGCGAATCGCGCGCGGCCGCGCATCGAAGATCAGCGGCGGTTCGCTCGACGTCATCATCTCGACGAGCTGCGGCGGCGAGATGCGCACCTGCGCGAGGTA
>Ga0157367_1000883_pt1 | contig 13670 bp, 21 predicted proteins | sample AttbisABBM2_FD_113142 | JGI IMG/M metagenome (GOLD analysis project Ga0157367, IMG submission 113142) | Fungus gardens microbial communities from leaf cutter ant in Botucatu, State of São Paulo, Brazil - Atta bisphaerica ABBM2 | ecosystem: Host-associated > Fungi > Mycelium > Unclassified ...
ACTGGTCAGAAAATTGGTGATGACAACGTTATGGCGATCGTAAATATTCACGAATCCCGAATATTCGGTTTCGCGGCGGTGATTGTAGATCCCGACATTTCGTTTCACCTGTTGTTCGCGTTCGACACGATTCACAGAGCGTTTGATGTTCATGTGTTCGTCGAGGGAATAAATCAGCCGGTTTGACCCTACCACGTCCGCAAACGCCCAGCTGGTCAGCCCACGATGATAAATTCGCAGTGCGAGATCAGCATGTTCATACATGCCTCGCTGATAAATCGGATCGAACCCACCCGCCGCATTAATCGCGCTGCGGTGATAATAGAGCATCACCCCACGCTGACCGGTATAAGCAATATGCTTATCATCCTGATAGAGAACCGCGAGATCCCGCAATTTGATGTTAACGGCCAGATCCAGAAACTGATAAGACAGATGAGGTTCAGGGGAATAGATATAAGGCTGATGCCAGTTTTCAGCAATCGGCCAGGCGTCATCATCAAACAGAAACAGCTCTTCACAGCCTGCATCGAGTAAGGCGCGAAGACTGGCGTTTTTCGCCTGAACGATGCCGCGAGAAGCGTCGAACCGGATAATTTCGATCCCTTCAGGCGCAATGGCGGGAATCGTTGACCCGTCATCCACCACAACCAGTTTCGCACCGCCAGGAAGATATTTCAGATGATGTTCGAGCGCTTTGGCAAGCGTATCGGGTCGATTATAGGTGGTAATGGCCACACCGATTTTTGACACTTCCCGCGCGTTTGGGCTGAAGTGAACACCATTAATGACGACATCCATAATCGATCCGTTAATCGTTGCGAGACATGATATTCAGTAAGGCAATGAGCGAGGCGATCTGAACATCATTCGGTTCGACCAATTCAGATTCTTTATCAGGGGTTTCTCCTGCTTCCCCTTCCTCGTTCGGCCAGTATTTCAGGCTCAAAGAATAACGACCGTCATTCGGCGCGAAATTACGCATCACATCTTTCAGCTTCCAGAACAGGATTTCATGCTGGTCATTGAAGCCACCGTTTTCGGTCTGCGTTTCAATTTCAACGAACTCCGCATTGTCCTGATCGCGCTCACCTGCGCGAAGAATCGATTTGATGCCCGCTTTGCCCACGGTTTGACGCTGACTGCCTTCGATTTTGATACGAACAGGCAACGGGATCGGAAACTCAGAATGACCGTTTACCCCTGCATTGATGATTTCGCCGTTCTCATCATAGAGAGACCAGTGAAGCGGGGTCTTAAGTTGGGTATAGCCGTTTTCCAGATGTTGGATCGTCAGGTCATACTTTAAGGTGTCGGTCATGTCCGTTGCTCTTGATTTATGTTGTTGCCTTTAAGGGATACCAAAGTAAAAAAATGTCGGCAAGAACCTGCGGATTAGTTCGCACACTTTGACACGACTTAACACACAAAGAAATTACCCTTCTCACTCCGTTATAATCACTTAAGGATTTGAAATGACGCAGATATTGACACCCCATCCAGGCGATGAAATAAAGCGCCTTTTAAAACTGCTGAATGTGACGCAAGGAAGGCTGGCGCATGACATCGGGGAATCACCCGTGCTGGTCGACAGGCTGATCAAACGTAAAACCGCGCTGACGGCAGCGGTAGCCATCAAGATCGCCAAAGCCATCAGCACCACGCCTGAGGCCTTGCTTGAAATGCAGGCTCGCCACGATATTTCCCGTGCAAAACGCAAGGAAGACGCGGAGAACGTGCCGATTTATCCTCTGCCCGATTCACTGCCGCTGGATCGCTCAGATTGAGCCATTAACATTTTTGTTTCATTTAAAGTAACTCTCCCCAACAAAAAAGAGGGAGTTACTTTTCATGAGTGAGAATATTCATCCCCATCCGGGTTTGGTTCTCAAATGTCGTCTGCGTGAATTAAAGCTGGCTTTTTTCGAGCTGGCGCTTCGAATAAATTTTGATGAGGATGAAATGAAAGACGTGATCGACATGAAAATGCCCATGTCTCTCACGCTTTGCACTAAATTATCGCAGTTCTTCAGTGAAGAACTCGATTTCTGGATAAAGCTTCAGGTGAATTATGAACTGAGCCTTGTGGCCTTCGAGACGAGTTATCCCACGCGCATCAAGCGCGATATAATGTTATTGCCCTTGCCGGACAAGTTCGGCTGATCCTCTTGCCTCAAGGGTATAAATCAAATCGATAAAACAGAGCGCCGCAATCACGCTCAGTTTACAGTTCTCAGTCTGACCGTCCTCAAGACAGGCTTTAGCCTGCAAAAGCTCGTTGCGAGCCTGCGCGAGCTTTTTCATTTCAGAACCGTTCATGTGACCACCTATAAAAACAGCGCGTCGCCAATGCGATCCAGCAAATTCTGAACATTCGGCGTAATGCCATCACCCATTAATGCGACCTCCTGGGCATAGGCATAAATCTTTTCGCACATCGCCTGATCGCTGACGATACGACTCATATTCATGAGAATACGATTCGCGGTCCGGGTGTAATCCGTCGACAGTTTGTCTTCGAGGGAATCAGCAATAATTTCGTTGACGAATTTGCTGTTCTGCAACGTAGGTTCATATTCGCGGATATGCTCAATGAGCTTCACCTGTCGCTCCGTGGGATAGCGCTCAGCGAAGGCGATGAGATAAATCACATCGATGAGGATGATGGCAAAGATAAGTTCTTTATCATCAGGGTTCAGGGTTTCTGTGGGTTGGATCATCTTACCTCCTTTAGGTAATCGGTTAAAAACTTAGCGATTGACCTTTGAAGATAACGACCTGAATCGAAAAAGCCTCTTAGTCTGTGCGATCTAAGTAATAATCGGCGTCAAGCCCGAGGATTTCCGCCAGCTCCTGAGCAAGAGTGATCTCGGATTCGGTCAACTCCCCTTTCTCTTCCACCAGCACCATATAGATGACCTGAAGCCGATGAGCCATTTTTGGCCAGTCAGCTACCGGTTCCAGCGAAAAGAACAGCTGATCGAGCGCAGAATGAAAATCACGTTCTAATTCTGCTTGCTGGCGCGCCATGAGTTTGCGACAGAGAAACCGGCCTTCTTCAGACAGGTCGAGCGCTTCAATCAACTCATTGATCGACGGCTTCAGATCCTCATTCACCTCGCCGTTCGCATACAGTGCCAGGTTCATGACGTTAATTCGTGCAGTGAATTCAATCAATGTCAGATCAGAAAGTTTCATCATGCCTCCCTCAACGGTCCCGGTTTGCCTTCAGCAGCAGATAGACCACACCCAGCAACACCCCATCCGAGAAGCTGGCGGCAAGGGTTCCCAGAAAGTGAAAGATCAGAAAGAAAACCAGAAGCCCCGTAAAATAAATATTTTGCGGGTATTTATTATTCAAGGTGATTCTCCAGCCGTAACCCGAGGACCAGGGCGATCTGTTCGAGTACCTTCATTTCTGATTTCTCAATTTCGCCGTCTGCCTCAGCGATGGCCACGGCTACATCAAGCACATCTTCCGCTTCGCGCTGATCGCCCTTCACATCCTCGATTTCGCGCATCGCCGCGCGCCGTCCGATCTTGAAATCGGTCTCCAGCAAATTGACGATTTTGGTCGAGATTTCGGCCAGCTCGCTCGTGAAGTTATAGAGAACCGGATTCGTCTTCAGCACCTGGTCGATTTTGGCGCGCTCAATCGGATCGCAGTTTCCATCGGCGAAGGCCACCAGCCAGGCAGCATTCACGACAGCTTGCGCCAGATCACGTTTTTCAAATTTGGTGATGTCATTGGTCACGCGGCGAGCGCGTTTCTTTAAGAAACCGAACATATTTTATCCTTTAGAGGGTGAGCCGTTTCCCAGGAGAACATCCAGTGAGAGAGACGAATGAACCCACCCGACTCACCCTTTAAAGGATCTCTCAGTAAACATCGCTTGGGAAAAGCGACAAAAAAAAACCTGAACACGAATGTTCAGGCTGTATGAATGGATATACCAGAAGTAAGGAATCAACACACACGTAACATCAACGTTTTTCCGAGCGCTGACATTGCTTTTTGAATTGTGTCAATTTTCGTGGTGTGGTTCAAATTTAAAATGCGGGTGATTTCCTGTCGGGGTAATCCGATACGTTTCGCAAGTTCGGAGTTTGACACCCCTTGTTCAACCACCTCATTCAGCAACAGCACCTTCGCGGCAATGCTGAGCGGCACGTCAATAAAATGGCCATCGACATCACCCGGAAGCGGTATCGCCTCGCGCGCCGTGAATCGGTCATCAAGGACAGCAATCAGCGTTTCCCGACAGTTTTGAAGGGCGCACTCTGATGTCTCCCCATGCCCCTGAGCTTCAGGAATGTCACGACAAAAAATGATAAAGCCGCAGCTGGCAGGTATAACATCGACAGGGTATCGCATATCACTGTTCATTCTCCGTGTGAAAGACACGAAGTGTAATCAAAATTGTGTCACTCAGCCAGCCAGAACGCTCAAAAAAAAGCCCTGACTTGCGACAGGGCCAAACGTTAGCAAATGCTACTGGTTGAGGTATGGAATAGCGGTATCAGGTGATAAAATTAAATTGTTCAGAATATAAATTCAATACTTTACACAAACCGGAAATCACATCCATTTTTTCAGGCTCAATGTCTTTATTACTTTTCACCACATCAAGCGCCATATTGACGATTTCAACGGCCTCTTCATGATCGAGTTCCATCCGACCCAGATCGGATAAAATCGCTTCCTGAGCATCAGGATAATTAAGTTGAAGGCGTTCATTCACCTCGTCAAGCGCTTCAAGCGAAAATTCAATATCCTGAATTAATCGCCGGGAGCCATGAAGCTGAATATAAATTTCTTCCAGCTCGTTTTCGGTCTGGGGTCCGGTTGCAAAGGAAACGAGCGACATCGCAGCTACAGCGGCAAACGCAAATTCCTGATTGTGCGTAATTTCTAAATGGTCCATAAGTGGCTTCTCACATTTGGATTATTATTGACAGGTCGGGTTAAGCGCAATTCTAGCCCGCAGCTCGTGTCGCCACATATGCATTTTTGCAATTTCAATCGGATGAAAAGTAATCAGCACCAATCACGACGACGTTTCAAAGAATGCGAATTTTTAGAAATCGCTCAGATTAATACGCATTCATTTTAGGGGTGAAATAATCTTGTCGATGCCGTTTTATCGTTTGCTGGTTTAAAACGGTCAAAATCTAAAGATGTTATCCACTGTTGTTTCAGTTTGGCCTTCATGAAGAAGGCCATTTTTTTGGCTACTACCAAACCAAAAGGGTTCACCCTCGCTCACACCTTGCCATAAGGAGAAAAGCGATCGCAAAACAACTCTTCCGGGGTGGGTAAACATGTGAGGAGAGTGAAGGCGAGAGTCGCAAACCAACTTGCAGAGGAGCGGTGTTTCACAGGTTCACCGGACGGTTTCCGACTCTCTGCGTTTAGCTTATGCAGTTTTTTTCAGCCTTTCAAGATAACCCAGGTAGTTTTCGCACGCTTTAATACATATTTTGGTGAGAAGCTTTCTTTAAGGCGTTATTCGCGCGCGTCTCCTCCTCAAAACAAACCTGAATTAACTCCTTAAAGACTGGAAACAGGTAGCGATAAAACGACGCCTGTGAGAGTTCCGGCATAATTTGTTTTAACGCACTCCGCAAGTGTTCGCCCTTCACTCGCCTGAAACCCAATCCTTTACACCGACTACAGGTCTTCATCACTCGCTGGTGGGTTTCCGCAATCTTCGGAACGTCTCTCACGATGCCGCGCCCTTTGCAACTCGGACAGCGGTTTTCCGGCGTCGCCGCTGTGCGACAATAATCTTCATAAGCAAACAGAGCCATCAGATAAATCATCCGGGCGCGCTGACGGCCAGAGAGTTCGGCCACAAATTTGAGCTTCCCAATTCGCGCGCGTGAAAGCTTCATCAAGGCCGTAACAGCTCTATTTTTGTCGTTCTGACTTAACCCCTGCTTGCCAAAGAACGCTGACATGCCAAACCCAGCATTAGCCTCCGCCATGCCGATCGCCGCCATCACCTCGGACATCTGAAGGGTGTCGCTACTGGTCCCGCGCGGTTCATCACTGACACGGGAGGATTTCGGGAAATGAAAGCGAACGGTTTTTTCAAGATTCATAGCGCCTCCTTACCTGCGCGCAGGCGAATAAGGTGTTCGGTTCGTCGGGAGAAGACCTCTCTGAGGCGAACAAGATAGCTGATGGTGTAGGATTTGAAGGTGTTATCACATTCCAGCCGGATCACGATCGACAGACCAAACCGATCAATCAGCCCGCGACGCAGATTCGGAATGTTACCTGATAGCTCTCGGTTACAATGCACGCAAGAGGTCACGCAGTTGAACACATTGAAACGCAGCTGATTGGCGCGGGCGCGGGAACGAAAATGACTGGCATCGACAAAAGCGCCAGGTCGATCCGGTTTGTTATCATTCAGAACGCATCCGCAGGCATGACAGGGACGACCGGCATCACGGACCCTAATATATTTATTGAAAGCATCCTGGGCTTCTTTTAAGAATTCTCGCCTTTCTTTTTGTTTAAACGGTAATCTGGCGCGCTGACGGCGGCGTTCGGCCCGAATGCGGTAGCGCTCATCCTGCTTTCGATTCCAGGCTATGGCACATTGATAGTTAGAACAAACATGCTGCGTTGTCATCCACGGGGTGAACATCAGATCGCAGATAGGGCATCTTTTTTGTTTTGGACGTGTGGTCATCATGATTCCTTTTTTAAAGGCTCAGACATGACATTGAGAGATAAAAAAGCCAGCAAACGCTGGCTGAAGATGGATTCTAATTTGTTATTGCCAAAGGCGATTAATGAACGACCTTTGCGACGGGGGAATATAGTTCGACATCGGTAAAAAAGCACTGACGACAAAAAAACGCGGATCAGCGGTCAAACTCTTCTGGGTCTGAACACCTCGCTTTTGATAATAGGCTATCAGATTTCTCGCTTCATTATCGCTCATCGGGTAATGCTGAAACCATGATCTTTTCATTCGCTGTTCCTTACGTTCCGAAGAAGTTGATCGAATGTATAAACCTGAGATTTATATTTACATGAATCGCTGGTGGAAAGTGCCTTAATCTCTTTGGGTTCCGTTTTAGGTCGGGGTTTTCGTTTCGGTTTATAAGCATAACCAAAAGCGGGGTAATAAGCGGTAATCCGGTATCTAGCCCCCACACCTTTCACAATGACCCGCCTGAGCTTGTAATGTTTGAACATCTGAAACACGACATCTTTCAGGAGATAAAACGGAATATTGTTCCGGCAGGTTTTATAAATTTCCTCAACCGTCCCTTCCTGTTTAACAGCAAGATAATCGATCACAATTTTTTCAACCTGATCGATGACCGCCTGATCAATATCATCGTTTTCCATGACACCCCTTTAACTGAAGAAGCGAATCGCTCGCTGCATTGATGGCAACGGTAATATCGTTAAGTCTGAAAGACGCGGTTTTAATCCGTGCGCGGGTATTGGTCTCTTCCCGTTTCAGGTTATCCAGCCCTTCACGCCGTCGCTTTACCTCTGCGCGCAGCGCGCGAAGATCCCAGTCTATGCGGGTCTCTTTTTTGGCAAGGCGAAGCAGATATTCGAACGGTTCAAGGATGGCGTGACAGTGACGGCAGGTTATGGATCGATGGTATTCATTAACCAGAATGCTCGGATGGGTACAATGCCGAGCCTCAGGCGGTGGTTCTGCCTCGACAAAATTCTTCATTTCATTGATGTCAGCGTTGGGATCCGACCTTTCCCAAATGCTGACCACGTTGTTTTCGTTATCTGATGCCATGATCATTCCTCTTGTTGGCGTTTCAGAGCGAAGTATTCAGAGTTAACGGGGACGCGAACAAAACAGCCAATATCGAGACACCACGCCTGAACCTTCGTCATGAACTGGAACATTTCACCGACCCTGAGCTTAGAGGTATGGCGTAAGGTTTCCCTCACAATCTGAGCGCCTGTCGTGACATCGGTGTAAGTGGTCTCCTCGAAGCCGAGGAAGGTATATTTCATTGCGTCTTTGCACCAGGCGGGTGTGCAATACGGGCGACCGCGAAGGATCAGATACCGACTCAGTTCACCCATCCAGGCATGGAACATTGCGTTCTGTGAGAGGGTACGTTTTTCTGACCACGGTTCAAGCCGAAGCCTGAATGAACGGCCCGCTCGAAGTTCCGTTTCGAGCGCGCGTTTAATATCGACAAAATTGAGCTGATTTATCCGAATCCCTTCAGGTGGGATTAACATCACTCCTCCTGTTTCTGGTCTCGCTTGAATTCAATGCGCTGACGCGCGATTGAGAGATAATCCGCCTCTTTTTCAATGCCAATAAAATCGAATCCATGAATGGCCGCCGCTTTGCCAGTCGACCCGCTGCCCATATAGGGATCGAGAATGGTTCCGCCGGGTGGTGTCACCAGCAAACAAAGCCAGCCCATCAGGCTCGTGGGTTTTACCGTGGGATGATTATTTTTAGATCGCGAATCAGAAACGATTGAAACGCCCTCTTCCCGATCGAGTTTGCTGGTTTTGGCACAATAGAAATATCGGGCCACGCTGCCTGAATCGTTATATTCACGGCTCTGGTGGTTATCCATGAGGAATTTTGTTCCTTTGACGCTCGCCTGACGACTCGCCTCGCTCCGGTTCCCTGTGGATGAGGATTGAGGGAAAAGTTTTGTGACCTCAACACTGCCATCATGACAGAAGTTTGCAGGCCAGCGGCCATCGACAAGCGATCCTGTGCCGTCCTCAGGCATACCTGAAACCGACATCTGTAAACTGTTCCCTCCTGGTTTGTTATGTGAAGGTGGGTTGTAGCGCGTTTCATTTCCAATACGACAGGCATCGATATTGATTGCACCCGTTCCATGCGCGAGAACATTCGCAGCAACCTGTCCCGAAAAAGGTTTACGGGCCATACAAATCGGCTCATGGGCAGGTTTAAGCGCCGTTCCCCAGCCATCCCATTCTTTAGCGTGTTCTGAAGTGGGGACCGTCAAATCAAAGTCACCTTTATAACCGGCGCTTTGAGGATTACCTGAGGTGAACTCACCCGTTCCGCCCGCGATGCCGTTTGAACTATGGCCGATAACAGTCGGTTCAACGCCTTCAGATTTATCGATTGCCTTGCTGATATTGTGAGATTTCGGGAAGCCTGACCCGTAAACCCACATAATCTGATCCCGGATTTCAAAACCTGCCATGCGAATCGCTGTCGTCCCTAAATCATAGGTTCGTGCGCCAAAGAAGGAGAGAAGATGACCACCCGGTTTGAGCACGCGAAGACATTCACGCCAGACAGAAGGTCCTGGCACAAAACTATCCCAGCTCTTCCCCATGAACCCATTCCCTCGATGTTCGTAATCATCGCCGTTAAGCCAGCGCGTTAAGACTTCGGTCATATCGGGAGGTTTGCTTAAGCCATACGGCGGATCGGTAATGATACTGTCAACAGAGTTTTCAGGCAGGGTTTTAAGCACATCCAAACAGTCACCATGATGCAGATCCAATTTCATAACAGTCTCTTTTACTTCAGGGGAGAAAGTTCATAAATCAAATCTTTGAGAGAGCGCGATTCTGGTCAGCATAGCATGGCCAAATTCATCATAGAAACGGTCTGAAATAAGGGCGCGAACGCCCTTTATTCAATGACTGGCTTTCAGCATCGCTTTCATTTTGGCGATATGGCGGCGAGCCACTTCGGGTGAAGACGTAATGGTTTTCTGTTCAACTTGTGGAATGGGTGACGGAATAGAAAAACCAGAGGAAAGTTTCGCGGCAAGTTTCTTTATTTCCTGATCACAGACTTTAAGCGCTTCTGAAACGGTTAAGGAAAGACTCGTCATTTTTGCACTGACCGCCGTCACTAACCAGTATTGCGCGTTATCTTGCCAGGGATAATCTTCAGAAGAACGAAACTGAAACCGGGTTGCCCTGAAACGCATCACGAGATCATAAAGGTCGGATGCATCCGGCAAACCGAACTTATTTATTTCCCCTGCTTTGCACCACGATATAAATTCACCAGGCGAAGGAAGAAAAGGCTTATCGTGTTGGCGCGCCCTTCTCATTCCGGCTTCTATCTGGTCTGAATGATAAATCTCATTTTCAGCAATGGCTTTTATCCACTGGCGTCGCAGCTCGTTTAATTGCTGCTGATCCTGAATCTGGCTCATCATCGCGGGAAACGTGGCGCGCAGCTGCTTGAACAAAACGTTGAATGTTTCTATTGCTTCTTTCGGTAACGCATCCGAACGGTTTTCGTTGTGTGACTGTGCCAGCAAAGAAAGCTGGCGAGTGTCCTGATTTTTTATTGCCTGGGCAAATTGTTTCATAATTCAAGTCCCTCAGCCCAGTCGGTGTTATCAAAATCGAGTTGATTGTGATGTTTTCCGACTTTTACATTTCGGCTTTTCGCCTGACACTGCAAATAAACGGTTTGCCAGTGGTCACGAAGTTTATAAGGACTTAACACAACTGATTGCCAAAAGCTATCAGAATTGGCCCATTTGAAGACTGTGGCTATCTGCTGATGATCGCAAGATTCATTTTCACGAAGTAACCGAACCTGATTCGCCCAACCTGACCAGCTGGGTTTCTTGAGCTTGACGCCCAGCCGCTCCACCAGCGAACCCATCCATTCAGCAAGTGTAAGATCATCGGCGGTTCCCCAATGTAGGCCAGAAGGCGACTGAACAGCAGCATCGGGACGCATGGTAGATCGGGATCCGGCAGAGGATCCAGTTTTTTTCGGCTTCGCCTTAATGATCTTTTTAAGATCAGTATTGTTATCAGTATTGTTCTGTGTACCGAGGGGTGTACCGTCAGGTGTACCAGGTGGTGTACCGCCTACCACCTTCAAACCCGCGCCAGCACTGGGATTAGGTGTACCGTGGGGTGTACCGTCAGGTGTACCGAGGGGTGTACCGCGTGATCTGTTTTCAAATTGCGGGTCTACCTCCTGATAATCGCAATAATTTGTGATGAAGATCGTCAGCGCGATCGGTGTGTTCGACATGATGATCATGTTGTGGCGTTCAAAGAACTTCAGGATCCGCAAGACGTGACGTTTTGAGATCGGCGAACCTTCATGGTCATGAATGCGGCTGGCGAGAAGAGTGGATGTCGTGACCAGTTCGCCGGGTTTCAGCTGCCAGTCGCGATTTAAAAACTCAACCGAACGCGGACGAAATGAGGCTTCAGAAAGAAGCCGGATCCAGACGGCGAGTTTAATCGGATCCTTCGCCCAGTCTGCCAGGAGAAGACTTCGAAACAGTGAAAAATGCCCCTGTTTCTGGTTATGCACTTTGTTACCCCTGACCTGATTGTCTTGGGTGAAATCATGCAGCGTGAGACGCGGTTTCACAGACGAACCTCCTTGCGGGAGGCATGACTAATAACCTTAATAAATGTAATGTTTTTTAGTGCGCGTTTTATTTCGTTTTCGGTGTTATAATTACACCGACACGTTCTGGAATTCATAGATTCACCTCTGAAATTGGTCAGCAAAAGGATCTCCGCCCCACGGAGATCCTTTTTTTATTGTGATTCAGATAGGGTGTTGTGAATGAACAAAGGAAGCGAATTTGGTCGCGTTGCCTTGTTTGAACTTGACGATTCGTGAATAATGTGGTGGCTTAACTTGCTGTGCTATTCCTTCTCAATGCGTTCATTTCCCTCAGGATTTGAACGCATTTCTCTTATCAGGATCTGAGCGACCTCTTTCGCAAGCCTCCGCAAATCCTCATCGTCAACATCATGGCCAATAAAGGCTAAAAATCGCGCAAATTTAGGAATGTGAGTTTTTTTCCAGCGAGAAATTTGTGATCGATCAATCCCTATCGCATTCGCGATCTTCTCTGTTCCATGCAGGTTAATCGCGTTTAACAGGGTCGACTCAATCTTTAAAGCCGTGTGAATCTGTGTAGCTCGCATTAGATAAACTCCTGAGTGTTGTCATTGGTATGGGTGCGAACGCTTCTGAGCACTACGCGAAGGTAGGGGTGACTTAAAGAAAGGTCACATTATCTTCAACGATACAGCCTCAGATGTATTTAAAACTTGCCGATACCGATTAACACGATAGACAAGGCTTTAAGGCGTTCACTTTGCTGTTGCGCTATGATGCGCCGCATCAAGCGCGATTACGAAAGTAATCGTCATTTTAAATGCGCAGATTGTTAAAGAGCGTTGAACGATTCCGATCAGGTTCGTGGGAAAAGTTCGGGTAAATCGGGGCGAATCTGGTGTGGTTTGAATTGTCCATCGGTTGCCCGTGCCACCTTGATCACATACTGGGGGGACACATGGTTAACACCGTGAAGCCATTTCCACACCGCCCCTTGTGTGACGCCGCAGGCATCGGCCAGTTTCTTCTGGCTTCCGCTTTGCTCGATGGCGAAACGGATGATTTCATTCACGGGATTTAATTACCTCAGTATTTAAAAGAAAGCAAATCATAACTCTCCAGGTAGTCAGTTTTCAACACCTGGACACTACGAGGTTCAAAGATTGAGATGTCACTTGCTGAGCGCCTGAAAGCGATGTTGATTGAACGAGGATATTCACAAGGTGAACTGGCGAGACGGGTTGGCGTCACGCAAGGCACGATTTACAAACTGGCTTCAGGACATGCCAAATCGAGTAAACGCATTGTTGAGATTGCGCAGTCACTCGGTGTGCGCGCGGAGTGGTTGTTGACGGGTAATGGTCCGCAGTATATTACGGAACCCGGCAAGGATAATCCTCTTTCAGGTCAGGAAGAATTGACCGCCGATCCTGAAGGCCTTCAGATTATCGACTTCGCCCTTCCTTATCGCGATGGCGAGATTGCAGTTCCTTTACTCCCTGATATAGATAGTGCTTTTGCTAGCTCGCCGTTTCCTTTCACTGAATATAACGGTCCCGTAATGCGAATAGAAAAGGACGTATTGACTGATTTTGGTGTGAATGTAACTGCCGCGAACTTTGTGGCTTTTTTCGTGACCGGCGACAACATGGATCCGGTTATGCCAGAGGGAACGCAGATTCTTGTCGACATGAACGATAAAAGGATTGTCGATGGTAAAATGTATGCGCTGGATCAAAGCAGCTGGCGCAAAGTCCGGTTATTATACCGCTCCGGCCCCTCAGAACTGACGCTGAAAAGCTACAATTCCCAGTCTTTCCCTGACGAGAAGATCCCAATGGGAGAGGTCGATATTCTGGGCCGCATCGTTTACCTTCAGCGCAACGTTTAATTACCTTTCAATCACTTATTCCTGATTCGTTTCCATCGGAATAAGTGACTACCTACGGATTAAAAGTACATACTTTGCGACACAAGTCACATTCTGACATCCCTTCTTAAAACCTAAGTAGTTGACCGTTCAAATCTCATGGTATTTAATGGCGCTGTTGAACGGCGCAACTCAATGACGTCGGTCGCCCGGCGGATTCAGGAAGAATGGCAATGGTGCGAATGTCAGGTGTTCATTCCGAACGTTCTCGCTCAGAAAATTCCGAATGAATACTTAGGTTTGTTGGCAAACACAAATCACACAGATTGCGAGTCTTTTTTGTCTCAGCCGTGGTTGTTTAAGCCCATATTCTGGGATCCAGACGGCTTTGGTTTGTGTTTATCTCTTTCGTTAGTGCTGCTAATGCCTTTTGGATCTTAAGTGAAATTTTA
>Ga0157367_1000884_pt1 | contig 13668 bp, 10 predicted proteins | sample AttbisABBM2_FD_113142 | JGI IMG/M metagenome (GOLD analysis project Ga0157367, IMG submission 113142) | Fungus gardens microbial communities from leaf cutter ant in Botucatu, State of São Paulo, Brazil - Atta bisphaerica ABBM2 | ecosystem: Host-associated > Fungi > Mycelium > Unclassified ...
GCATAAGGATTACTGTGATCGTTGATCTGTAGCCAGGTTGATACATCTATAATAGAGCCTTCTACAGTGTCCCAACATAGAATCTCTGGTGCCAGATCACCAAGACGTAAGGCAGGCAGACTGGTATATTTCAAGTGTTGTGCCGTCGTCAGGATAGAAACCCCAGCCTTTTCACTCTTTGGTTCATGTTTCATTCAGTAAAAGTCAACTTCTGCGGTACGTAGTACTTAAACCTTAGCATTGAGTATCATTCAACCTCAACAGAATGATCTGCTCTTCTGCACAATATCCACAGACATCATCTGAGTGTGAACTGTATTCAACAGTATTATGTTAGACATGGTTTACACCTTGATGGAATATAAGCTATTTACTATAGTTAAGCTATGTTATCTATAAATGAAGTTAAAATGAGCTCAGCTCAATACTAGTGTGTGTCATCGCTTCTTCCTCTCTTACCTCCATCTTGTATGGTAGCACCCGTAAGAGAAGTTGCGAATAAACATTTTCTTTTCTCATCAGCAATTACTTCAAACTCAACTATGGCTCAAATCCCATCCAATACAGACATGGATGTTGACATCGACATGATTAGAGGGAGATCTGCCCTCCCCAGTAGAGCAAACTTGAGGAGTTCATCAATCTCATTGAGCACTTCATCTATTCCATACCACCAATGCATGGAACTCAATAATGATCTCCCCGACACTGTATCTCGGGAACCCATTGACAATTCTCAACTGTCTTATACAGGAGAAGTAGAGGTAGGAAATTTAGTCAGACTGGCAAGTGACAAGGATTCTGCTAGTGACAGCCAATGTGTATACAACGAGACACCTGCCCTTAAGAAAAAACCACAACCTCATGGTAAGAATAAGGGCAAAACAATTGATGGAACTAGTTCTAGTCCCTCTGAAAACGTGGTCAACTCCCTTATGACATTAATCAGGCTATGGTGCCTAACATATAGGACAGTAATTTCCATTCTGTCTCTTTATGTGGCTCAATGGAACACTTTGTGTCAGATGCTAAAAATATTAAGGACTCTCTTCATTGCATGATGAAATACATCCTCAACAAAAAGGTTGAGAGTGGTAAAGCCAATGATGTAAATGATCTCAAAGGTATAGGCAAGGCCACCTGGGGATTTATTTCTTCTTTGTATGAGTCAGGATGGGATGAACTCATTGCTGACAGTAACAATTACTCCTTCAGATGCAAAGTGAAGGCTCAATTTACCCCCAAGATAAATAAGGGTAGCAATATCAAGAAAGGTAAAGAATTGAATGCAAATAAACCAGCCTTGATATCCAAGCTTCCTTCTCCTATTCCAGCAAAATTGCCCAAGAAGGTTAATGAAATTTCCAAATACTTCAAGAAGAATATCAAGAAAAAAGATCAAAAAAATTGTATACTCAGGCTTCTTCTTCTTCTGCTAACATTACTAGGGAAACTTTGAAAATCAAGGAAGTGTTCCCTAATTTACAAAACAAAAAAATTGAAAACATTCAAAAAATCATTAGAAGTGAGGATAAACCCAAACCTAAATTCAACATGACTATGAAAAGACTGTCAAAAAAGCAAATTATTATCCCTATGAATATCAACAACAGAATACAATTCATGAAAGAGTCAAGTGCCCATATTGCAAATATCAACAGGGCTTTAAAAATATCAAATCTGAAGTCATTGCTAATTTTGCATGGTCAAAAAATTTAGGTATAGTAATTACTACTAACAAAGTGGCAGCACCTCTTGATCTTCAAATGATTGAGTGATATGTCAAGAATGTTAACAACATTGAAGTGAATAATATTGAGGCTCCAAGATTGCCTCAATTGAAATTCTACCTCAAAATTTTAGGTATTTCTTACCTTCTTGAAAATTCTAATACTCCCATTTCAGCCAATTTGGTCAAAATAATAATCAAGAATAGTCACATTTTCAACAATATTGTTATCACATCTAGGCCAAAAGTTATCAAAGTCTCTTCTAAATCAGATATAGCTATCATATGGCTCAACATTTGGGACATTTAAAATGGTTCCAAAGCCAAAGATCTCATCAATTAATGCTTTAATGTTGGAAGCCATATCACTACAATTTATAATGCTAATATGAACCCAGGTGTTCCTCAATGTAAAAACTGTTGGAAATAGGAACATTTGACTGGCACATATAGGATTCAAGGTTCCAAGTATGTCAAATATAATAGTTCACATAAATATAAACATCATCATTTTGTATAGTACTGCAAGGCTAATGAAAAGACTAATCTACCTAGGCTAGAAACTAGACAAGAGGAGCTTTGCCCTCACTTCTTCAAATGTTTGAATTGTAAGGGGAACCATCAAGCAGATTCAAACACATGTCCATTCTGAAGGCACTGCCTCAATAGGAAATAATATTCAAAAGAATATCAGAAGCTTTGTGAAAGTAGAAAACAGTTAATTCATTCAATTGTGAACAGTAACTCTTCATGATTATCAAGAAAATCAAGATATTTTCATAGAACATTTGGAAAAACAATTCAGTTGTCAATACAATCCTAGAAACTCAATTTTTGTTTGATGTAATTTTCATCTAAGAGCCATCATGGATAACAATTTGCTTTATACCAAGTTTAAGAAGTAAAGAAGGAGAAGAATTAGTAGGAGTTCCAAATCATTCTAATTAGATTACCTTTTCTAGAAATTCCTTTAAGGAAAATGACTTTCCTAGAGTTGTTACATATATTAACATAAGACTCTTTTCCTTTCATTTTTCTTTATGCAAAGATATTTTTAATTACAGAGACATTTTTCTTGTTTCATTTTTCAACAATAACTTAATTTTCTTTCTGATTAATATTTATTCAAATTTGTTACAGTCAGCTTTAAAGTATCTCAAGAATACTGAAGCAAACATCAATAATGTTCTTGTTATGACCAGTGACTTCAATATTAGAGACAATTTGTGAAGCTCTAATTGTTGTAGCAACTACTAGTTGTAACAACTCTGTAGTATGCTTGCTCTTATCTGACTATCTAGTAGTGGGGATTACAAGAGAACTCAACAAGGAGCTCTCACTGCATTGCTACCCTATTTATATAAGTTACAAGTAGTTCATGCTACAACAATATGTCTACTGCACCTTCTGCCCTAAAGACCATATGTCTACCTCATGTTTACTCTGCAATGACTGTTTATCCTACCCTAATGTCCATGTGTTAGCCATGTGATAGCAATGTGATGTACATGCTTCCTGATGTCATCATCTAGGCTCTTCTAGCCTCATAGATCCTTTTAGACCTATAGACCGCTCTAGACCATTCTAGGCCTATGACATCATCTCACATGACTTCTAGGTCACATGTCCTTTTCCTGTTATAGACTAATAATAATTACTACTATCTATTTCTGTCCTCTAACCCTAACCCTACAAGTCTGTCCACATGCTTGTCTTATAACACTAATTACTCACATTATTCTATTGATAGTAATTTGCTTATTGACATTGCAGAGTCTATACATTTGGGTCTTTCCTTTCTTTCTAACTACATTCCTACTAGATATTCCAACAACAACTATGATTTGAATTCAGTTATTGATTTTATGTTTCTTAGATATGGATCAGAAGAACTTGACAAACACTCCATTCACCCTAAATGGAGACTTGTTTCCAATCATACTCCACTCATGATTACCATTTCAATTTTTGAGAAACATATTCAAACCAAAAAGCATATAATTGTCAAAGATAGCAATGATGAGAAAAACTTTGTTGATGAATTAATCAAAGCCATCAGAATAATTAACACAAATGGTATCTCAGATTGCAAATTTCTTAAACATACCATTTAATCTCTTGTTCACATTACAAAAAGAATATGGACTAAGAACTCAAAGATTGCCAACATTACCAAACATTCCAAGAGTTGGTGGGATGCTAACTGTAACAGAGATCTTGAAAAATATAGGTCTTCAAAAAGGATTGAAGATTGGAAACAATTCAAGGGCACAGTTAAAAGAACTAAACACCTATTCTTTAACTAGAAAATCCAAGAAATCACCAACAAAAGATACAGCCTATGGAAACTCATGAACTAGGTCAACAAATAAAAGCTGCTAGCTATTGAAGCTATCAAGTACAATGATTGTTCTTGCCTTGAAATTGAAGAACTTTGGCAAGCTCTGCATTTGACCTTTAATATGATGGTATTGAGCCATATTAATATCAGTTTGCTATTTCAAATAAGCATCCAATAAAATGGCTACTATTTTCTGAAGCAGAATTTGTCAGTTCTATCAACAAGTGTAATAATTCATTGACTCCCTGTCCTGACAAGTTATCATAGAAACATCTCAAACTTATCATCAAAGATACTATGTGTTTGAAGAAAATTATCAATATTGCTGATTTGTGTCTTGAATTAGGCTATTGGCCTTTGCATTTCAAAGTGTCAACATCCATCATCATTCCCAAGCCTAACAAGAATTTGTATGATTTCCCTAAGGCTTTCAGACCCATTGTCCTTCTCAATATATTAGGAAAACTCATTGAAAAAGTCTTTGATGAAAGATTACAATTCCATTCAATCTCAAATAACTTCATTCATCTGAGTCAACTGGGTGGTTTGAAGTAATATTCATCATCTGATGCTAGAGTTGCTCTCACACATTTCATTCATACTGATTGGGTCAAGAATAACACTATAAGTACTTTGGCATTTGACATTGTCCAATTTTTCCCATCATTAAACCATTGACTTCTTCCCCTCATCTTTGATAAAGCTGGATTCAATTTCAAAATCTTTCTTTTCTTTCATAATTATCTGGTAGAAAAAAAACTCAGTATTTCTGAAACAATTTTTCATTCCCTTTTTTCAACATTGATGTTAGAGTTGGTCAAGATTTGGCCCTTTCTCTCATTTTATCTACATTATATATTGCCCTTATTCTTCATATTCTTGAAAATTGCTTAAAAATTCTAAATATTTCAGTTTCTATTCTTTTGTTTGTGAATGATGGTCTTCTTGTGGCCTAAAACAAATCATTGACAATTTCAAATTCTTTACTCTTTTGTAGTTATCAGATCACTTCATCTCTTTTAGAAAGATTTAAATTAATGATAGAACATGGAAAAACAGAAGTATTTCATTTTTCTAGATCACATAGAGTTTTTGATTCTTCTTCACTTGATCTTTTTTCAATTAGAGGTCTGATTCTTTGTTCCAAGAATAAATGAAGATACTTGGGGTACATTTTTTATAAGAAACTATCCTTCCAACAACATATCGACTTTTATATAAATAAAGCTATCTTTACTGTCAAGTGTATGAAGATTCTTGGAAACTCTGTTCATGGTCTTGTTCTTCAACAGAAATGTCTTTTATACAGAAGTTATGTTCTTTCTATTACTCTGTATAGATTTCAACTATGGTTCTACAACAAAGCTCCATTATCTTATCTACTCAAAGAGCTGAATAAAATACAAAGAAGAGCTACTATTTAGATTTTAGGTGCTTTTCATACATCACCTTCTTTTGGTATTGAGGCTATTACAGGTCTCATCCCTATCTATTTACATCCTCAAAAGCTTAGTGGTAGATCACAACTTAGAGCTTATTCCCTTTTGTATAACCATATCTTAAGATCTCTTCTAGAATCAAGATAATCATTTACCAACATCCCTCATTAGTTGTCATTGGATGCTCTTATCCCCAATTAGTACTCAAGGATCAAAGGACCTATTGTCAATATGGACAATAGGTTTAATGAAGTTTTAATCTATTCAATAAAGAGTTTGCCCCAGAATCTCAACTTATGGACATTTTTTCTAGTCAGTTTTCTTTTCATTTATCAACCAAACAAAGTGATAATAACTTCAAAACCTATATTTGTCTTCTTGACAATATAGTTCTCAAATCTTCTTCAGACCCTACATATACTCTCATTGTATCTAATGCTAGCATCAAGAACTATGTTGCTATCTCCATTTTGCATATTCACATTTATAACAAGCCAGTCATCAAGACTCTTCATCATGCTGTGAATGTAATGACTACTGAAGCTGAATTATTCACCATCAGATGTAGTATCAATCAAGCCACCAATCTGAATAGCATCAACAAAATCATTATTATTATAGATTTTATCTATGTTGTGAAGAGAATTTTTAATCCTTCATTGCATTCTTTTTAAATCTATATGGTATCAATTTCTAATGAACTCAGAAAATTCTTTGTCAAAAATCATGATAATTTGATTGAATTCTGTGAATGGTCTCTTTATAAAGTTGTTGATAAGAAAACTAAAAAATTCTATCCTAAACCCTGTTATTCTTGCAAGTCTTCATGGGATTTCAGCAAGAATAGTAAATGCAATGACATTCTTATGAGATGGAAGATGACTTTTCAAGCATCAGATGAAAAAGAACATCAATTTCTTGAACTCTTTGATAATAATAATAAACATTTAGAACCAATATACTCTAAAGGTAGATCTTAGCTCAAGTATTTCAGGCACTTTACTTTACTATGTGTGAGAGTAACAAGAGCCATTGTAAATCACACTTCTATGAGCAAGTATTGGTTGATATTCTTCCTATAGGAAGAATTTAAGTGTTCATGCAGAACTTATTCTATTGAAACTAGGTATTATGTTCTTTTTGATTGTAAAAGATATAACAAGTATTGGAATCTGAGAAGAGATATTATAAGTCATTTTATGCTCTTCTTAGAGTTTAACAGTAGTGTGTTTTCTTTTAGAGAAAGTATTACTTGACCTATAGTTTTTGTCGCTTTGTTTTTCACTTCATTTTCATTTTTCTTTTCTTCAATTTCTTTTCACTTTTCTTCTTCATGTTGTTTGCATCTTAACTTAAGTAGTTACAAAGTAGCTACTACAGTCTGCCCTCATACCCTGTGTAATAAATTGTTGATTTAAAAATAAAATAAAAATAAAATACTAGTGTGTGTAAACAGCTGAGGTTCACTGCTTGAGAATTAAGTTTTTTTATACTAAGATATACAAAATGTATAGTTGTGGTCCAAGTGGAATGGAAAACTTCATTGCTATGGCCTAGTTTTCATCTGGTAGTCCTTCAGACTGTTAACCAGTTATGATTGATGAAAATGAAAATAAAAAAATGAAATAAAATTGTCCTTTGTGATATTATATCTCAGCTAATATACCTCATTATCTGAGACCTGTTAGTAAGTCCTCAGAAGTCAGATGGGCAAGTATGTATTATCCAGATATATAAAACATGAATGTTGAAATGACCTTTGGCTTTAGCTTATGTGCTACATCTCTACTAGTTATACTAGTTATATATTTTGGAAGTACTACTTAGAAGGATTTGTGAAGGATAAGTCCACCAGATAGTGTTGTAAAGCATTTCACTTACAAAGTGTATGGTCTGTGATTAGTAGTACTAATTAGGTAGTTGATGTAAAATTTTGGTATAAAAAAAACTACCACCAATACTACTTATCTTCTATTGTTGTTCATACTTCTCTAGCTCTCTATTATAGTATTCATTATAGGTAAGTGGTTGTTAGTTGTCTATACTGCACCATACTACTATACATTCTGTTCTTTCTTTAATATGTTATGAGCCTTGGTTGCTTTGATTTCTAGTTAGTGCTTTTTTAGGCTGTTCTCTATTAATAAGAAAAACTTGACCAACTCTACTAGTGAGATGGCATCTTGTTATTTCTAGGCCTATTATAGATTAAGCTGATCCTAAATCACTTTATACCTATAGGATTCCCTTATACCTTGTATATACTAATAGCTCATTACTGGTTAGGTTGAACATTTGTACTTTAGCTAGCTGCCTAATTCATGCTGATTATCTTTATTAATAGTAATAGCTAACTTTGTCACTACTTTTTCTAAGCTTACTAGTCCTACTGATTATCTTTTCTGAGAGATCTATATTAAATCAACTCTTGTTCTTATCACCTATTCTGAAGCTGTCTTCACTGATAAAGATATGCTAAATACTTTAGCACTCTCTCAAATCACTAATATGTATAAGATAACTAGGAGGAACTTTCTATGCTTCTAAGCCTTGGCTGTTCTTAATTCTACTTTGCTGAATAACTTGTTAATATATAGTTAGTCTAATACTAAGGCTCTTTGAGCTCACTTATGGATTCTTATAGAAATACCTGGTCTAGTATTGGTCTTTGCCAACTACTTGTCATATGCAAGTCTATCTGTCTGGAAATTACATCTCCATAGTGATATCATCTCCAAATTATACAAGCCTGCCTCCCACAGCAGCTACCTCTCTCACAACACACCTTATGGCAGTGCTGCAGCCATCAGGGTATTCCATCTTCCATGGTGGAGATACTTCTACTTGACTTAGTCTTCCATGATAGAGTTACTCCTGTCAGTGTCTCAACACTGAAACCTCTGCTTAGAGTAATAGAAGCTTTACTACTGAAACCCTGAGCATCTTCTATAATATCCATTTGTATATAAGACTAGTAGTTACACTGTAATTTGCTAGTCTGATAATTGATGAAGATAATTCTTATTGAACTCGATCTCTGGTATTCAATAGTGACACACTAAATCAGCACTCACTTTCATCTTGGACTTCTCCCTATCATCTGAAGTTGTGACCACATGGCAGACAGATGGCACAGCATATAAGCTGAAGCCAAGGTTGTTTCACAAGTCTGCATATCTCTGAGTCCTTTTTATGGACTTTCATCCCCAGTGTGAACTGTATCTGAGACTACTAGAGAACAATCATATTTCAAATTTCCAGTGATCAGAATTTTGCTCCTCAGATTGCTGATTCTAATTCTTCTTATATGAGACTTCATGAAAATAATTGCAATATCCCTCTTTTCTTACAAATTAATGATTCACTAAATCTCTTAACTTAGTCTATCTAATCTATGCAAACTGTTCTTAAATGTGACAATACAATCTTATATGCTGATGTGATGACTTCAATGGAGGACTTTGTAGTTTTTGAAAGGAAATTAATTATGCATATATAGTTTTGAGTCAAAACAGATTTATTTTGCCTAACTAATCTATTGCTGTGAATCTTTCTAAATATGAAAAGATATTGTGTTTCTTGTATAAGGGTAAAAAAGTGCCTCATGGCAGTTCTTATGAAGATGAATGGTTCTTGAATTCTAGTGTCTCTATTCACTTTACTCCATTTGAGTCTGACTTTGTTTATATGACTTCAGGTCATTATGGTCAAGTTGAGACTGCAAACTCAGAAGCACCACTACTTCTGGCACTGTTCTGATTGAACATAAAGTCTTTGATTCTGAAAAAGGGACTACTAAGGTTGCTATGTCAAAACTGTAACCAGTATATTGTATTTCTGGCATGTAGATGTGTCTTCTTTTTACTGAACAAATTCTTCAGTTTGGACTGAGAGTAGAAGGCAATAGAAGCAGTTTTATTTTTTGTGATAAGTCTGATGGTGCTATTCTATCAGTTACTTCTAATTTTTGGAGCAATATCCAGATTGTAAGGACTTACATTCTCAAGTATAATATTCCCAATCTTATGAGTCTTACAACAAGATATCTAAACTTTGAGACTTTACTCCATTACTTTGAATATACCTCTAATAAAATCATATGTCATATTCTTGACAATATCAAAGATGCAAAGATTCATTTCCTGACACAAAAACATGTTTGCTGTAGTTGCACTCTTGGAAAGATATACCAATGCAGTTTTTCTGAGAGCTCTATTTGCTTCAGTAAGCTTTTAGGATTGATTTACTCTAATCTCTTTTTCAAAGTACAAGTAGGTGATTACATTCTTTGATAACTATTCTTTCTATTACAACATTGCTTTTTATGTGAAAAATCTAAAGCTACAAAAGCAATTAAATAACATCAGAATTACAATTTTTTCTAAGAGAGCAAGAGATTATCTATAAGACTAATACTCTATGTATATACCAATAGAATGGTTATGCTGAACAATTGCACCACACCTTGCTTGAAAAAGTGTAGTTAATACAACTTGAAGTATGCCTACTAGCTTCCTAGTAGGAGTTTGTATTTGTAGCTACAGCTTATATATACAATCACATATCTGTAAGGCATCTCAAATAGAAAATACCTCAGGAGATCTTCTTAAGTAATAAACCCAAAATGTTGCACTTCTGTATATTTGGCTGTGAAGCCTATATGTCTTTCTCCAGTAAAGTTTATGCCAATAAACTTGTGCTATATTCTGAATTAATGATATTCATTGAGTATAAGGATAATGGTTATTGCTTTATATGCTATATATAAGGAAATATCATTTTCCACTTGATATATGCTATCTTTAACAAGGAACTTTTTTTAAATGCACTGACTCTTATTTGAAAGAGTGCAAATTATACAATAAGTTATTAGACAAAATAAGTTCAGAGACAAAGTTGTCAGTATCTAGTTCTTCTAGAAAAGATAAACCTGCTCTAGTACCTATTCCATACATACTTATTCCCCCATTCAAAATAATCCTCTTACTCATTCTTCTTCACCTTCTCTTTCTTATAAGTCTCTATCTTCTCTATCTATCACAGAGTTTAAAGAGCTTACAGCTAAGATTGAAGAAAATAATGATGTTGACTCTGATGTTGAGATACAATTACTCAGCTCTCAACAACCTTTGTAACCTGCTCTGCAGACATTGCAGGGAGGTCCTGAATTGAGAAGATCTAAGCATCAAACTGTTACAAACTCAAGACCTTAGAGTTGGTCAGGCAAATGAATCTTGTATTGGGTTAACACAAGAGAACTTGATAGAGAACTTGGTACAGGATTATTTACCTTATATACTAAAGCCTGTGGTCTATATCCTACTATTTTAGCCTACCCTAAATGATCATGTATTTTCCTTGAGGTCAACATATGTTAAACATACTGTATAATGTCATCTTTTCAGGATCTTCTATGGTCTTCTATTGTGACACATTATCATGTGACTGTGACTGATGCATAACAGTATGACCATAACATCACACATAACCCTAACCCTAAGTTCTGAAATAGAAAATAGTAGAAAAAGAAAATAGCAGGAAATAAAAATGAGAGAAAATGAAAATAAATAAAGTTCATTGCTCTCAGCTCTGACACAAACTCAGATACCCTTTAGAAAAGGGAATATTTATAGAGAATGAGAACATTCTACTAATATTCTATGTAATCCTTTATAGTAGCCAAAGAGAAGGTTCTCTACTACTTTTTTTAGTATAGATATACTCTCTCAAGAGTTGGTCTCTAGTCCAAAACCCTTTTATTTGATCAGGTACTAATATCTTTTATAGTACTAGTAGCTATTCAAGACTTGTTCCACTTCATACTCTTCTTTACTATCCATAATGATTAGGTTAGAGAGGAGTTATATGTCAATTAGATATGAGGTCTACAGAGGTAGTGGTTAACTTGACTAGATTAAATACTGGATGCAGTATTCTCATAGATAGAGGAGCTTCAACCTATATGTCATTAAGCTTACCTGTTTCTCTACAGTATATGGTTTTAGATGTTAGTGTACTAGTCATGTAGTGTGAATGTTACAAACTTCATTCAGCTTGTATCTCCACAACCAGTAGATCGATTTTCACAAACTAAGTTGTGCTGGAAAGCCCCAAATAATAGTTATCTGCACATATGTAAGATGTACAAAAGTTACAACAAACAACTGAGATATCAGGCCATCAGTAACTGTAAAAGTTTTGTTGGCCAATATCTCATGAATGGCTTGATGGATTCACATAAGTGAACTTGTGTTGGAAAGTGCTTATCAAACAGTTTCTGATGATATATAGTATATCCCAAAGCAATAAGTATTGATAGAGATACAAGCATATCAATGTAGTAACATAATTAGTTACCTTCTAAAATTAGCCTGACATCTGCTATGATAGAAACAGCTTGTGCACAGACCATTACTATTTTGTATATATACTTTTATGTTTGAGGATCAGACCTCAGACTGAACAACATCAATCCTTATCCTTTATCATCAATCTTTATTATTATCATTATTATTATTGAACTTCTAAATCACTTCTAAACCTCTGAGAGTGCACCCAAGGTTCAGATATCACAAATAAGTGAGTAGTTCATTTTGTGATAGTGAATATTTATAGAGTCTAGATATATTTTATTACTAGAATTAAAGATGGAGATAGATGTATAATATTAGTTGTAATACTAGGCTATATCATTCTGAAACTTATAGATAGTGTTTTAGCTTCTTCTAGTATAGAAGGTATCTAGTATTGAGAAGAAAAAGAAGTTGCTAGATGAATAAGTGTATGTAATTATTATACTAGAATTTGGCCAAGGGAAGAAGATCATACTAGTTATCTTGTTACTTACTTATGAAGAGCTAATGATACTGGTTAAGTTCTTAGTTTATCTATTCAGTTTGTCTACTGGTTTGTGAATACCAGATGGTAGACAATATAATCTTAATTCCAAGTAAGCAGTGTAACTTCTATGTGAAGAGGGTAACAAATTGGAGTCCACAGTCTTATACAACATACATAGAGAGGCTATGGAGTTTCCAGACATGATATAAAAAGAGTCAGACTACTTTTTCTGTGCTTATTATAGTATAGGTCAGAATGAAGTGAGCCATCTTGGACACTGAGTCTATGATGGTCATCACTGTATCAAAGCCTACAGACTTTGGAAGTTTCATGATGAAGTTTACACTGATTATTTTCCCTTTTACTTTCAAGACAAGAAGGGAGTACAGTTTTCCAAGAGAGAGATGTCAGATGAGTTTTGTCTGCATGCATAAATCACAAGTACCAACATACTGACTAATAAGATATCTAAAGCCACAAATTGTTCTAAGATACTAGTTTTAAAGTCTTTCAACATTCTACATGGCCTGATATCTTTGAGTCATGATAAAGAGAGATGATACAGTAGTAGAGGTCAGAAATATTAGGGACATAAACCTTACTTCTGAATAGAAGCAAAAATTACTCTTGAACCACTCTATGGTGTATACAGACCTTATGGATGACTGTTGAAGCTCTTAAGCTGTCTTTGCAACCAGCTCTTCTTATTTGTCTAACTAGTTTCTATAGTAGATATCTGTTAACAGGGCTTTCTCTTCACCTTCTACTGTTATTCTTTCTAGGACCCAGACAGTAAGAAACTCTGGCTTGATCAGTATTATGCTCTCATTATCATAAGAGCCAGTGCTATGGTTAGGCCTCTGAGATAAGATGTTAAACTTACTTATTGATCTACTGGAATAGTAATATAATCTGAAATTGAACCCAGTGAAGTATAATAACTACCATACTTGTCTGCAGTATTTTGACTGTTATGAAGTACTCCAAGTTCTTGTGGTCCATCCAGACTTCTACTAGAGTAGCTGTATCTTCAAAAAAGTATCTTCTCTAGAGTCTAAATAACTGCTAACATCTTGTTGTGAATCTTGTAGTTATACTTGGCTGTAGACAGTGACTTGTTTGTTATGAACTAAAGTCCTTAGTGTTATGAACTTATTTCTTAGGGTTGGAAATAAGAACCACTCTTGTATGAGAGAAACACAAGAGAACTCGATAGAGAACTCTTCTACAAACTAGTCTACCTTATATAGTCCTACAGATGGTCTGTGCTAACTACTGTGCACCCTACCCTAAACAACCATGTGTAGTCTATGAGGCCA
>Ga0157367_1000885_pt1 | contig 13658 bp, 11 predicted proteins | sample AttbisABBM2_FD_113142 | JGI IMG/M metagenome (GOLD analysis project Ga0157367, IMG submission 113142) | Fungus gardens microbial communities from leaf cutter ant in Botucatu, State of São Paulo, Brazil - Atta bisphaerica ABBM2 | ecosystem: Host-associated > Fungi > Mycelium > Unclassified ...
CCACAGCTCGTCGTCAATGATCGGCGCTTCCATCCTTGGACTCCCGCTATTCCGGTGCCCAAGGTTAACAAATCGCCGAGGAAGTAAACAGTCCCCTCACGGGGAATTTGAACTGGCCTTTTAAGATCAAGCGCAGGAACCTGGGGCGCAGCCACCACCCGTGAGGCGAAAACCGGGTCACGCCAATAGCAAATGCGCTCGGCCAGAATTGGTCGTGTGTTCTCGAGAAGGATAATCTCCTTGTCCCTGGCCAGCTCCTTCAGTTCCTGCGGCAACATCAGTGGACGGCGCTGCTCGGAAAAGCTCTCGGTTACCCCCCCACGCCTGCCAAATGCCGCTCCGGAGCGACTCATGCTGCGTGATCGCACCGTGCAGGTACCCAGCATCTCCGAATACGCGTTTGCGTCCTTCTGCTCGCGCGGCGCAAATAGAATTTGCATTGCATGGTTCGTGACGATGTTTCTCGCATCCGTTCGGCCGTACACCGATTCGAGCTGCGATTCTGATTGCACAACCGAAAGCAGTCGCAAATCGTAGCCCGCCATATAGCCCACCGCGCGCGCGATGATCTGAATCTTTCCAATGGCAGTCATTTCATCCAACAGCAGCAAGCATTGGTGCTTCAGCTGCGGATTGTCCTGTGGCAACTCCTTGGTGTTCAGGTTCACCAGTTGCGAAAAAATCAGATTCAACAGCAGTGCGGCTTCGCTCAAATGATCGGGTGTCACGCCAAGATATACGGACATCCTGCGTTTTCTGACCTCGCGCAAATCGAAGTCGTTTGCACTCGTCGCAGCATCGACAATGGGATTCGCCCAGATTGTCAGTGGCGCAGTAAACGTCGCGAGAACACTCGCCAATACCTTGTCCTCGTTTGAGAGAAAGCGGGTCAATGCATCGACACATGCTCTGCTCAAATGCGCCTGATCGCGCATCAATACGTTCTGCAAGTACACTTTGAGCGGCATCCCGTTGCCTGATGACTGTCGAAGCACTTCGCCCATCGTCACGGGACAGTTCGGCACGTCGCGAGCTCCCATGCAACGCGCGTCACGCCACTCGCTAAGCAACAGCACAAGGGCGAGAAAGAGATTTCGGGCCTGATCGTTCCAGAACGCGTCGTGCCCGCCTGCCGGATACAGTACGTAGCTCACTGCGAGGATATTGCCCACACGGAAAACCCCATCGCCGATCACGGACAACGGGTTATATCGGTGTGTACGACCGTCCTCCGCAAATGGATTGAAGAGATACACCGCCTGTCCGTGAGCTTGCCGAAATCCTGCGGTGAGCTGAAAATTCTCCTGTTTGATATCGAGCACAACGATCGAATCCGGGTAACTCAGAAGGTTCGGAATCACGATACCCACACCCTTTCCAGAACGCGCAGGTGCTGCGAGCAACACGAACTGTTGCCCGGCGAAGCGCAGATAGCGGCCGCGCCAGCGGCCCACGACAAGCGCTGGTTGCGAGCTCGTACGCACGCCGCGTTCCATCACAACCCTGCCTTGCGAATGTCAGCGTCATTCGCGAAACGCGCATCGCCGTAAAGTGCTCGGCGCCCTGCACGCTCGCGCCATGCGCAAATTCCAAGTGTTGGCGCACCGAATGAAATGGTTAGCCCGATAAGTGCCGAACCAATCAGACGCCGCCCGATATTCGGTACACGGCCACCGGACCACGCGAGAAGCGCATCGACCCATGAGAGCCAGCCTGCACGCACCGGATTGAGATGCAAACTCGCGTATAACGTGCACGAGGCTAGCAAAAGCGCAACGCTGAATCCTGCCAACATTGCTATGACAACGCAGAGCGTGATGGTCGCTGTACGAAGTGGGCGTGATCGCCATTCAGATTGCAATATCACGGTTTCTCCCCACTCCGCTGTCCGAGCGCCCCAGCTTTTGCAGCGGATCGAACCATACTTCAGTCATCGCCCAGCGCTTGCCGATCTGAACACCGTGCGAGTCGAGCACCGGCCGCGCTTCCATATGTGCAACGACGTCGATCGTGAGCAAAAGCAATCGTTGGAGCGCGGCAACATCCCAGGCCGCAGCCTCGGGATGCTCTTTGGCCATCAAGGCAAAGCGTTCAATCGCAACGCGTGCGGTAGAGGCATGAAAGCTCGTCATCGAACCGGCGTGGCCGGTCGTGAGCAGCTTGAGAAAGTCATACGCTTCCGACCCGCGCAATTCGGCAAGCAGTACTCGGTCAGGACGCATGCGCATGGCACTGGCAATGAGCTCAGCGGGACAGATGCGCGCGCTTCCCTGATTGCCCTTGCTGTAAAGAAGATGAACGCAATTGTCCACATTCCCAATGAACAATTCACGCACGTCCTCAATAGTCACGATACGCTCGCTCGTGCTCAGGTAGCGGCATAGACTGCGCATGAAGCTCGTCTTACCGGAACCGGTACTTCCGACTATGACAATGTTCCTGTGCTCCTGTACGGCATATTCGAAAAAGGCGGAAAAGTCGCGCGAAACGAGTCGGTCGATAAGAGCGCGGTCTGCGGCGCGTAAGGCCGACTTCGCGGCGAAAAGAGCGCTCTCGCGCTGCCACCGCGTTGATTCGAACAGTCCCTCCTCGCGATAGCATTCCAGGGTCTTCTCGTTGGCGGCCGGCCGCCGGATTGTTATTGATACTGTGCCTATCGGCAAAGCGGGAGGCACCACGATTTGTATGCGTGCGTTGTCGGGCAGTTGCGCGGAAAGCAGCGGGCGCTCAGCCGAGATACCCTGATTTGTCAGCGTCGCAATGGCCACGGCGAATGCCATCAGTCGATCAAAATCGAGTTCCGGCAGTTCATGTACTTGCCAGCCCAAATGGGTTTCGGTCAGTACTCGCCCGGGACGGTTGATCACAAGCTCGGTGACCGCCGCATCATTGAGCAATGGCGCGAACGGGCGCATCAACTCCCTGACGGAGGCGTCCTCCGGCAACACGGCAAGTACCGCCTGAGAGTCCCTCACCGCCCAAGGCGTATGCATATGTGCAGTCATTGCGTGCCCTCCGGCTCGAGTCCATAAACCGAGCTGAAATCAAGATCACGGGCAAGGACAATCGTGAATTCGGCACCTTGGTTCTGTTTGAGTGTTGGTGCAATGTTGATGGTTTGGTCCAGTACACGCGAAGCCATGTCGCTTCCCTGCTCCTGCGTATTCTGGTAAACGATCGCGCTATTGGCATTGCCGCCGCGCGTAGCCAGATAGCCGATCGCGTCCTGACTTAGTCCCAGCAGCATCGCTGCGCCGACTCGCTCGCCCCAGTGATTGTCGACAAAGCCGCCAACGCCCATACGCCCCAATGCATCGGCCACAGGGGAATCAATTTGTACGATCACGCCGTATGGCGTCGAGATCCTGGCAGATAGGATGAATACGCGCCGCTGGCCGGGAGCAAGATTGGCGCGATATTCGCAATTGATCTGAGAGCCGCGCTCAATGAGCACCACGCGCCCGTCATCGGAATAGACATTGCGTGTGACCGTACAAGTTGAAATACCGGCCTGGGTAGAGTCAAACGCGGTGTCGCCCGCACAGTCTATTTTCGTGCCTTGTGTGAGCAGAAAGCTTCGATTGCCAATGAATGTGGCTTGCGCTTTGCTCGCACGTGTCGAAATGAGCGTTTGTGAGAGACCTATCGGTGCGCTCAGACCCGCGTCGGACGTTGGCGCACCTGCACGTATATGTAATGTGTTGGCTTCACCGGACACGGCTTCGCTCGTATCGCCAGACTGGCTCGTTGACGTACCGACGACCAACAATGGTGCGTCGAAATAACTACGCACCGCTCCGGCTCGCTCACGAGACACCGTATTCGGAGATACCGGCGCGGCCATCACAGGCGCTGATGTCGCGCTCGCAGCCGACGCAAGTATGGTAAGCGCCGGATCCGGACCGAACACCTTGTCGTGCGTGAACTGGGCGCGTACAGCGCTGCGGCGTGCTCGTTCAGCAGCATCGTGGCGAACAAGCACCCCATGGACCGTCCATACGGCACCCGCAAGCGCAAACCCGATGATCGCGAGTGAGATGAGCCATCCAGCAATAGCGCGGCGGGGCGGCCGGTCAAGCTCGGGCAAGCCGCGATCGAGCCCAACTCCCACCTCAGGTGTGAACTGATCGTGGCGGTGCGCATCGCGATCGTCGTGCCCCAATGTTGCGCTGTGCAAAGGGTCGTCATTCATGCTCGTTACTCCGCAGGGTACGGCGAACACCGTCGACGGTCACACCATGCCGAGGCGCAACACCGTCGACATCAAATGCCTCGTTCCACAATCCAACCGCTTCATCGCCCAGGCGCAAGGCAAGACGCCGCGCGAGCTCGTGAATGACAATCACATCATGGTCCATATGCTTGTCCACGACGCGCTCACTGTCGTCATCTTCCACACGAAAGACGGCAGGTATGCGACGATTGTTTGGAATTCGGATATAGGTAAAGCGACCGTCATCCCAGGCCGCCGACGGTGCGATATCCTCGGCATGCGGCAATACCTGCATTGAGTAAGCGGTGTTGCGCACGGCAGACGGTTGCGACAGACGCTGCTGCAAACATGACAGGCGCGCCGCAACACGGGCGCTGGCCATACTGGCGTCCGGATACACAAAGCTCACGCGATACATTTCTTGTGTATTGCCGAAGCGCGCGTTAATCGGTAGCACGACAAGGTCGAAACTGTAACTTCGCCGATCAGTGCGGACCACGAGGTTTGTGTTGTGAGCTGCGAGCTTCGGTTTCAGATAAACGTCATGTTCGCCGCGACTGGCTACGATCTGCCATCCATCACGGTCGCCCGGCGCCACAACAAGAATGTGCTCGTTCGGATCGAGCGCGATGTGCGTTGCGAATCCGCGCTGCGCGATGATGCGCACGACCTCATCTGGCGCGTAATGCACTTGACGCACACGTGCATCACGCGTCCAGCTCGGAACGATATGGGCATCTGCGCAGTGCATCGCCACACCCGCCAGTACGAATATGACGTGTTGGAGCGTGTTCATCGCGCTGCTCCTGAAGCCGCGGATTGAGCAGGCGATGTATCTTCCGTGTCGCGACTGTATGCGGTGACCTTGAAGCCGAAAGGATTCTCGATTGCCGTACGTTCGCGCGCCAGCGTGGCCGGCCGATATGTGAAAGCGAGCGTAATAACAAAACGTTGAACAGGCTCACCGCTATCGATGCCGTTCTTGAGGACTGTGCGCTCGATATGGACAACCGCACGGCCGGGCTCGTCCGGCACAAGGGTCGTCGACACAATGCGAACGCGGTACTGTACTGAAGCGCCAAGGCGCTGGTCCAATGCGTCAGGGCCGCTATAGATTTGGCGATACGCGCGCGCGACGGGCTCGTCACTCATCTCAATGACGCGATCGTAGTCCATTTGGAGCAAACCCCAATCGTAGCGCTCGCGCGAGCGCACATACACGGATACCCAGTGCTTGTCTTGCACCTCGCGCAGCGGAATGTGTTTTGCGTCGAGCACGTCGATGAGCTGTGCCTCACCCGTTAGCTTGTCCACCTCGATCGGCAATGGCACCACGCGGTAAAACGGCGTCATCACGGCAAGTGCAGCCACGGATCCGACCGCGACAATGACCGCCGCACCGGCAACCTGCCATGCACGGCGCTCCGAGCGCGCCTGCAGGTACGTGACAGACGCCTCAAAATCAAGTGCACGCCGATAGTCAACGCTGTCTTTCACGGACAATCTCCGAGCGATGATGCAATCGCGCCAGACGAAATAGGTTGTTGCTGGTTGACCGGGACCCGACGAGAACCGTCGGGTAGCACTGGTTTGGGCGGTGTGCCGCCGCAGCCCGATAACGACGCAACCAGTACAATCAACGCCACCCAATGCGGCTTCACAACCGCTCTCCTTAGCGTCCGAATGTCGCAGGCACCATCTCGTCCTGAAGCCGACGGGTGTTGCCTGCACGCTTGAGGATCAGTTCGACTCGCTGCTGGGCAATCAAGCGGTCTTCCGTTTCCGCAAGCATCTTGAACAGCTGCAGCTTCGTCATCTCATTGCCTACTGCCGTACTTTCCGACTGAATTCGCGCCTGCAGCTCGGCGATGCCTTTGGGATCCTCGGTTGCATCAATTTGTTGCATCAGGCGTTCAATCCGTTCGAGCTCAGCGAGCTCGGTCTGGTAGGCCTGCAAACCAAACGCCTTGTCCTGGAATGACTTGTTCAGCGTGCGTTGACAAATCTGTTGGTCGATACCGCGCTGGTCCTCGCAGTCATAGAGCTTGTTTTGCGTGCGCAACGCCTTGGCCGGGCCCGTAAGTCCAGCATATCCACCCTGCTGAACGGCCGCATAGATGTTTTGCCAATTCGCCGGCAGCGCATTGGCCAGTCCCGGCCGATCAAGCAACGCTCCGAACCCGCGCGCACCGCTCATCGACCGATATATCGCAATTTCCTGTTGCACCTGCTGCTTGAGTTGCCCGACCGTCGCCACGGCCTGAGCAACGTTTCGCTCGTCATAGACCGAATAAATCTCCGCGTGTGCCGGCGTGGCAATCGCATCCGTGATCAATCCCGCGGCAATTAGTACGTTGGCAAATGCGCGCTTCTTCATGATGGCAAGCTCCTTCAATCATCGGGTCGATCAAGACGGGCACGTGCTGCCCGCTGGTATGCTGGCGAGTGCTCAGCGCCAGAGGTAGCTATCCGCGCACGTGCGCCACTTGTCCACGCGCTCGATGACCTGCTTCGGGACGAGTTCCGCAGTGCGGAGCCGAGTGCACCGGTTGCCCGCCGGGATGCGTAGCCCGCGAGGAACGCGCCAAAGCCAGAGACCGTTGCACCGCCGGAAAGACCGGAGGCCACAGCTGGCAGTTGCCAGCCGATCATGGCAAGCAGTACCGATGTGACAAACATGCCGAACGCTGCAGCCCATGGCGCGCTCGCCTCGAGTGCCTCACGTGCGGCTTGCGCAAGTGCACCCGCGGATGCATCCGGCGGAGCCGTCGTCACACGAAACGGCGCAAGATTGGTCGAAAATGCGGCAAGAGCAAGACCCAAGAACGCGGCGATCAATATCTGAAGCAACGCATAGTTCACAACCTTGGCAGTCCATGCTTCAAAGAAGCGTGCGGTCGGACTAAAGGCGGCGCATGCGATGAACACTGGTCCGAGCGCGAGCACAAGATTCAACAACATGCGGGCCATCAGGACCTCGACGGCCAACACGATGAGAAATATCGCGCCGCCAAACGCGGCCACAAGACCGCAAGCCAAATCGCCAATGCCTGCAACAATGCCGCTCATGCTGAGGCCTTCGTGGGTCGCCTTATCGAAATAGGCGTCCACCACGAGATTGAGCTGCCGGTCGTAGCAATCAAGCGTGCGATAGATTCCAGCGGCACTTGGACCGGTGTCGGTCGACTGCCCGACACTGTCGCAACCGGCATTGCCAGCCCCGGCACTAGCCGCCGCTGACTGGATCGCCTGAGCAATGCCGCCCGTGGCACCACTTACGGCAGTGAGAACTTGCGACTGGTATAGGCCGGCGCTCAGTGCAAATGCAAGCGTTATCGCGACTTTCGTGCCACGCCAGGCAAATGCCGGTACCGGTTCATGCGCCTCGCCGCGAACAACAGCCAGTCCATAACCGAGGATCCAGATAGTCAAGCCGGTGCTCACCACTGGTACAAGAGCAGACGACAGGGCTGAGGACGCGTCTGTCACGTATGTCTGCATGCCGTTTTCGAGCGTGCCGCCGACGGCGCTGAAAAGCCCGTTCATCGGACACCTCGCTCCACGCTTACCAGAGATGCGTGGGCATTGCCGATACCCGTCTCGTTACGCCGAGCTCGGCGCGCAGCCACCGCGTCGTGAAAGCGTGGCAGCCACACCTCGGGAGAGTCGCCCACATCGGCGCGGATTGTGTCAAGCAGAGCGACGTTATCAGTCGTACCCGACAGCACGTCGAGCACGTCGCCAAGACCTGTCAAATCAAGGCGACCGACTGCCGAGCGATGGCCCTGCTTGACCAGAAATAGCCGACTATGTTCGCCCATGCGCCGCACGATGTTGAATTCGGCTTCGGAAAGCTTGAATCCATGCACGTACTCGTCGTAATCGGCGGCCGGATTCGGCAGAAAGAAGAAAGTGGCCGTCTGCTCGACGAGTGCTCGTGCTATGGCGCTGCTGAGTACGTCTGCGGGCGACTGCGTATCGAATATGCCAAGGCCATTTTGCTTACGAATCGTCTTTTGCTTGTCGTTTGCGAAGTCGCTAAAAACCGGGTCGCGCAAACGCTTCCAGAATTCTGTCATCACATAGATGAAGCGGCGCCCATCAATCAGGCGTTCGGTTTGATGCAGCAACACCATCGTGAGAGGCGTCGACACTTCTTCATCATCCAGCAGTTCTGTGTCGTCAAATCCGAATAGTTGGTAGCCACGAAGCTCAAGCTGGTCGACGGGATTGTCGAGGAGCCATCCGAGCCGCCCTCCAGCACACCATTTGGCAAGTCGCGCGTGCAAACTGTTCTCGCCGACGTTGGGCAACAGCTGCCTGACCATCGATAATCGACGCAACGATCGCTCCATGCGCGCGACCTGCTGCACCGCCCGGGAAATGTCGAGTTCGTCTTTCGCCGACAACAGCGAACCATTGTCGACCAGCTTACATACGAGACGCTCCCATAAGCCGCGAGTGATCTCGTCCGGTTCGAGCTGGAACGGATTCAAACCAGTCGGCTGGCCGCGACGGAAAACCGTATAGCGGCCGCCCATAGCACGAATTCCGATTTCAGCGCCTCGATCCTTGTCGTATAGCACTGCAGTTACGCCGTACTTCATTGCCATCGAGAGCAAGAACAGTTCGAGCACCGTTTTACCCGCGCCGGCGCGACCAATGATCTGCGTGTTGGCCAATGCCTTCTCGTCGGCGGAGTCAGTCTTCTCAGGCGTAGCATGGAAGTTCAGATAGAGCGGCTGGCCACTCGGTGTCTTCACAATCGTGATTGCCTCACCCCACGGGTTACCGTCGCGCTTTCCGGTAGCGAAATTGTGCATGCTGGCCATGGCACAAAAATTTCGCGAGGTGAGCTTCGCATCCCTCGGCCGGTATCGCCAATTTCCCGGCCACTGCGCGAACCATCCGGCATCGGCCACGAGGTCGATAAGTGCGCTTTGAAAGCCAGCGTCCGCCAGACGCGTGCGGGCTTGAGCAATATGCCGGTTCAACTCGGCTAACGAATCACTCAGCACAGCCAATGTATAGTGGTACTCACCCAATACGAAATCGCCATTCACAAGGTCGTTCAAAGCGCAATCAATCGCTTCGATCTGCGAGACCGCGACGTCGTCGCCTGCAACAAGCTGATTGCGCTGTCGCTCAAGTGCCTCCTTGGCACTCGGGCGATCGAGAACGGTGAAGCTCTGGGTTTCAATGTACTCAAATTCGCTATAAAGCAAGCCGTTCAGCATCCCGGGCTCGGTTTGTTCCGGATAGTCCTTCAGATCGAGCAACGCGGCGTAGCGTGTTTGCGCTGGCATCCGGATCTCAAGTTTTTCCCGCTGGAAAAGTAATCGAGAAGTCGGTAGCGCCTCGAAAATTGGACCGTGCGGCACTGGAACGACTTCCCACGTTGCATTTACCAAGTATCCAAGCATCTGCAACGCCGTCGAGCACTGATGAGACTGCCGGGTTAAAGCGCCTGAGTGTGCATACACGCCCAATGCGAGTGGCTGCCACGGCCTTAACGCGGACTCGATCTGTGCGACGATGTCCGCCATGGCGCGCAACGCCTCCTGCTGATCGTTTCGAATATCGTCCAACGTGCATCGTGCGGCGCGGTGAAATACGCGTCCGAATCGAGTGCGGTGGGGGCGATATACGACGCTTAGATACAGTTCGTTGACCATCATTCGATAACCGGCAAAACTTGCGTAGTATCGCTGCGCCAGATCTTGACAAAACGTGCTGGAATACGCGGACTCAAAGCGATCTGTGGTGCGCCGCCGGAGCCGGTGCATCCATAGCGCGACGTGCCCCCCAGGAAGATTGCGAACAAGCTGATTAAATCCGGTATGGCGTGCGAGAATCTCGGTCGGATCGGCCGCCTCAAACGCTACTCCCGGAATTTTCCAGATCTGCACGTAGTCACCCTCTCGCGTGCGAATTACTCGATCGGTGACGTGCGATGAAAATGGAATGAAATCGGCAAGGAGGACTTCCCGCTGTGCAACCGCAGCAAGTGTTGTTCGCATCTTCATGTCAGTCTCTGCACTTGAATCGGACCGGCCCGTATGCGTGGGCACTCCAGAATCGGAAATTGCGTTGAGGCAGTTTCATCCGGAGGCGCAACATCTGCTGCGCGAGTCGCTGATCGTCCTGACGCGTAATCATGCGCATCGTCGCAAACACCGGGATGATCAACAGTAGGATCGCCACACCCACGATCGGTCTTGCGATCAGCACCCATACGGCGGGTATCAATACGCTTCCGCTGATTAGCAACAACGGCACGAGTGGGACCCCCCAAAGCATTGCCGGGCGGGTACAACCTTTAAAGACCGGATCCGAGAGCGCTTCCATGGACGGCTCCTTGCTGCATCAAGTTGTCGGAATCAGCATTCCGGCAATCACCGTCGCGCAACCGACGAATAGACCACCGATGAACACGTGAGCGATATCGCCAAAGCGAGCGTGCTGAAACATCATTTTGAAACCCGCCCAGATAATCGAAATCGAGCACACAACGCCCCCTACGCCAAGCAACGTGTTCTGGATCGCGACGAGCAGCGTATTGACCTGAGTAAGCTGTGCCCATGCTGGAGATGTCGACATGGCGAGTACACTCGTCACGACCATGCGATGGCGAAGGAAAGAATACGATGCACCGGTCATATCGACGTCTCCAGAATTCTGATTGTTGGATAGGAATGCAAACTTTATACATTGTCTCGTTCGATCATCGAGCGTATTCTTCGGTTCAGAATATTACGGCGTCGGCTGCGGATTGATCCTCCCGGCGCGCTCGGGTCGCGTCGCCTTCCACGTTCCGCAGTGTCGAAGAGGATGGTTCGCTGCGCATCCTCGTGGTCCGCCGTGAACCTATAACGCGTTCCGGAATCACCGGAATCGGCTTTGCCGCTGACGTTAGCGCCGGCACAATGGATTTTTTGTCATCCAGAGTTCCGACTACACGTCGAACGTACCCCGTTCTGAAGCCGGTGACGAGGTCACCGCTTTCATAACACGACAATGCTGCGCGCAACGCGCCTTGCATATCGTCGTCAGCGAGGCGTGCGCGCGCGAAACATTGGCTTAGAATCGCTGCTGCGGCAGTTAAATTCCGGCAGGCGTCAAAAACGTTGGATGACGTCAATCCGTAGCGGGACCAGTTCGATCGATTTATCTGTGCGAGGCCGGCGCTATAGTTCCATCCGGCTGCCTCGAGTGCTTGAACCGTGGCCATTGCTTCGCCCTTGTGCCGAGGTTGCCTCTCGAGCCGGCCATGAACAACGCCAATTGCATACGGGTTGAACCCAGACTCGACGCGCACAATGGCAGCCAGCGTCTGGGGTGCGACTGCTGGCGCACATTGCTGAGCCAGTGCCATAAAGTCGTGTGCCATCATGGATCGCCCTCTACTCTTCGGCCAAGATTTCGAGTATTTCGACATGTCGCCGCCAATGGTTGCGCCACAAGTGTTTGAGCCGCCGCGAAGGCGGAGTGACATAGCCAAAGCACGTCTAATCGGTCACGCGAACTGCGGTGGGGAACAGGACGGAATTCAAGCAGTAGATAGCACGAAAACCAAATCCGTCTTGTCGACGGGTTTTCCCGTCGAACAATATGACCCAGCGAGACGCCAATAAGGAACCGATGCTCTGAACGGTCCCAAAAATGTGAGACAGTCGGTTGGCCGCTATGTGGCCAGACTCACGCTTCATGGGCAGCGAACACCGATTCCGGCAAGCCACGTCGCGACAAGGAAAGTCGCGCGCCGGGAGTTCCAAGTGACGCGCATTGGTCACCTTCTCAAGAGGCAATTGTTGGTACGGCTTTCTCGGGCAGGTACGCGGACAGCGAAATGCCGTCCCGCATCCGGGATGGGTGGAGCAGAATATCAAACGTCTAGCAAGTTGCCGCGGCGCGCGTTGTCACTTCAGCGCGTGCTTGAGACGCAGTTGGTGGGCCGTCCGCGCATGATAAATCTGCTCCCACCCCAATGATGATTGTAGTGGCTAGATTGAAATGTCCGCTTTCGGGCCGCGTAAGCTGACCGGTCGCCGGGTGTCCGGCGCCGGAGGCTGCGATGGCTGCAACGGAGCGGATCACGATGACGATGCGCGAGCTGGTCCGATTCAAGGTCATTCAGGACGTGGCGGACGGCAAGCTCAAGCCGTGGCGTGCCGCGGAACGGCTGGAGTTGACGACACGGCAGATACGGCGGCTGGTCGCCCGGCTGCGTGAGCACGGCGCGGCGGGATAGCGCGTTGACGCCGACGCGATTCGCGGCTCCGCCAACAAGGCCAGTGCCCCCGCAACCCAAAGTCGCAACCGCCACTTCGGGACATGCATCCGATAGGCACTGGCGGCGCCTCACCGCTTTGCGAGCCCCGGTGCAGGCTCCCTCTTCATGTCGCCCCAACCGCCCCCGAGCGCGCGAATGAGGCTGACCGTCGCAACGGCTTGTGCGCCCGCAAGCCGACTGGCCTGACGTTGCGCATCCAGCACCGAGCGCTCGCTGTCGAGCACGTTGAGATAGTTCACTTGCCCTTCGCGGTACTGCGTTTGCGATAAGTGCTGGGCTCGTTCAGCCGCATTGACCGCATCGTTTTGCGCGCGAATCTGATCGTCGAGTAGACGCAGGTCGGCCAGGCTGTCCTCCACTTCCCGGAACGCCTTGAGAACCTGTGACCGATACAACGAAACGTCTTCATCGTATTGCGCTCGCGCTTGCGCGAGCCGCGCCGAGCGGCGACCGCCGTCAAAAAGGGGCAGCGTCAATGCAGTGCCGGCCAAAGGCCCAAGCAGGAACGCCCGGCTCGACCACTGGAAGAGTTCCCCGAGGCCCGTGGCTTCATAGCCGAACCCGCCGGTTATATCGAGCTTCGGAAAAAACGCTGATTTCGCGAGCCCCACGCGTGCATTCGCCGCTGCCATTGCACGCTCGGCCGCCGCGATATCAGGCCGCCGCTCGAGTAGCGCCGACGGCAGGCCCGGTGGCACGCGCGTCGCCACCGGCACGAGCGGCTGTTCGCCGAACGAAAAGTCCGCCGGGGGCTTGCCGAGCAAAATGGCAAGGCTGTGCTCGGCGGCCGCGCGCTGCCGTGCCACGCCCAGGGCATCGGCTCGCGCGGCCGCGAGCGAATTGTTCGCCTCGGCAAGATCGAGCTCACTCACCTCGCCTTCGTCGAACCGATACTTGACGAGCTTCCCCCCCTCCTCGCGCACCGCCACTGTGCGGCGAAAAAGGTCCTGCTCAGTGTCAAGCTCGCGTAGCGCGAAATAAGTCGCCGCCACATCGGCCTGCAACGCCAGTTGCACCGAGCGGTAGAGCGCCTCGCTTTGCTGCGCGTCGGCACGCGACGCCGACACGTTGGAGCCTACGCGGCCGAACAAGTCCGCCTCGTACGAAACGGTCGTTTGCGCACGCCAAAGCGTGACCGGCGACACGTTCGCG
>Ga0157367_1000887_pt1 | contig 13633 bp, 10 predicted proteins | sample AttbisABBM2_FD_113142 | JGI IMG/M metagenome (GOLD analysis project Ga0157367, IMG submission 113142) | Fungus gardens microbial communities from leaf cutter ant in Botucatu, State of São Paulo, Brazil - Atta bisphaerica ABBM2 | ecosystem: Host-associated > Fungi > Mycelium > Unclassified ...
ATGCTCGAGGCCGAAGGGCTGCGCTACCAGAACCACGTCGACATCTTCGACGCGGGCCCGGTGCTCGAATGCCACGTCAACGACCTGCGCACGGTGCGCGAGAGCGTCGTCGTGCCGGTGTCGATCGGCTCGCCCGACGCGCGGGATGACACCCCGAAGTCGCTCGTGTCGAACACGTCGCTCGGCGATTTCCGCGTCGGCGTCGCGCCGGGCGTCGTCGCGAACGGCGAATTCGTGATGTCGGCGGCCGACGCCGCCGCGCTCGACGTGAAGGCCGGCGATCCGGTCCGCGTGCTGCCGCTCAAAGTCAAACAGGGATAAACGAATCATGACGGAACTCTTCATCGACGGCGCCTGGGTTGCAGGCTCGGGCCCCGCCTTCGCGTCGCGCAACCCCGGTACCGACGAAATCGCGTGGCAGGGCGCCAGCGCATCGGCCGCCGACGTCGACCGTGCGGTCACGAGCGCGCGCCGCGCATTCGCCGAGTGGTCGGCGCTCGCTTTCGAAGCGCGCTGCGAGATCGCGAAGCGCTTCGCGGCGCTGCTCAACGAGCGCAAGGAAGCGCTCGCCGCGGCGATCGGCCGCGAGACCGGCAAGCCGCTGTGGGAAGCGCGCACCGAAGTCGCGTCGATGGCCGCCAAGGTCGGCATCTCGATCCAGGCGTACCAGGAACGCACCGGCGAGAAGCGCCAGGACATGGCCGACGGCGTCGCGGTGCTGCGCCATCGCCCGCACGGCGTCGTCGCGGTGTTCGGCCCGTACAACTTCCCGGGCCATCTGCCGAACGGCCATATCGTGCCGGCGCTGATCGCGGGCAACACGGTCGTGTTCAAGCCGTCGGAACTCGCGCCGGGCGTCGCGCGCGCGACCGTCGAGGTGTGGAAGGACGCGGGCCTGCCGGCCGGCGTGCTGAACCTCGTGCAGGGCGAGAAGGACACCGGCATCGCGCTCGCGAACCATCGCCAGATCGACGGCCTGTTCTTCACCGGCAGCTCGGACACGGGCACGCTGCTGCACAAGCAGTTCGGCGGCCGTCCGGAGATCGTGCTCGCGCTCGAGATGGGCGGCAACAACCCGCTCGTGATCGGCGAGGTCGAGGACATCGACGCGGCGGTGCATCACACGATCCAGTCGGCATTCCTGTCGGCCGGCCAGCGCTGCACCTGCGCGCGCCGCATCTTCGTGCCGCAGGGCGCGGCCGGCGACCGCTTCCTCGCGCGCTTCGCCGACGTCACCGCGAAGATCACGGCGGACGTCTACGATGCAAATCCGCAGCCGTTCATGGGCGCGGTGATCTCGGCACGCGCGGCCGCGAAGCTCGTCGATGCGCAGGCGCGCCTCGTCGCGCAGGGCGCGAAGCCGATCATCGCGATGGCGCAGCGCGACCCGCGCCTCGGCTTTGTGAACGCGTCGATTCTCGACGTCACGGACGTCGCCGCTCTGCCCGACGAAGAGCATTTCGGCCCGCTCGCGCAGATCATCCGCTACGCGACGTTCGACGAAGCGATCGAGCGCGCGAACGACACCGCATTCGGCCTGTCGGCGGGACTGCTCGCCGACGACGCGCGCGCGTGGGAGCACTTCCGCCGCACGATTCGCGCGGGGATCGTCAACTGGAACCGGCCGACCAACGGCGCGTCGTCCGCCGCGCCGTTCGGCGGCGCGGGCCGCTCCGGCAACCACCGCCCGAGCGCGTACTACGCGGCCGACTATTGCGCGTTCCCGATGGCATCGGTGGAAAGCGCCCAACTGACCCTGCCCGCGAGCCTGTCGCCGGGCCTGCATTTCTGATCGAGGGAACGACGATGAACGCACAAGAAGCCAATTTCGACGGACTCGTCGGCCCGACCCACAACTACGCCGGGCTGTCGTTCGGCAACGTGGCGTCGCTGAACAACGAGAAATCGGCCGCGAACCCGAAGGCCGCCGCGAAGCAGGGCCTGCGCAAGATGAAGCAGCTGGCCGACCTCGGCTTCGCGCAGGGCGTGCTGCCGCCGCAGGAGCGCCCGTCGCTGCGCCTGCTGCGCGAGCTGGGCTTCTCGGGCAAGGACGCGGACGTGATCGCGAAGGCCGCGAAGCAGGCGCCCGAGCTGCTCGCCGCCGCGAGCTCGGCATCGGCGATGTGGACGGCCAACGCGGCCACCGTCAGCCCGTCGGCCGACACGAGCGACGGCCGCGTGCACTTCACGCCCGCGAACCTGTGCAGCAAGCTGCACCGCGCGATCGAGCACGAGGCGACGCGCCGCACGCTGTCGACGCTGTTCGCCGATCCGAGCCGCTTCGTGGTGCACGAGGCACTGACCGGCACGCCGGCGCTCGGCGACGAAGGCGCGGCGAACCATACGCGCTTTTGCGCCGAGTACGGCAAGCCGGGCGTCGAGTTCTTCGTGTACGGCCGCTCGGAATACCGCCGCGGGCCGGAGCCGAAGCGCTTCCCGGCGCGTCAGACCTTCGAGGCGAGCCGCGCGGTCGCGCATCGCCACGGGCTGAACGAGGAGGCGACGGTCTACGCGCAGCAGGATCCGGACGTGATCGACGCGGGCGTGTTCCACAACGACGTGATCTCGGTCGGCAACCGCGACACGCTGTTCACGCACGAGCGCGCATTCGTCAACAAGCAGGCGATCTACGACACGCTGACCGCGGCGCTCGACGTGCGCGGCGCGCGCCTGAACGTGATCGAGGTGCCGGACGCGGCGGTGAGCGTCTCCGACGCGGTCACGTCGTATCTGTTCAACAGCCAGCTGCTGTCGCGCGCCAATGGCTCGCAGGTGCTGGTCGTGCCGCAGGAATGCCGCGAGAACGCGAACGTCGCCGCCTACCTCGACAGCCTCGCGGCCGGCAACGGCCCGATCCGCGACGTGCTGGTGTTCGACCTGCGCGAAAGCATGAAGAACGGCGGCGGCCCGGCCTGCCTGCGCCTGCGTGTCGTGCTGAACGACGCGGAGCGCGCGGCCGTCACGTCGAACGTGTGGATCAACGACACGCTGTTCGCATCGCTCGACGCGTGGATCGAGAAGCACTACCGCGACCGCCTCGCGCCGGAAGACCTCGCCGACCCGGTGCTGCTCGACGAGTCGCGCACCGCGCTCGACGAGCTGACGCAGATCCTGCGCGTCGGGTCGCTGTATGACTTCCAGCGCTGAGGCCCGCATGCGCGACGCGGCGTGGCTCGACGACTTCCTCGCGTTCACGCTGGCCGGTGAAGCGCCGGCGGCGCGCGACGGCGTGTGCGCAGGCGGCGCGGTGCGCTGGCAGTGGCAGGGCGAAGGGCTGCTCGTGCTCGAACCGCGCGACGCCGATGCGGCGTCGCGCCGCAGCGTGCTCGTGTCGGCCGGCGTGCACGGCGACGAAACCGCGCCGATCGAGCTGCTGTCGCTGCTGGTGCGCGACGTCGCCGCGGGCACGCTGCCGCTCGCGTGCCGGCTGTTCGTCGTGCTCGGCAACTCGCCGGCGATGCGCGCGGGCGAGCGCTATCTCGACGACGACCTGAACCGGCTGTTCAGCGGCCGTCACGCGCAGGTGCCGGACAGCCGCGAGGCGCCGCGCGCCGCGCAGCTCGAAGCGGCCGCCGCGGCGTTTTTCGCCGATGCGCCGGATGCGCCGGGCGCGCGCTGGCACATCGACATGCATACGGCCATTCGCGCATCGGTGTTCGAGCAGTTCGCGCTGCTGCCGCATACGGGCACGCCGCCGGCGCGCACGATGCTCGAGTGGCTCGGCGATGCGCGCATCGCGGCGGTGCTGCTGCACACCGCGAAGGGCGCCACGTTCTCGCACTTCACGGCCGAACACTGCGGCGCGCTCGCGTGCACGCTGGAGCTCGGCAAGGTGCGGCCGTTCGGCCAGAACGACCTGACGCGCTTCGCGCCCGCGGACCAGGCGGTGCGCCGGCTCGTGTCGGGGGCGCAGCGCGACGCCGATGCGCCGCTGCCGCGCGTGTTCACGGTGATCGACCAGATCACGAAGCAGAGCGACGCGCTGGAGCTGTTCGTCGCGGCCGACGTCGCGAACTTCACGCCGTTCCCGCGCGGCACGGTGCTCGCGCAGGACGGCGCGTACCGCTACACGGTGCGGCACGACGAGGAGCGGATCGTGTTTCCGAACCCGTCGGTGAAGCCCGGCCTGCGCGCCGGCCTGCTCGTCGTCGATACCACGCGCGAGACGCTCGACGCACTCGCCTGACGCGCCGCCCTCGGGCGCCTTGCGTATTTGCGACATCGTCTTGCAAGTTCGGCATCGCGCCCGTGCGGCGCCGTGCGCGCAGTGCAGCAACCGCCGCGGCGGGCTGCATTGCCGGACGGCGTGCGCGGATTGGTACAATCGCGGCCTTGCGGCTGTTGCGCCGCATCACGGCGGCGCGCCGCGATTGTCCGGCCGTTCCGGCCCTGCAATGATGCAGCGCCCGTTGTTTGAGAACTATCGTTCGTATCGAGGAGATTCCCCTGATGAAGTTGGATTGGCGAAAGATGGCCGCGCACGCGGCGGTGACGGCGGTGGCCGTGGCGGCTGGCAGCGCGTTCGCGGCGGATCTGAAGGAGATCCGTTTCGGCGTCGAGGCATCGTATGCGCCGTTCGAGTACAAGACGCCCGACGGCAAGCTGACCGGCTTCGACATCGACATCGGCAACGCGGTGTGCGCGAAGCTGAAGACGAAGTGCGTGTGGGTGGAGAACGACTTCGACGGCCTGATCCCCGCGCTGCAGGCGCGCAAGTTCGATGCGATCAACTCGGACATGACGATCACCGACCAGCGCAAGCATGCAATCGCGTTCACCGATCCGATCTACACGATCCCGAACCAGCTGATCGCGAAGCAGGGCAGCGGCCTGCTGCCGACACCGCAATCGCTGAAGGGCAAGCGCGGCGGCGTGCTGCAGGGCACGATCCAGGAAGCGTACGCGAAGAAGAAGTGGGCGCCGGCCGGCGTCGAAGTCGTGCCGTACCAGACGCAGGATCTCGCCTATGCGGACCTGAAGTCGGGCCGTCTCGATGCCGCGTTCCAGGATTCGGAAGCGGGTTCGAAGGGCTTCCTGTCGAAGCCGCAGGGCGCGGGCTTCGCGTTCGCGGGCGGCACGGTGAGCGATGCCGAGATCCTCGGCTCGGGCGTTGGTTTCGGCCTGCGCAAGAACGACGCGGCGCTGAAGACCGCGCTCGATCAGGCGCTCAAGGAACTGAAGGCGGACGGCACGATCGACAACCTCGCGAAGAAGTACTTCAGCGTGCCCGTGACGCTCAAGTAAGCGCGCACGAATCCGTCGCACGAAGCAAACCGGCCGCTGATGCGGCCGGTTTGCGTTTGGGAACGGGGAATCGACGGGAAGCGCGCGGGGCCGCTCAGGCCTTGAAGAAGCGCCCCAGCTCCCGCGCCATCTCGTTGAGCACGGCCATCTCCTGCTGCGTGATCTTGCGCGCGGGCTGCGCGCCGGCCCAGTCGCCGTACAGCAGCGCGACCGTCGACCCGCCGACGCGCACCGGCAGCAGCACGAACGCGTGCGCGTCGTCGAACGCGTCGAGATACCACGCGGGCAGGCGTTTCACCATCTTCGGCTCGCGCGCCTGCTCGATGAAGATGCCGACGGAGTTGGTGATCGCGAGGTGGAACACGTCCGGCTCGAAACGCTCGTCGAAGCGCAGCTGGCCGAGCGCCGCGTCGACGTCCGCGCCGAAGCCGAGGCGCGCGGCGAACGTGCCGTCGTCGTGTCGCACGAACATCACGGTGCGTGTGAACGCGAGGCCCGCGAGCAGGCTTTCCGACGCGAGCGCGAGCACCGGCGTGAGCACGTGCTCCGACGGCAGCGCACGCAGGTCCGACAGACCGGCTTCGAGGCAGGCCTCGGGCTCGCCCTGCGCGCGCGCGATCGCGTCCGCGTTGGCGCGCAGCTCGACGATCTCGCGCATCACGGTGTCGCTCGCCTCTTCGCGTGCGAGCAGCTCGGCCATCGCTACGAGCGCGTCGGGCTCCGTGTCGAGCGCCGTGCCGTAATGCTGCGCGAGCGACGCGATACGCGCGTCGCGCTGCGGGCTCGCGGGCATCGCCAGCGCGTTCGCGACGTCGGTCGAGCAGCGGCTCACCGCACGCAGCCAGTCGACTTCGCTGGCCGGGCTGTCGTCGTCGGTCGTGTCGCGCGACGCATCGTCGCCGTCGCCTGCGAGGCTGGCGAGCTGGTCGTCGTCGGCCATGCCCGCGCGGATCACGTCGGGCAGCCGCCAGCGGGTCGCGGCCTCGAGGCCGATCTCGTCGAAGCCGACGCCGAGCACGTCGACGCAGGCCGTCGCCTCGTCGCCGTGCAGCTCGACGGCGCGCCGGCGGATCCGGTCCCATTCGCTGTCGAGATAGCAGACGACCAGCAGCTTGCCGACCTGGCGCATCAGCGTGCAGACGACCGCTTCCTCGCCGGCGCGCAAGTCCGCGTGCTCGGTCAGCTTGCGCGCGACGCAGCCCGACAGCAGCGCGCGGTTCAGCTCGAGCTTCGCGTCGATCCGGCGCGGCGTGCTCTGGTGGAAGTGATCGACGAGCTTCAGGCCGACGACGAGGTGGCCGACCGCGTCCATGCCCAGCACCATCAGCGCGCGGGTGACGGTCGTGATGTTGCCGCCGAACGCCATGTACATCGCGGAGTTGGCGAGCCGCAGCACTTTCTGCGTCAGCGCGAAGTCGGACAGCACGACGCGCACCAGCGCGGTGAAGTCCAGGTCGTCGTTCTTCATCGCGGCCATGGTGGCGCGCAGCGATTCCGACAGCAGCGGGAAGTCGCCCCGTTCGTTCATCCGGGCCCACAGCTTGTCGAGCAGCGCCGTCCGGGGCAGGTGTTCGGTGATTGACATACGGATCTGTTCGGTTCGCGGCGGCGGCGCGTCAGGCCGCCGCGTGCAGGCGGAGCTGCTGCGCCTCGAAGCGCTGCGCCAGTTCCTCGGACGGCAGCGCCTGGCAGACGAGCCAGCCCTGGATATGGTTGCAGCCCATTTCGGTCAGCAGCTCGCGCTGCGCCTCGGTCTCGACGCCCTCGGCGACGAGTTCGAGGTCCAGCGTCTGCGCGAGACCGACCACCGCCGACACGATCGCGCGGTCGTTGCGCGAGGTCAGCAGGTTCTCGACGAAGCTGCGATCGATCTTCAGTTTCGCGAGCGGGAAGCGCTGCAGGTAGGCGAGGCTCGAATAGCCGGTGCCGAAATCGTCGATCGCGAAGCGGATGCCGAGATCGGTCAGCTCCTCGAGCAGCGCCTTCGCATGCGCCGGATCGTGCATCAGCAGGCTTTCGGTGATCTCGAGCACGATGCGGCGCGGGTCGATGCCGGTCAGCGTGATCGCACCGCGCACGCTCTGCGTGAAGCGCGGGTCGCGGAACTGCCGCGGCGACACGTTGACCGCGACGTACTGCAGCGCGAGCCCCTGGCGGTCCCACGCGACGAGCTGCATGCACGCGGCCTTCAGCACCCAGTTGCCGAGGTAGTTGATGAGGCCGATCGATTCCGCGAGCGGGATGAAGGTGGCCGGCGGCACGAGCCCGTGCACCGGATGCCGCCAGCGGATCAGCGCCTCGACGCCGACCACCGCGCCCGACTGGCTGCGCGTGATCGGCTGGAAGTGCAGCGAGAATTCGCCATTGCGCACGCCGTCGTACAGGTCGGCTTCGAGCTTCAGGCGCTCGGCGTCGGCCGGATCGTCGATCGGCGTGTGGAACGCGAGTGCATTGCCGCCCGATGCCTTCGCCTGCTCGAGCGCGTGATCCGCGCGGCGCAGCAGCGGGCTGTGGTGCTGCGCGCGATGCGGCGCCGCGCGCTCGTCCGGATACAGCGCGATGCCGATGCTCGCGGACAGGTGCACCGGTTGCCCGTGGTACACGTACGGCTGGCGCACCGCGGCCTGCAGCCGGCGGCCGAGCGCGCCGGCGATGTCGCTCGCGAGCCCGCGGTCGGGCGCGGTGAACACCACCGCGAACTTGTCGCTCGCGACCCGCGCGAGCTGTTCCTGCGGCGCCATCAGCGCCTGCAGCCGCTGCGCGGTCTCGCGCAGCAGCGTGTCGCCCGCGTCGTAGCCGAGCGCGCGGTTGATCCGCTGGTAGTCGTCGAGGTCGAGCAGCACCAGCGCCGCGCAGGTGCCCGTCTCGTCGGCGGTCTGCTGCGCGCGCATCAGCGCCGGCACCAGCGCCGACAGGTTGTCGAGCCCGGTCATCGGGTCGTGGTGCATCTCATAGGTGAGGCGCGCCTCGAGCGCGCGCCACGACGACACGTCGAACGCGGCGATCGCGAAGCCGTCGACGCCGTGGTGGCGGCTCTTCACCGCGCGCACCTCGACGTCGAGCGGGTAGGTCAGCGACTTGACGATGCACATCGTGGCCTTCTCGACCTGGCCGGAGCGCGACGCGCGCGCGAGCAGGTCTTCGAGCGCCGCGGTATCCTGTTCGGCGATCAGGTCGCGCAGCGTCAGCGTGTGCAGATAGTCGCGGTGATAGCCGATGAAGCGCAGGCTTGCATCGGACACGTAGAGAAAGCGGAGCTCGCGATCGACGTGGGCGAGGAAATCCACCGGGCCGACCGTCTGCTCCAGCCAGCTGCGCACGGTGTCGTCGCGACGCGGCGCGCCGGCGCGCGCGGGCATCAGCGCGCCGCCCGACCAGGCGAAGCGGCGCAGCGTATGCAGGGCGCTGCGCCAGGAGCCCTTGCGTGGCGTCTGTTTCCTGTTGGCTTCCATGTTTCTCGCTGACGTGAAGGGCTGGAACCGGTTGTCCGGAAGCAATAACGGCAAACTGCGCGAAATCTTTAATGCGCAGCCAGCATGGGAGCGGTTCCGCGCGACCGGAGTGCCGCCAGTGTTCGGCAGGCGAACGCCGGTGTGACCCGTATCGAGGCTGACTTTATAAGAAATGAGGAAGTTGATGAAGCGAAAACTGATGATGTGCGCCGCCGCGGCGCTGGTGGCAGGCCACGCGCTGACCGCGCAGGCGGAACTGAAGGCCGGCGACGCCGCGCCGGATTTCACGACGCAGGCGTCGCTGGCCGGCAAGACTTACACGTACGCGCTCGCCGACGCGTTGAAGAAGGGGCCGGTCGTGCTGTACTTCTACCCGGCCGCGTTCACGAAGGGCTGCACGATCGAGGCGCACGCGTTCGCGGATGCGGTCGATCACTACAAGACGTACGGCGCGACGGTGATCGGCGTGTCCGCCGACGATATCGGCACGCTGACGAAGTTCTCGGTCAGTGAATGCCGCAGCAAGTTCCCGGTCGCCGCCGACCCCGACGCGAAGATCATCCGCGCATACGATGCGAAGCTGCCCGCGCTCGACCGCGCGAACCGCGTGTCCTATGTGATTTCGCCGGACGGGAAGATCCTGTACGCGTACACGAGCATGTCGCCGGACAAGCACGTCGAGAATACGCTCGGGGCCGTCAAGGCATGGGCGCAGGCGCACCCGAAACCGTGACGTGACCGGTGCGGCCGCCCCGCGGGGCGGCGCGCGGGCGTCAGGCGCGCAGCGCCTGCTCGATCGGCACGCCGCCGCCGACGAAGCCGATGGTCTTGCGCGAGATGCCGAGCTTGATCGCCTCGATCGCGGCCCATGCGACGTCCTGGCGCGACACCGGCGGCGCATGGTCGAGCCGTTCCTCGGTCAGCGCGATCTTGCCGACGCCGGGGCCGTCCGCGAGCGGGCCGGGGCGCAGGATCACGTAGTCGACGCCCGATGCGATCACGTGCTCGTCGCCTTCGAGCTTCATCTGCGAATAGTGGCGCAGCGCGCCGGGGCTGCGTTCCGGCCAGTAGGCCGACAGCGAGCTGATCACGACCAGCTTCTGCACGTTGCAGGCGAGTGCGTAATCGGCCGCGCGGGCAACCGCGTCGCGGTCGACCTGTTCTTCCTCGGCGGCGCCCTCCGATTCAGCCGAGCCGGCCGCGTAGATCGCGTGCGTGATGCCCTGGAACGCGTGCGAGAAGTCGCCCTTCAGGTCGGCCTCGATCACCTTCGCGCCCGGCAGCGTGTAGCCGGGCCGGCGCACGAGCGCCGTGAGCTCGAATTCCGGCTGCTTCAGCAGCAGATCCGCGCAGGCCTGGCCGGTGCGGCCGGTCGCGCCAATCAGCAGTACCTTCGTCGTCATGAAACTGCTCCTTGATCGATGCGTCGTCGGTCCAGATGGGGACGGACGACCGATACTCAAGTGTATGTCGAATTGGCGCGGCGGCGGGCGGGTAATTGGGGGCGTACCGGCGAGGGCGTACCGGTGAAGGAAACGCAACGGTACTCACGCGCAATGGGGGAATGGCCCGCCGACCGGCTATCATGTGCGCGACGCATTTTCCGCCGCCGCGTTGCGACGCGCCGGCCAACCGGTTGGAGTACACATGGCATTACCCCTGGATAACGTCAGCATGGCGGTGTTCTGCGATTTCGAGAACGTCGCGCTCGGCGTGCGCGACGCGAAGTACGAGAAGTTCGACATCAAGCCGGTGCTCGAGCGGCTGCTGCTGAAGGGCAGCATCGTCGTCAAGAAGGCCTATTGCGACTGGGATCGCTACAAGGGCTTCAAGGCGTCGATGCACGAGGCGAGCTTCGAGCTGATCGAGATTCCGCACGTGCGCCAGTCGGGCAAGAACTCGGCCGACATCCGGCTCGTGGTCGACGCGCTCGACCTGTGCTACACGAAGTCGCACGTCGACACCTTCGTGATCATCAGCGGCGACTCGGATTTCTCGCCGCTCGTGTCGAAGCTGCGCGAGAACGCGAAGAAGGTGATCGGGGTCGGCGTGAAGAAGTCGACGTCGGACCTGCTGGTCGCGAACTGCGACGAATTCATCTTCTACGACGACCTCGTGCGCGAGCAGCAGCGCACGCTCGCGAAGCGCGAGCAGCAGCAGCGGGCGGCCGGCAACGGCGGCGCCAAGCGGCCGTCCGACGAGCCGTCGCGCAAGCCCGAGCTGGAGGCGCGCAAGGCCGAGGCGATCGCGCTGGCGGTCGAGACCTTCGATGCGCTCGCGTCCGAGCGCGACGACGTCGGCAAGATCTGGGCGTCGGTGCTCAAGAGCGCGATCAAGCGTCGCAAGCCGGATTTCAACGAGTCGTATTACGGCTTCCGCGCGTTCGGCAACCTGCTCGACGAGGCGCAGGCGCGTGGCCTGCTCGAGGTCGGCCGCGACGACAAGTCGGGCGCGTTCGTGTCGCGGGCGCGCCAGGCGGCCGTGGCGGAGCCGGCGCACGTCGACGTGCCGTCGTTGGCTGATGAGTCGCGGGCGGCCGAGCCTGCGCAGGCCGGGCGCGGGCGTCGCCACGGGCGGCACGGCGCGCCGCGCGCGCACGACGCGGCGCCGGTGGTGGTCGAGGCGGTGACGGCCACGGCGGTGGAGGCCGACGCGGAAATCGCCGATTATGCCGGGGCGGCAGAGGCGGGCGATGCGAGCGGTGCGCACGAAGTGCACGGTGAGCACGGTGAGCACGGTGAGCACGACGAGAAGAAGGACGGCCGCAAGCGCGCGCGCAAGACCACGGCAAAGAAAGCCGCGACGAAGAAGGGCGACGTGAAGAAGACTGACGCGAAGGCAGCCGGCGCACGGCACGCCGACGAGCAACACGGCGACGCGAAGCAAGGCGAGCGCAAGCACGGCGAGGGGAAGCATGCGGAGCGGGCCCGCACGGAGACGCCGCAGGTCGAGATGAACTTTGTCGACAGCGCGCATGGCGACGCACCGTCAGCAGGCACGAAGGCGGCTGCCGTCGCCGCCGTGGAGCCGCAACCCGAAGCGGCCGCCGACGCCAAGCCGAAGAAGCCGGCCCGCAAGGCCGCGCCCCGTGCGCGACGGCCGCGCAAGACCGCGACGGCGGCGGAATGAACGCCGGATGACGCGTGCCCGATCGGCGCGTCAGCGCGCCGCCGGGCCGGCCGGTGTGCGCTGACGCGTCACGCCTGGCCGTCCAGCACGTACGGCCGCGTCATCACTTCCAGGAAATGGCCGTCCGGGTCGTCGAAATAGAGCCCCCGGCCGCCGTTGTGCCGGTAGATTTCGCCGGCGCGCTGTTTCGACGGATCGGCCCAGTACGTCAGCCCGCGCGCTTGAATGCGCGCAAACACGCGATCGAATGCCGCTTCGTCGATCAGGAACGCATAGTGCTGCGCCGCGATCGCGCCGGTGCGCTCGTAGAAATCGAGCGATACGCCGTTCTCGAGCTGCACGACCAGCATCGGTCCGAACGGGACCGGCGGCGGCAATTCCAGCAGGTCCGTGAGAAACCGGGTGGACGCGAGCTTGTCGCGGCACCAGACGATCGTATGGTTCAGCTGCACGTTCATGTTGGGTCCCCGGAGGAAGGGCGCGGCAGCGCGCATGCACACACGATAGACGATGCCCGCCCGCGTTCAAGGCGGATCGGCGGCGGGAGGGGCGGCCGGCGGGCGCGCTCGCGCGTCCCGCCGGCGATCACGGCCGGGTGCCGTCAACTGCCCGCGACCGTCGCGCCGCCCGACGCGCCACCGCCGCGCCGCTTCTCGACCCACACCCGCAGCCGGTCCATGTACAGGTAGACGACCGGCGTCGTATAGAGCGTCAGCACCTGCGACACGATCAGGCCGCCGGCGATCGCGATGCCGAGCGGCGCGCGCAGCTCGGCGCCGTCGCCGCTGCCGAACGCGAGCGGCAGCGCGCCGAGCAGCGCCGCCATCGTCGTCATCATGATCGGCCGGAAGCGCAGCCGGCACGCCTCGCGGATCGCGTCGAACGACGACATCCCGCCGTTGCGCGTCGCGTCGATCGCGAAGTCGACCATCATGATCGCGTTCTTCTTCACGATGCCGATCAGCAGGATCACGCCGATCAGCGCGATGATGCTGAACTCGGTCTTGAACAGCAGCAGCCCGAGCAGCGCGCCGACGCCGGCCGACGGCAGCGTCGACAGGATCGTGATGGGATGGATGTAGCTCTCGTACAGGATGCCGAGCACGATATAGACGGCCATCAGCGCGGCGAGGATCAGGATCGGCTGGTCGTCGAGCGATTTCTGGAACGCCTGCGCGGTGCCCTGGAAGCTGCCGTGGATGGTCGGCGGCATGCCGATCTCGGCCATCGTCTGGTAGATCGCCTGGGTCGCGGTCGACAGCGACATGCCGGGCGGCAGGTTGAACGAGATCGTCGTCGCGACGAACAGCCCCTGGTGATTGACCGACAGCGGCGTGGTGCTCGGCCCGAACGACGCGATCGACGACAGCGGCACCATCGTCGACTTCGACGTCGACACCGCCGCGCCCGACGACGCGCTCGACTTGCCGCTCGCCGCGATCGAGTTGAGCGCCTGATTGCGCGCGGAATCGGACGCGATCGCGGCAGCGCTCTGCACGCCCGTGCCGGCGCTCGACGTGCCGGCCTTCGTCGCGACGTAGGTGCCCGCTGCCGCGTTGGTCGTCTGCGCGCCGCTCGCGCTGCCGCCCGACGTGCTGATCCACACCTGGTTCAGCATCTCCGGGCTCTGCCAGTACTTCGGCGCGACTTCCATCACCACGTGATACTGGTTCAGCGGGTTGTAGATCGTCGAGACCTGGCGTTGGCCGAACGCGTCGTACAGCGTGTTGTCGATCTGCGCGGGCTTGATGCCGAGCCGCGCGGCGGTCGCGCGGTCGATCGTCACCATCGCCTCGAGGCCGCCCTGC
>Ga0157367_1000890_pt1 | contig 13604 bp, 8 predicted proteins | sample AttbisABBM2_FD_113142 | JGI IMG/M metagenome (GOLD analysis project Ga0157367, IMG submission 113142) | Fungus gardens microbial communities from leaf cutter ant in Botucatu, State of São Paulo, Brazil - Atta bisphaerica ABBM2 | ecosystem: Host-associated > Fungi > Mycelium > Unclassified ...
AGACTCTTATAAATAGCGTAGATACCTTCCTGTATCCTTACGCTTTACCACTTCAATCTACCCTTAACTTCTCTCAAGTCTTTGCCTTAGTTGCAACCTGAGCTCTAGCTTAAGGTCGTTACACAAGTGGGGAAAATCACAAGAGAACTTGACAAGGAGTCTCTGCTAAATTAGAGTCCTATATATACAAAATATGCCTGGTCTGTGCTACCAATAATTAAGCTTGCCCTATTGTCCATGCTACAACCTCATGTCCACCTCAAGGCCACCATGTTGTATATATGTGCTCTAACATCATCTTCCAGATCCTTCCACCATGTTCTAAGCCTATGACATCACATCATGTGACCTGTCATGTGACTTTGATGTCATGTACCTCTTCATCATCCAAAATAAAAATAAAAATAAAAATAAAATAAAATCAATATAAAATTAGAAAAATAAAAGAAAAGAGAATAAAAATTGTTAGTGTTCAAGTGTTCTATAACATGGGGCCACATTGAGGGTTAAGTCATTGTTCTTCATTAAGAAGACATTGTAGGGTTAGTATAGATGCATTAAGGCTATTGCCTTAAAGCCTCATGTTAGTTAGGTATTCAGCCACCTTGCTGACTCAAAGTGTCTTTTCCTGTTTATCCTCATAGGACAAGGTAGGGGAATTGTTTTTCATGTCTACATTATCATCTGTGCCATTGTTGTAAGCCATCCTCTCATAATAGACAACAGAAGAAATTGTGAAGGACATTGATAAGTTCCTAGATGTGTTTTTATTAGTAAAGGGGGTTCTGCCCCTCACGTTGTCATAATTGTCAGGATAAGATCCTGAAGGAAGGTCCATTCCTATGTTAATTGTAGAAGACACAGTTGGTAATTCAAAAGTAAGTGTTAAAGACATGTTTGTCATAGTAAAAGAAGATTTATTCCCTAGGTCTCTTATGGGTGCTACCATGCAAAATAGTGGTACAAGAGAAAGAAGGGTGAGCCTGCCCTTGTGCTCCATGTAATAAATTGTTAAATTAAAAAACAAATAAATTGACATCTGTATTGATTTTCATTATTATTATTATCATTTTTGAACTTCTGAATCACTTCTTAATCTCTGAGAGTACACTTGAGGTTCAGATATTACAAATAAGTAAGTAGTTTATTTTGTGGTATTTTCCTATTTCAATCCAAAATTAGTCTAATGTTCTTTTTCTACTCACAAGTACCAACTCTTTCCTTTTCCAGAATTTCTACCAGTTAATCCAAATATTTGTAACTATGCTAATTGTACTCTCAAGTACCTATTTCTTGTAGCTAGCCTTTTATGAGTAGTGTTAGGTATGGTTTATACCAGGAGATAAAAGTCCATAGAATTAGCTTGGAATTGCATAAACTCTGTAGTAAGAGCTTGGTGATGCAAACTTGTAGAACAATCTTGGCTTCAGCTTATATGCTATGATATCTGTCTGCCATATGATTACAACTTCAGAGAAGTAAGTGAAGTCCAAAATAGAGATGAGTGCTGATTTGGTATATTGCTGTTGAAACCCAGAGATTAAGTTCAATAAGAATAAATTTTTGTCAATTATTAGACTATTCAATTACAGTATAAGTACTAGTCTTATATATAAGTAGGAGATATAGGAGATGTTCAGGGTTTCAGTATATCACCTCTATCACCTCAAGTGGAGATTTCAGTAGTAAAGTACTAACAGGAGCAAGATAGCAGAACCCTGCTATAGAGAACTAAGTTCAATAGGAGTATTTCCATCATGGAAGACTGGATATCCACATGGTTGTATTACTGTTGTAGAGATATGTTGCAAGAAGAATGGCTATCATAGAGAATAGTTTGTTTAATAGATTTGGGATGACAGTATCACTGCAGGGATATATCTTCCAAATAGATAAACTTGACATATGACAAGTAGATGATATTGCTTTCTAATATAGTTCTAGTGTTCTTATTTATTTTGCAAGTGAGTAACATTACTTTTTAGTATAATTCTAGTATTATTAAGGATGATAGTGTTAGGAACAGACCAGCCACTGAACCAGTTATGCTAAAAGTGTGTAATGTCAAGCTTAGCTTTGACATCTGGCTGGTACTATATATGTACTTCATACTGTACTCCTAACAGATAGTAGGTAGGGTATACATATAGGTGTTAGGATAGGATTGAATATAAAATCTCACAAGTCTCTGAGCTAGGTTACAAAACTAGCAAGAATATTATTAGTATTAAGCTCTAAAATATACTAGTGCTTGACTATCTCTCATAGATAGTACCAAGAGAGCTGTAGAGCTTTGCCAGTGTTGACAAAGGTTATAGATGATTATTAGAAATTAGTTAAGAAGTAAGAAAGGATAAGAGAGGTCAAGATATGAGAGTAGATAATCTGAGATTGTCAGACTAATCAATGTGTTTGAGATCCTAGAGAAGAAGGATTTTGTTCTGCTATTAGAGTAACTAAGCGAAGTTCATAAAGTACATAGAGTTACAATCTTCAAAAAAGCTTTTCTGAAGCTATAAAGTACTCTACAATATTCCAGTCTAATCTAGTAAAATAGTACTGAAGTAAGTAGGGAATGATAATAACCAGATAGTTAAAAACTCTGATAAAAATATCTAGAAAGTCAATAAGGAGTATGGAGCACTAATGATGACTGTAGCTGGAACATGGAAATAACAGCATCATAAGCTTGTATAGGTTTTTTGGTGGCTGTCAAACATCATAGGCTTTTTACATAGTTCTAGACTAGCTACAAAAAAGAGCCAGATTTTCTTACTGGTATTTATAGCTATGCTTCTAGTATACAGCTGTCCTTCTCTTAAGCTTGGAGTCTAGCTGTTCTTCTTGACTAATACTTGTGTTTACCATTATTCAAGTACAAGTAAAAAGTTAGAAGAGCTAGTAAGATCTTAACATAAGAGGCTGTCTAAAAGATTTTATTAAGTTCTACTATTGTAGCAACTACTCTTAAGACTATAAATGAGAATTACAAGAAATTGTTCAATGGGTCTCCAACTTATACAAATTACACTTAGTTTGTATACTATAAACTAAGATCTACTCTAATACATGTTATGTAATGCTATCTTTAGAATATTCTACTAAATTTAATATTATATAAATAAATTATCAGAGAATCTAGTGATATCACATCAGTCATGACATATAATCTTGGTTATATAGCTCTTTCTATAGATACTTAGTATAAATAATTAAATAATGGAAGTATTTATAATCTTAGCTAGAAAAATAAGAAAGTTTATAGTAATAACAGATGGAACAGCATAATGATGATATACAAGACTGTACTTGGTAGATTTTGACAGTAGAAAATTGTTAAAGTAACTGAACAAAGTCTATAAAGTTTAGCAGAGTTTATACTCTAGGAAAAACCTAAGTTATATTATTCACAACTACTAAGTACACAAATTACCTCTAGAGAAAACCTAAGAGAATAGAATGAGGTTCTCTAAAGATATCCAATAGTCTATGCTAATTAAGCAGAATATTATATAAAACAATACTGGCCTAACTCTAAAATGATTATACCAGATGGCTAGGAACTCAGATAAAATAATCTAAAATATATGCCTGAATTAGTAAGAGCTTGTTTGATGATAGTAGAATAAATGGAACTTAGGTTTTCTAAATGATTATACTCAGCAAAGTTTAGAAGATAAAATAACAGAGTTGGCTTGATAATCTCATAAGATGAGTAGTAGTATTTAGTGCTTGGGATCAGGCTGGGAAAGAAGAGGTTCATAGTGTTAGCAACAGTGTTAGCAACAAGCATTGGCAGTGTTCAAGATTTATATTTTGGCAAAATAGCAAGTTTCTTTACAGGAATAACAGAGTATCATAGTATACTTGAATCTTTATATTTTATTTTTATTTTATCCATTTTTCTTCATTTGATTTTACTATTTTTGGTTGATAAGAGGCATGTGACAATAATTACATGATGTGATGTCATATTTTTAAATATGGTAAAAAGATCTAAATAATAATGTCAAGGGCATAACTATAATATGTTTGTCTTGTGATAACAATATGGTAAACTCATAAATATGTAATTGAGAGTAGAACTTGTATAGTAGTATATATAGAATAGCAATATATTGGAAACTCCTTATTGAGTTCTTTTGTGATTTATACAAAACATTTTGCAACTTAAGACTAATTAGTAACTTATTGACTATTTTGATTAGTAGTTACTATAACATAAAGTTTACTTGGTGAACTTAATAAAATTAACCATAGTGTTTGATATTAGATATGGTTCATATCTCAGTAACTGAGATCTATAGCAGACTTTCAAAAGATAGATGAGTAGTATACTTATCTAGAATATGTAGAATACAAATATCAAATAATCTTTAGCTTTAGCTTATATACTGTGTCTTTACTTGTGTTAGATATAGTTTACACTGGAAGAAAAAAGTTTACAAGATTAGCTTGGTAATATACAAGATCTAGAAACTCTATATTAAAGTGCATAATAATGTAGACTTTCCAAAACAACCTTGGCTTTAGCTTATATGCTATACTATTATAACTCAAAGTCCTTAGAGTTGGATAATAAGACAAAAACCTTGTATTAGGATTTAACATAAGAGAACTTGATAGAGAACTTGATAGAGAACTCTATACAAAATTGTCTATCTCATATACTAAATCCCCATGGTCTGTGCTACTACTACTTGAGCCTACTCTAAATAACCATGTGTTTGCCTTAAGCATGCTGTATAATATCATCTCTCCAGAATCTTCTACATTTTTTTATTGCTAGCACATGGCTTGTGACTATTACTGTGACCATGTCATGTGACAGGTGACTTGTGTGACACATTGTGTGACAGTTGTGTGACTGTGTGGCCATGATATCATGCTAAACCCTAACCCCAGTTCTCAGAAATAGAAAATAAAATAAAATAAAAATAGAATAAAAAAGAAAATTAACAGAAACTTGGGTCCAAACTTTGTAAGTTTGACATGTACCATCTGTCTGTTATATAGCTGCAACTTCAGAAAATAGAACAAAGTCTGAAGAAGATGAGTACTAATGATAGTATATTACTATAGAATATTAGAGATTTGTTGTAGTAACCACTTATCACAATGGCAAATAATAGCACAAGTAAGTAAATCTCAAAGTGGATATAATATGGGAAGTTCACAAGAGAACTCAACAAGGAGTCTCTGCTAAATTAGAGTCCTATATATACAGAGTATACATGGTCCGTGCTACATCCTCATGTCCACCTCATTTCTTACTCAAGGTTACCATATTGTATACATATGCCCTGACATTATCTTCTAGATCCCTCTACTGTGTTCTAGGCCTATGATGTCACATCATGTGACATGTCATGTGACTGCAATGTCACGTGCCTCTTCATCGTCACTAAAAGAAAAAAAAAAAATTTAAAAGAAAAGAAATATAAAATCAATAAAAATAGATAAAAGAAAAAAAATGTTAGTGTTCAAAGCATTCCATAACAGTTATACTGTAACTACTACAGTCTACTATCATGTTCTATATGATAAATTATTCATCCAAAAAAAAAGTTAGGATTTAGTGTAATATTGTATATAACTGTCACAACTATCATATACTATGACAAGACATGATGAATGTTACAGGATAGTCATACATGTTACAATCACATAACATATAGAAAACATGAAAATTTCTAAAATAGTAATATTATACTATATATCAATAATATATAATACATATGGTTTTTAAAATAGATTAGATCTAATATAAAATTTTTCTTTTGTCTTAACTTTGAGACTTAAATTGTAATAGTAGCTAGTATATATAACTAGTCCACTCTATAGAGCAAAATGGATATGTTGGCATTTTTTAAACTTGCAAATTTCTATTGAGAATTCATTTATAGCTTTTTAAATATAGTCTGCTCTTTTATAATTTAAAACTTAGTAACTAGTTAAGAAAGAAATTTTATAATAAGAGAATTAATGAAATTTCTGGTATAGAGTGTCTATCTTATATATACTAGCTAATAGTTTGTGCAAGATTATTACTAACCTACTCTAAAAGCTATATATACTATATAAAATTGATATACTATTAATATATTATATAACATTATTCTTTTAGAACTTTCTATGTATTATATAATTATGTATATGTGACTGTGACATGTGTAACAGTTGTAACATTCACACTAAACTCTAATTTTATATAAAAAATAAGAAAAAGAAACCAGCTTCTATTTTTATTATTTTCTATTATAACTTAAGTTTCAAAGTTAAGACAAAAGTACACTCTTATATTGAGTAACATAAGAAAACTTAATTGAGTTCTAGGTATAAGCTAATCTATCTTATATACTACAGACTGTGATTTGTATACACATTATAATTAACCTATTCTAAAGTCTATATGCTTTTTATAAGACTAATATATTGTTGCTATACTGTATAACATTACTTATTCTAGAACCTTCTATGATCTTTTTTATGTTATGTGATTTTGTGACATGTGGCTGTGACCAGTGTGACCACCCTGTGACATCTGACATCATATTACACTCCTTCATCTAAGTCCAAAATATAAAAATGAAAATGAAACTCAAAAATAAAATAAATGAAAAAATAGGAAAAGAAAATAGAAAGAAAGAAAATAGAATAAAGTCAAGGTCATTGCTCACAACTCTGACAGTTCCTCTCCAACTTCTTCAAATTCTTCTTTTCAAACTTTCTATTATTCTATTTATACAATATCTTTACTATAAACTTTTTTTGTAATTTTTCTCTTCTAAAGTTACTTTCTTTTGTTATTTCCAACTTTTCTTGTCTACTTACTTCTGCAATCAGCCTCCTCTCAAACTCAATCATTGCTTATTTTGTGTTTTCTAAGTTCTCTTCTCTTTTCCATGTATTATACTCTATTATAAATCCCATCATTGAACCAAATATTTTATTACTTCTCTTATTTTTTTGTTTATTTAGTATTTTTCAACTTTTTAATCTTCAATTTCCTCCACTTTTATTAATTTTACTTATTTTCATTATCTCTGAATAATCTTGCTAATCTTTCTGCTTATACTTTTTCTGTTGTTACTACAAAATTTACTATCTTAGACAACCTATTGCATACTACCAAAGTAGCATCTTTTCCTACCACTAATAGCAAATTTTTAATAAAGTTGACTATCAGATGCATTCAAAATTTCTCTGGTATCTTATTTGCCATCAGTTTCTTTATTATCTTTACTTCTGCCTTTTTTATCTCTTCTAATATTCTAACTACTTTTTTTACTTTTTTTACTTTTTCTATTATATTTAATTCTAGTCCTTCTACTATTACTTTTACAAAACTCCAAAATCATCTTTCTCTTATCAATTTTTGATTTTTGTTATAATTTTCTGTTTTTACTTTTGAATCCAGCCTTCTACTTAATCTATCTGCTTTCTCTATCTTTGTCCCTGGTACATATTTCTAAGTAAAATTGAACCTTAACAAGTTTAAGACTCATCTTTGTTATAGGACACTTTGGACATTAACAATTTTTATTTTATTTTATTTTATTTTATTTTTTCTGATTTCATATGGATTTTCTTTTTCTTTTCTTTTTTTTTGGACGATGAAGAGACATGTGACAGGTCACATAATGTGATGTCATAAGCCTAGAACATAGTGGAAGGGTCTAGAAGATAACGTCAGGACACATGAAGACAACATAGTGGTCTTGAGTAGGAAATGAGATAGACATAAGGATACAACATGGATATAAGGGCAGGGTTAATTATTGTTAGCATGGACCACATGTAAAACATATATATAGGACTCTAATTTAGCAGAGACTCCTTGTTGAGTTCTCTTGTGAACTTCCCACATTATATCTACCTAAGAGATTTACTTACTGTGTAGTCATTGGTCTTTGTAACTAGTAGTTGCCACAACAATCTTACTTGTCTATAATTCAACTTTTATGCTTTTATAAAGTACTTCATATTTTTATAATCTATCTAAACCTTGAACTTGTACTTAGTTTCTTAGTCTTATTTAGAAACTTTAACAAGTATATATACTATTAGCCTCTATCATCTGTCTTCATACTTATTTGACAACACTTTTTTTATTATATAGTCTAATTGTTATGATTATCAGAATTGTGGAAGTAGAACTTAGTTTATTTTAGTTTATTTTTCATTTTTATTTTATATTCAATTTATTTTCTATTTTGGGATGTAGAGTTATAGTTTAACATGAAATCATAGTCACAAAGTCACATAAATTACATGTCGCAATGAAAAATAGTAAAAGATTCTAAAAACAATGATATTATATAACATGTTATACATATGTTAATTTTAAAGCAGACATATGGTCATTTGGGATAGGCTAATTGTAGTGTAGGACAGACTATTAGTCTAAAGTATATATATAAGGTAGACAATCCTATATAGAGTTCTCTATTGAGTTCTCTTGTATTAAATCATTATTTTGATTTTCTTTTCTTTTTATCTATTTTCTTTGATTTGATTTCTCCTTTTTTTATCTTCTTTTTATTTTATTTCTCAGACAATAAAGAGGCACATGATTGTGGTCACATGATGTCATAGGCCTAGCATCTGGGAGAAGGAGCCATAATGTTATAATTATAAGCTTGGCTCAAATTGTAACTCAGGTAAAGACTTGAGTAAGAGTAAGGAATGAAGTTAATTGGTAAAGTGTAAGGATGCAGAGTAGTATCTATAGCTATATATACCTATGACCACAAGTAATACATATGTTAGTATATGAGAAAATGACAAGGAAAATATGATGAGACCTTGACTATCATATAAGGTACTTACTGATTATACACATAAATAACACACAGCATAGCTAATCATTAAGTTATATAGAAAAAATATATTTCAATAGCATTTTCATCTCATAGTATATATATTGTATACTCATGACTGATGTATAGACATTAGGGTAGAGTTATTCCTTGTGATCTCCATAAGATATCTTACTCATAAGTTTACTTAGTACACTATTAACCATCTTGGTTAGTGGTTGTTATAACACTAATGTATTAACTTTTATTCTCATTTTTTATCTAGGTCTGGTATTACTAACACTAGTTCTTTTGTAAACTTCTCCTTTAACTTTCTAAATGATTCTTCTTGCTTTTTTGTCTAATCTTACTTCTGATTCTTTTTTACTAGGTCATCTAATGGTCTGGCTATAAACATGAAATTTTTAATAAACTGCCTATAGTAGTTGGCTAGTACTAAAAACTTCTGAATGTCCTTGACTCTTTTGGAAGTTAGCCAGTCTGATACAGCTTTTATTTTTTCCTTCTTTTCTTTAGTTCTATTACTACTTCCAAAAATTCTACTTCTTTAACCTTCTACCTCCCAAAACTTTCCTTTGAAATTATGATCCTGTAGCTAGTAGAAAGTATAATATATAAGTTACAGCCAAGATCATTTTAGAAAGTCTAAAACTCTACAGACTTTTATAAGTCCCCATACTTATTAAATTCTGAAAACTCTTCCAGATTTTTACTCCTTTTAAGTGTGTTTCACACTGAATATATAAACTCATACACCTCTCCTTTTTCTTCTCTGGACAAGAGATAAATTTTCTTTTTCTATAGTATGAAGTTCTTCTTCACCTCAATTGTGTAGTCCCATATCTTTTTCATTGGCATCCTCTTACTTGTTTTTTTTCCAAAACCATAAATCTACTTGTAGAATATTTGAGGTACCAATTTTTTGGTCTCTTCTTCAGACTTTGCTATCTCCTCTTCTTTATCCCAAATTTCCCACTTCTCTGGTATCTTCTTTACTTTCATTATTCTCTTCTTTCCTTGGTTTTTTCTGTCTTTTCTCTTATTTTAGTTTTTATATTTCTTTGGACACATTATTATCTTTACCTCTGTAGTTTTCTAATTAATCTCAGTATTATGATGTGCAAGCTATAGTATTTTCAAAATCACTAGAGTACTCCACTTCTATCTACCCATTATATTTATCTCTGTTCTTTTTCTGTATTCTTTATAAGATATATTTTCTTTCACTATGTTTTCTATCAGTTCTTTCTTGTTAAATGTCCTATCTACATTTTTCACATAAATAGGTCTCTTGGTTTTTTTGAGTTAAAATTCTTGTTTTCTTGCAAATTCCAAACTAATAACTAGCCCTATCATATTACTAACCAACAATACTTCTACTGATACTCCTTCTTGTGTATTGATTCTTTCTAGTCCAATCTTAACCATCTCTTTCCTTAATAAGTCTCTATTTAAGCTATCTTTGGACAAATTTTCATTGTTCAATATCCTACTACAAAGTATAGCAAACTTATTACTACTAGAATCTAGTTGAGAACTCCTGGATTCTTCTCTTCTCTTAAATTATAGTCATTGTCCTGATAGCTAATATGTCTTCCCTATATAATTGTACTTTTGTTTCTACAATATCTTCAAAACCTCTATAGTTATAATATTTTTTTTCTTAATCTATATTTATAGTATCACAAAATAAACTACTTACTTTTTTGTGATATCTGAATCTTAGGTGCACTCTTAGAGGTTTAGGAGTGATTCAGAAGTTCAATAATGATGACAATGATGATTAAAATCAATACAAATGATAAAAAATAAAGATTGATAATAAATGATATTGTTAAGTCTAAGGTCTAATCCCCAGATACAGAGGTATATATACAAAATAGTAATTGTCTGTGTACAAGTTGTTTCCATTACATGATCAAAACTCATACCTGATGGGAGTTGTCATCTGTCACAGCAGCTGTCAGGCTAATTTTAGAAGATAACTAATTATATTACTATATTAAGCTTTTATCTCTATGAATACTTATTGCTATGAAATATATCATATATCATTGGAAACTGTTTGATAAGCACTTTCCAACACAAGTTTTATCATGCAAATATGTCAAGTTGTTCATGAGATATTAGCAAACAAAGATTTTTCAGTTACTGATGACCTAATATCTCAGTTGTTTGTTATTGCTTTTGTACATTCAATATATGTGCAGATATCTCTTATTTGGGGCTTTACAGTGCAACTTGTTTTGTGAAAATTGGTCTACTAGTTGTGGAGATACAAGCTGAATGAAGTTTATAACACATAGTATGTAGGTTGTACCTTAGTACTAACTCTGTCTGCTACTGTTGCTGTAGATTTATATAACTGCATTTGTCCTCTCTACTCTCTCTATTAAAACAGGTCCTGTGTAAGATAACAGACTTATTTTATTTCCATTTCTTTTCTCATTTTTATTTTCATTTCTATTTACTTTTTATTTTAGACTTAGAATTAGAAGTTAGTATGTTATCACACATAACTATCACAAACTGACACATGACACTGTCACAAGTCATGGTCACATGATCATATATTGCAAAGAACATTGTAGAAGATTCCAGAACAGTAATATTATATGTTAATCATATGTAGTATACATAACCTTTAGAATAGACTAGATTCAGTAGAGTACAGACTATTATTCTAGCATATATAAGGTAGATGATTTTGAACTAAGAACTCCATCAAGATTTCTTGTATTAACCCTAATACAAGATTCCTCTTTTTTCTTAACACTTTGAGACTTAGGTTATAATATTCTGCTAGTATCTATTGTATCTTTTACCTTCTAGACCAGACCTCAAATAGGGCCAAAGTATTGTCTGGCACTGTCTTTCACATCTGCAGTTATGGTCTGCCTCTATGCCTAATTTCTTACTTCCTTCTTTCTTCTTAATCTTTCTTTTTCTCTTCTACTTTTTCTTTAATGTCTAATTAAATTTGTTGCTATTTCATACTACTGCTCAATATTTTTTGGAGGATATTCTATCTTCATTAGCTTGTGCCTGATAACACTGTTCATACCCCTCTTCAATTTCTCAATTAAGAACCTTTTTCAAAATCATAAAATTTAGACTTAGTTTTATTTTCTGTCTTTCTTTTTTATTTCTATTTTATTCACTCATTTCCATTTTTGGATCTAGATCTATGTTTAGAGTTAAGTGTGTCATCATGAAGTAACAGGTCACATGTCATAATAAAAAGCAGTAGAAGACTCTGGAAGAAATAATATTATACAGCCTATTATATACATATTAGCCTTAAGATAGACATATGGTCATTTAGGGTAGACTAATTGTAGTGTGGTACAGACCATTAGGCTAGTATATATATTTGACTAATCCTAAGGTCTTAAGTTCATAACACTTCTCACATATCTACTTTCTTTTGCTGCTCTCCTCAGCTCCTATATGAATTTCTCTATCATCCTACTTTCTTATTCTACTTTCTTTAACTTCACCATCTTTGCTAACTTATTTTTCCTACTGCCAAATTATTTCTAAATCTTCCAACTTGTTCTCCTTCCATATATTCACTGATTCTCTTTGCATATATGTTAATACATACTACACTTGCTCTTTTACTAATATCTCTCTCATCCTCATCTTAATATAAAGCTTGCATGCTATAACAAAACCTGCCACCTTGCTTGCATCTCTATCAAAATTAGGTGGCTTTGCTATCTTAGTATTAAATTCAGTATTTGATCTTAAAGCTGCTACCTCCCCTCCTATATATACTGCCACAAATACTGCTAATTATGCCTGTACTGCTACAATCTGCTCATCTTGCTGCCTCATTGTTCTAATAAGCCATATTGGCTCATGTTATATACCAGGGATGAGTTAATAGGTGTAGGTGATGATAATGATAGTTGTAGTATAGAGAGTGAGGATATATAAAGAGATAATGGAGAGAATCTAGTATTGGCCTCATACTCAGAATTGTACTTAGAACTTGACTGAATCTCTGTAGATGCTAGTAGATTCCCTTTAACAAACTATCACAAAATAAACTACTCACTTATTTGTGATATCTAAATCTTGAATTCATTCTCAGAGATTTAAAAGTGATTCAGAAGTTTAATAATGATGACAATGATAATGAAACCAATACAGATGTCAATGATGATGAGGAATAAATGATAATGATTGATGATTGAGAAGTAAAATGTCTGAGATCTAATTCTTAGATATAAAGGTGTATAAAAAATAGTAATAGTCTATACACAAGCTGCATTTATCACATAATCAGAACTCGTACCTGATAAGGCTCTTATCTGTCATAGTAGATGTCAGGCTAATTTTAGAAGGTAAGTGATTATATTACTACATTGATATGCTTATATCTCTATGAATACTCATTACCATATAATGTATAGTATATCATTAGAGTATCACATATCCATCTGAATATATCTTCTTTCTTGCTTATTTATTTTCTTCCAGTATAAATCTATCTAGTTCCTTTTCATATCTAATCACTCCATTACTGATTATATAGTTTCTCATAATATCTATGAAACTCCGGATTTGATTTCCAAGAACTTTAGTATATTTAGAATAGTTATCTATTTCCTCTAATCTTTGGATAGTCTTAGTATCAGTATTTAAGATGTCTAGATACTTTGTAGTTCTTTAGCTTGAAAATCAACTAGTATAGTGTATTGTTTTTCATTCTCATGCTTGGAAGTCTAACTTTCTCCATGCTTCATTTTCTGTTGATATCTACTTCCCAAATAT
>Ga0157367_1000891_pt1 | contig 13602 bp, 16 predicted proteins | sample AttbisABBM2_FD_113142 | JGI IMG/M metagenome (GOLD analysis project Ga0157367, IMG submission 113142) | Fungus gardens microbial communities from leaf cutter ant in Botucatu, State of São Paulo, Brazil - Atta bisphaerica ABBM2 | ecosystem: Host-associated > Fungi > Mycelium > Unclassified ...
GCTTTCGGCTCGAAATCATGTATTTCTCAAAGCCTTTAAGGGTGGCCGCGAGCGCGGGACAGGCTTCCTGTGTGCGGGAAATCAGTCGGTGATGCACCTTCCCGAACGTTTTACCCAGCACGCCACCCAGCTCGATTCGCGTCAGCATTTCAGTCATGGGCGTTCCTTATTGCTGGTCTTCAACATAGATTCCCGCTGAGATAACCGCGCCACCGATGCGACGCCTGCCATAAAGCAGTGGCACGGGATAGCCTTGAGCGGCGGTATTCACGGCGGGTCCAAAGGCATAAGACGGCGCATTGTCTGCATCATCCTTATGCGCGAGGCCTGGCGGTTGTGGGGAGAGCATCTGGATCACCCCTCCTATCAACATCGCTCCGCCGAACTTTGCGATCCCTGCGCCAACTGCTGAGGCTGTTCCGCCTGTGAAGTAGCTGATGGCCACGCCGACCACCACCAGCACCGCGCCGATAATCGTCTGAAAAAGACCGCTGCGTTTACTGCCAATGAGGACCGGCACTATCTTGATCGTCTCGCCGGTAACGGGATAACTCAGCTCTTCGAAGCCGATGTTGGTTTTGTCTTTGAAAACCGAGAAGGTCAGCCCGCGCCGCTTACTGGTGATCATGAAAGATTCAAAGCCTTTAATCGTGGCGGCGAGCGCGCGCGCGGCTTCCTGCGTTCGCGTGATAGAACGATAATGCACTTTCCCGAAGGTTCGACCGAGCACCCCCCCCAGTTCGATTCGGGTCATTACTTCAGCCATATTTCACCCACAAAAAAACCCGCTCAAGGCGGGTTTGCTGCACTGTTCGGAAAGCCAGACAAATAAGCGGCGGCGAACCGCCGCTATCAGCCCCTACCGGTTAAGTTCGTAGCTCAAACCTGCATCGACCTCGATGAGCTTCGTTTTCACACGAAAATCACAAAGTCTGTCTCGTTCAAGCCATACACTGGCGAGGATGGTGAGACAGATCAGGACAGCTATCGCTGTCACCTTGTTTTGCATTTTGAGCCTCCTTAATTGCCTTACGGCGGGTAAGGGGCTAGAATCATGTTGTCTAGGCATGAAACCGGCCCCAGTTGAGTTGAAAAATTCGCTGGGGCTTTCTTCTGTCTGCCGACAACTCACGCTCCCGACACACATCCGAAAGCGCAGCGCCGGTATTTTATTTTTCTGTGAAACAGAAAAATGCTCAATCTATGCGCCCCTTCTGTGCTTCAATTGTCCTCTTCATAACCTCTCCTGGAGTTTTTAATGAAGAGCGTGAAGAAATGATTCATTATCACGGCGGCCCCATTACGCCTGAGACCTGCGCCATCCGTGCATGGAAAGCCCGTCATGCGTTTATCTCTTTTGCCTATCCCAAACAAATTCATCTCGCGTCTGAATACTGCCAGTCATTCGCACTGGACAACGGCGCGTTTACGGCATGGAAAGCCGCTGGCGGGAACAAAACAGACTGGAACGATTATTATGAGTTTGTGGCGCGCTGGAAAAATCATCCGGGATTCGATTTTGCGATCATCCCTGACGTTATCGACGGCGGCGAATCAGAGAATGATGCCCTGCTTGAGGAATGGCCTCACAGCGATTTTTCCGGCGTGCCGGTCTGGCATATGAACGAAAGTCCAGAGCGGTTTATTCGCCTGTGTTCGGTATATCACCGCGTCGCGATTGGAAGTTGTGGAGAATATGACGTTTCACGGCCAAAAATCGCTGTGGCGCGCATGAAAGACATCATTCGGCATGTTACAGACACGCATAATCAGCCGATTGCGAAACTCCACGGTTTACGAATGCTCAATCCGCAAATATTCACTGAACTGCCGCTTGCCAGTGCTGACAGTACAAACGTTGCAAGGAACATCGGCATCGATAAAGCCTGGAAAGGCGCTTACGCGCCCGCTTCAAAAGAAACGCGCGCGGCGTTAATGGTTGAGCGTATCGAATCGCATAACAGTCCGGGTGAATTGAGGTATTCCGGGAAAGCGGATCGTGTCGAAAATCCGTTACATCTTGCGGTATAAGCTGAGGCTAAGGCCTCAAAATAAAGTCATGCATCTCAATAATCGCTTTCCCTTCGGTCAATTTCATCGATCGGAAAGCGACTCGATCACATCACCATGCCGCTCAAAGATGAAATTCAATTCCTGTTCGTTTTTTAAACAATTTAAGGCTTCATAATCTTCATCCGTAATGACCGGATTCTGGGTGTTTTCGCTTTGAGGTAACATGACATCCTCTGTTCTGTTCATGATTTCAACCATATCCTGATGGGCTTCTATACTCTTGCTCATATGCATAATAAGAAGGTCAAGCAAAAAAATATACCCGAGCGCGTCAAACAAAAAACCCGCCGAAGCGGGTATGTGTTACTTGATAGACGTGGGATGGATGCCTAAGGGATCATCACCGATTGAGGAAATCCGAAAGCGTTTCGTTTCATGAGGTTTTAAGGTCACGGAGATCTCTTTGAAAAGACTGGCAGCGGACACTGAACACAATCCCCGGTCTTGATCATCGCCTTTGAAACCTAATAAATGATCACCATGAGGAACATCGATGGTAAGGGTTTCGCCGGTATCGATTCGCGCAATATCCTTTCCGTCAAGGGTAGGCACGCCATAACACCCGCCCATCATATAACCCGTATCGCGGGTAATGGTGATCGCGGCATCGCCTTTGCCATGATAGGAAATCCGATCGGCGGGAACATGTTTCGCCTGAGAAGGACTGACAGGTGACGTTGCACATCCGGCTAACATTAATGCGCTGAGTAAGAGAAGACCTGTTTTTTTCATGATAAACCTGTGAAGCATTTTTGTTTACAGATAGTTTACCGTCCTGATCATCACAAATTTTTCATTTAATGCGAAAAAGCGGCTATCCCTTCCCCTGAACATCCTGATAAAACATTTCATTTTACTCAAAAAGTGTGTGATACCGGACAATCTTCATCGTCCTTTCCCGCCAGTACCCGCCGTAAGGTGTTCGGTTGCTGGGACGGCCATAAAGATGATGAAGCATCATGTTCCCTTCGAGATAGATGCCCGCGTGGTTCCACTTCTTACTTTGGATCTGCATCATAATGAGGTCGCCAGGCTGAGGTTTGCCGACAAATTCCCGAAACCCGCAATCAAACCAGTTATCTCGATAGAGGTTTTCAGGGTGGCCATCCTCCCACCACGGAAAGTTAACGCGGTAATCGTGAAGCTCGATGCAGTGAACCTGCCTGAAGTAGCTCATTACCAGTCCCCAGCAATCCGTGTGACCGAGCACAAACGGACGTTCGATAAGCGGTAATTCACTCCGAGGATAAATCCATTTCAGATCCCCTTCGGGCCAGCTCACGATGACCCACGGCACACAGGAATCATCACACATCGCCCGATCGAGGTGGCTCGGTTGCGTGGTGGCGTCGGGATGGCTATGCACAATCGCGGAAATGACCCCTAAATCCTCAGCGGCGGCGAAATCCTTAGGGTTGAGAATGAACTGTTCAGTCGGGCTGGTGGAAAGGTTCTGGCAGGGAAAATAAAACTCATGCTCGCTGTTCTGGACCATGACCCCGCAACATTCTGACGGGTAATCGTGTTTTGCGTGCTCAAATATGGCGTTTTTTATTTGCTGGTTCATGATGCCGCTCATAAAAAACCCCGCTTTCGCGGGGTTCGGCTTAACCATAAATCTCGGTCAGTATTGGAGAGTGTTCGGGCAAATCGATGTGTTTGAACGTGACCAGATCTTTAGCGGCCACATACTCAATCACCGATCGGTCAAGGGCATTCAGAAAGCCACGCTCGTTCGCATCAAGATAAACGAGAATTTCCTGATGAAAGGCTGGCCCATAGAAATTCATTCGCGCCTGAGAGACGGTTTTAGGCGGGATCTCTTTTTTCTGCCAGCCCGTTATGTCTCCCAGATTCTGGACCCGAACAAACTCATCATAATAGTGATAATAGAAATAGTTCTCGTAATAGAGTGAAAGATAAATTAAGGCAAAGCAAAGCTGATTTTTGAAATGGTTTTCCCGATCTTTCAGCGCTTTTCGCAGGAGAGGATTCTGAATATAGCTGAGCGCCACATCATAATGAATGTCCCCGGCGGGTGAAATAATCCATTCAAATTCCATCATAAGACCTCCTTAAAAAGTGGCGCTCAGGCCAACATTCCAGCCAATGTTATCGGCTTTGCTGTTGCTGGCCGTGGTCGAGACAGCGGCATAAGCGTTAATGACCTGACCGAGCGGCATGTTCGCGCCCACGGTGAAATCAACCCAGTTTTTATCCCGCTCAGAGACCGATGTTTCAAAAGCGGTTTGCGTGGATTTGATCCCGGCGCGGACGTCTGAATTCGTGTCGCCCCAGGCACGGTTATATTTCACCTGCGCAAAAGGGTTAACCGGTAAGTTTTTGGTGTCGATGCGCCAGCCAATGGATCCGGTCTGGGTGTGTGCATCCTGCGCGCCGAAACGCATCGCCGATTCACTATTACCCTCTTCGCTGTACCCGCCAACATGAACATAATCCAGTGAATAACCGAGAACGGGACTCGTTGAAACAGTGTCTGTAATCGGGAAATCCCAGCCAGTAAGGACGCGAAACCCTAAATCCTTGCCGCTGGCACTGCCGTCTTCCGTCTTACGATAGGAACCCAGATTGAAGGAACGGTGAATGCTGTCAAAGTCGAGATCTGCATAATGCAGATCGCCACTTATCCAGCCGCGATCAAACAGGCGAAGTTGGCTATAAACCCCGAACATATTGCCGCGAAGCTTATAGTTAAAATCGCCGGTCGGGTGTTCACGGTTGTCGCTGGTGGCATAAAGCAAACCGACCTGCCAGTTCGGAAGGACGTTATAGCCAAAGCCGAACGTGAAGTTCGAGGTATTAGCATTGCCGTTGCTGGAATTATCGTCGGTGTCGTTGATGTGCTGACCGGCGTAGCCAAAGAACGAGGTGAAATCACCCTGAGGACCGTTCTCGCGAAGCTGCTGAAGATTGCCGTCCAGTGAACTCTGGGTGTCGCCTATCAGCGCCTGAGGGGCAACCGAGAGCGCGCCGACCTGCTGAGGAGCATTCAGGATAGACTGAATATAATCCGCGATGATGGCGTGAACAGCAGGCGTGGGATGAAAGCGGTCGGCAAACAGATAGTTTTCATCTTTGTTGAAGCCTGGCTGATCAGAATGGCATTCGTTGGCAGCGGTTCCGGTCGGACAAGCAGTCCCGACCGTATTCGTCAGACCGAATTTCGCCGGATCGGCAATGATGTCATCGAACAAACCGGCCATATCCGCCCGCACGATGTTCCCGTGAAGCTGGGCGAGACCCGTCTCTTCCTGCTGGTTGTATGAATCCGCCAGCTGGTTCACCTCACCATAAAGCGCCTTCCAGCTGGAAAACAGCTTATCCGCGATTGCTTGCTGCTGAGCGGGATCAGAGGATGAAGCGCTAGCCAACTTCACAAAAGCCGCATGAACGGCGGCTTCGCGCGACGCAAGGTCGGGTGTATTCACACTGTTCAGCGCCTGATAAACTGCTGCAACCGCCTGAGGACCGAGCGCCGAGGCGACCGTTTCCGCCACAAAGGGCGTATTGCCCAGATGGGGAACATTCGGGACAATGACTGTTCCCGCACCGGCATCGAGAAGTTCTTTAACCTGACTCACGGCAGCGTTCGCGCTGTTGGTGATGGTCTGGGTAGCAGTGGCGGGATTTTCAGGGGCATTGGCGACATCGTTAGAGCCTATCCAGTGGATATAAACGCCATGCGGATCCGCTTTGCCGCCCGTGGATGCGAGGTAGTTAGCGACCTGATCCTGAGTATTGACGTTCTCGGGGTTAAGTCCCGGTAACGCATCGGCGTTTGCCTGGGCAAAGTTATTTCCGCCTTGTGAAGAAGGCTTAAGCGTTAAGCCATAATGCGACGCCAGATGATCATCATAAAGGGCGTTTTTATCGCCATCGACAGTAAAGCGCCCCACGTTACCGCTATCACTCAGACTGTCACCAAATACGGTCATCGAGGAAAAATGTTGCGCGAACACCGGCATCGAGAGTGCCGACAGAATGCTTCCCGTGATGAAAGACTTCTTAAAACCACTTTTCATGAAATCTCCAAAAACCTCAAAATTAGAATTTATTTTCAACACTTTAAAGAACAGAGCGGTTTTCAAGATCTCAAAACCGTCAACTGATTATCTTTAAATCAATGCTTATGAAATCTCATTCTGAGCGAAAATAACTTAGGTATTCGATGAGGTTTTTGAGGGAAAAAAAACCCGCTTTCGCGGGTTGGGTCTTATTCGGAATGATTTCGGATAAATTCGACCACCAGGTCGTCAAACCGTTCGGGTTCCTCAATAAAGGGCATATGCCCGCTATTGTTAAACAGAACGAATAATGAATTGACGATCTTGTTCGCAATAAAACGGCCTGAGATCGGTGGACATACCCAGTCATGCTCACCTGAAATAATCAGGGTGGGAACGGTTATCTTCTGAATCTCATCACTCAGATCGTAATTCGGAATGATATTCGCCACAAAGTGATCCATCACTCGTGTAGTCGGAACACTGTAGCGGATCACGGGCAAAAACATGTTTTCATGACCCGGCGCGAGATAGTAAGGCCCGACCTGATTCAGGAACTTGCGATGAACTTCAATGCGCTTTTTGTCCATCATCTCTTCAAGGCTGGCAGGCATAAAGAGCTTCGTCGCAATGGACACCACCTCTTGCGGCGCGCGTTTAACCAGCGTCGGCGTTTTCTGGGATTCCTTTTCGCCTGGCGTAAACTGATGGCCCGCGCTGGTATTACACAACACCAGACCTTCAACCAAATCAGGATGGCGAAGCGCCACCATCATCGAGACAAAACCGCCAGCCGAATGGCCCAGGAAAAACGCTTTCTTGATCCCGAGATAATCACAAAGTGCTTTGGCATCATCAGCACAATTTTCGAGGGTGATCGACTCAAGAGGCACATCAGAAGATCGGCCCTGTCCCCGCATATCCCAGTAAATGAGATTAAAGGGAAGCGCAAGCGGATCAAGGCCCGGACGAAGATAGCCATGATCAAACCCCAGACCGCCATGCACCACGACAACCGTGGGTTTTTCCTTGAGTTGTGATGTAACCGCATCGAGCTTTTCACCCACCACATCGAAGAAAATGCTCATGTCGTTAATTTTTGCAAACATAGGCTCAGTCCTTTGTCACTTGCTCAAGGAAAAAATCTTTCACTTTCTCAAAGAAATCGATCGGCTTTTCAGCGAAACTCAGATGGCAGGAGTCCGGGAATTCGACATAAACGGAACCGGGGATCTTACTGTGCATCAGGCGCGAACCGCTGGGTGGCGTCAGCCAGTCATGAGAACCGGCAACAATCAGCGTCGGAACGGAAATCTTATCCAACTCATCACGTAAATCGTAAGCAGGATAAAGCTCGGTGACGAAGTGATCCAGCATGGCTACGTTCATTCCTGTGTAACCAAAAACGCCGTCATAAAGATCCATAAACTGATCCGCAAAAAAGAACGGACCGACCGTCTTCAGCATTTCATCCACCAGCCCGCGCGTTAACGTCTCTTCCGTCACGACACCTGGCGCATAAACCCGAAGGCAGGTTTCCACCACTTTTTCGCAGGCCCGTTCAGACAGCATGGGATTCGGTGCGACCTGATCATGAACCTTGTGAACACTGGGTGCAGTATTGACCAGCACCAACGCTTTCAGGCGATCATAGTGACGCAGTGCAAAATGCAGCGCCACGAATCCGCCTGCGCAGTGTCCGACAATATAGACTTTCCCGAGACCGAGATAATCGATAAGGCCCGCCACATCATCCGCCATCGATTCGAAGGTGATTTTGCGAACATCAGTGACGTCAGTTCGGCCAGAACCCGGCAAATCCAGATAAATCACCTGCCCCAGCAGGCTCAGCGGATCCATCGTATTACGGAGATAACCGTGATCAAAACCGGAAGCGCAGTGAATCACAATAAAGGTGGCGCGAGGTTTTAATTTGGAGGTCTGAGCATTCAGCCCTTCTCCAACAACATCAAAAAAAATCTTTTTACCATTCACATTTGCAAACATAAAAACCTCTCTTAAAGTTAAAGGCCAGAGGTAAGAATCAAATCCCTTTGACAGGGTTTTACAACGACACCATCACTACACTTGAATATTCTTATTAATGAATCCTTTTACCTGATCGTAAAAACGATCGGGTTCCTCAATAAAAAGAAAATGCCCAGAGTCGTTAAATACGACAAAATCGCAATGTTGCATTTTTTTTGCGAGCATATGGGAACCAACAGAAGGCGTCGCCCAGTCATGGAAGCCTGACATAATCAACGCAGGCGTTTTCACCAGGCTGATTTTCCCGAGCGACGTAAAGAAAGGATTCAGACTCCGAAAATGATTCACCACGTTCATCTTGTAATGAACATTCATCCAGATGGAATCGAAGCGATCCATATTTTTCGGAGCCATATAATACGGCCCGACGCGCGTTGCATAATCGACAAAGGTTGCTTCGCTGAGCGGATTCGGATTAAAGAAAAAATTATGGGCAACATCGAGCAACTCACCCTGAACACGATCTTTCAGGAATGGGGTCGGATAACCCTCTTCATCCTTGCCAGGAAGAACCGTCATCCCCATCGAGCTTGAGACCAGAATCAGACCCTTCACTTTTCCCGGATGACGGATCGCGAGTTTCTGGGCGATGAAGCTGCCTGAGGCGTGACCAAAGACAAACACCGATTCCAGACCGAGATAAGTAATCAGTGCGGCCACATCATCCGCCATCGTGTCGAACTGAATCGTCGACATTGGCACATCAGACGAACGGCCCTGACCGCGCATATCGGCGTAAATAATCTGATAATCGGAGGAGAGGTTATCCAGTGACGGACGCAAATAAGCATGGCCATAACCATAGCCGCCTGACAGTGCGAGCATCACTGGCTTATTCGTAGACGGATCATCCATGTTTTCAAATTCGGTATCGACAACATCAAAGAACAATGTGGCATCGTTTAACTGAGCTAACATGAACACCTCACTCCAGAAGATGATTTGATAATAAGAAAGGCGAATAAATAAGCTGCACAAACTGAGCGATCAGGTTCTTAATAGCGACGTGCCGGGGAACCCCCCGAACGATAAGGGGTTATCTTGTCCGAAACGCAATTTACAGCCGGTAATGGTTCCCGAGCAGGTGTCGAGGCTCGGATCAGAGACAGGATTATTGAATTTGTCGAAATAATTGGTCCCGGCATAATCACAACCATCACCGGATCGGTATTTCCCTCTCATGCACCAGGTACACACCGCATGAAGCTGCCGGGTCGGAATTTGCAGCCCCTGAAGGTCCATCGGACTCGACAGCTGAAATTCTACCTGTACTTTGGTTTCACTCGATTTCGAGTCGATGTAGAACACCCGAAGTTTTTCTTGCGTCGGATCGGCGTTCGCATTGCCGTCCGGGAAATTGGCCGCATCGAGATAGGTCGCGAGCGTGTCATGAATCGACACCTTCGCCTGAAGCATGTCCTGAAACTGCAAACAGAGCGCGGTAATCGATCCATTCAGGTTCGCAACCGTTAGCCGTGGACTCGGTGCGCTCCCGGTTGTCGATACCTCCAGGCCTTCGATTTTACAGGGCCATGCGGAATATTCCTGACCTTGCCAGAATATCGATTTAGCGGGTAATTTCGTTTCATCGCCACCTGCTGCCAGAATTTCGGCTTCGGTGTGTGCGATGTTATGGGCATGGAAACGAAGCACTTCATCCACGCCAAACGCGGAACCGTCAACTTCGTAAAGTCGGATTTCAGATCCGGGTTCAAGTTTCTGATAGTCACTGGTTAAGCTCATGGGGCATAGGCCTGAACGAAGGTGGTGGTCATTTCAAAGAGACCCGCACCGAGCGCGGTGGGGTTATAAGAGGAACAGCGATAGAGACCCAGATCTTCGCCAGGAGGTTGCCAGGCGAAGGCGCGATAGCCCTGATGATCGTCGAGAAAATCTTTAATTTCGCCAATAAAAGATTCTGTGCCTGTAAAGGTCAGGTTCCAGTTCTGGCTGCGGGTATTGATGCCGTTTCCGGCAACCTGGGTATAACCGTCACCGAACTGGACAGATCGAACATTAAACGTCATGTCACCCGATGCGTTAATGCGTGCGCACCAGGTAAAAGTGTCGATAGCCATAGCTCCGCCCTAGCGTTTTCCGCGAACCACACGACCAATATCGCCATCATCACGCAAATCGCGCGCGAGATTGCGCTTATAGCGTTCATCAACGAAGCGTCCGATCTCATTACCGAACTGACGCCAGTCTGCGCTGTTCGTGGTGGACTGCGATCCGCTGTCAGAAATCGTGATGTTGACCTGAACACCACCCGCCGGAGCCTGAACGCCGGAATTCAGGCCGCTCGCTTTCACACCCAGCGAACCATCTGCGGCGCGCTGAAGGGGAATAATCGCCTCAGGCCCATCTTCGCCCATCAGGCCAGCGCCACTCGCGAACCGGAACATCGTCGGCGAGCTGACGACAGAATTACTGAAGGCGCTTAAGCCGCTGGCATAGATGCCCCCTTTCGCGTTCGCCGTGGTTCCGCCACCGAAGAAGCTCGAAATCCCGGAAATCGCGGAACTGAACAACCCACCTGATCCGCTGAACAGATTCGAGGCGGCGGCCTGAAGGGCCACTTTCTCGATCATCTGGAGAACGGACACACTCCACTGTTTCCAGCTCACGGTGTCCCCTTCCAGGGCGGAATTCACATTATCCAGCGCGGAAGACATGGCCGAACTCACATCATCTTCAACGGTCGAGGAGATGTCAGAGGTTTGTTCCACCCAGTTCTGAAAACCGGTCGATGCGCCATCGAGCCAGTCGCCCTGAAGTTGGTCCAGTTTTTTATAGTAATCCTGCTGATCGCTGATCCGGGTCTGAAGGGCTTTCTGAAGCGCGGCGGTTTCACGGGTATACACATCGGCATCTATATCCCCGCGTGTGCGTTGGTTATCCAGATCCTGTTGTTGCTGAAGATAATCCTGGCGAATGCTGATGATGTCCTGAAGGCGTTGCTTTTCGGTATCGCTCAAACCAAACCCGGACGTGTTGACGTTGTTCGAGGCACGGGCGTTCAGGTTCTGGTTCTGAAGATTGGTCATGTATTGCTGAACCGTCAGATTATCCTGATTCGCCTTTTTCACGGCGTTCAGGCGGTCCACTTCTGTCGCCAGATCGCGAAGGCGGGTTTTCTGGGTGTCATTGAGCGTTTTGAGGTTGCCGCTTTGCAGATTGAAATTCAGCTTCTGAAGTTCTGTTACCTGCTGACCACGCTGGGCGCTGGTGTTGATGGTGGCGATCATGCGCTGATATTGAAGTGTGGCGTTATTGTATGTGCTCGCCAGCTGCTTCGCGGCCTGATTGGCCTGATTGGTCTCGCCGGTATTGAGTTTATAATTTGAGGTGCGCGTTGCGGCCTGAGTGGGAAGATGAATGTTGCCCAGTCCGAGTGAATTCAAGCCGGAGTTTTGCTGGGCGTTATAGGCGGCATATCCTCCTGCTTTAAACCGGTCCCCCACCTGAGAGAGTAACGAGGTGAACTGAGCAGCACGGGCGGCAATGGTTCCGAAATCCGCCACCAGGCTCGCGACACCACCAACCAGCGTCGTTAAGCCCTGAAGCACGGTCGGATCGGTGAAGACTTTTCTCAGCTGATCCAGCCCGCGTTGAAGCGGGGACAAATCGACCTGAGCCAGCCCCGCCGCAATCTGCGTTTTAAGACCGTCAACCTGTCCTTCAAGATCGCGAAAGAAGTTCGACACCTTCACCAGTCCCTGAATCTGGTCTTCGCTCGGAGCCAGACCGTAATCTTTCGCGTCTTCCTTAAATTTATTCAGCTGCTTGTTGTTATCCTCCAGCAGCGGCAACAGGCGAGAACCGTCATTCACCAAGCTTTCGAGGATATTGGTTTTGCCTGCCGTCGAAATATTCGACTTGTTTAAGGCGTCCCCGATTTCCGTGAGGATCTTATCAGGCGAGAGTTTTTGCAGCTTCTGCGCAGAAAGCCCGAGGGTATCGAGCGCCTGAGCGGCATCACCGGACTTGTTCAGAACGGCATCACCGATTTTATCGTTGATGTCTTTGAAGATGTCGGAAATCTGATCGCCTGCTATGCCTGCCTGTTTGGCGGCATATTGCCACTGAAGAAGATTTGTAGTGGAAATGCCCAGTGATTTCGCCCAGCGATCGGTTTCTGTCACCTGGTCGGCGGTATTCTTGACGAGCGACAGAGTTGCTGAACCGATACCCGCTGCGGCACTGCCAGCGGCGACGGCAACGCCTGCGAGCGCTGCGCCAACCTCCAGGGCGGCGGCTTTGGTGTTACGTCGCCATTTATCGGCGGCGCGCTCAGATTGGTTCATACCGCTGATAAACCCGCCGACTTTGGCGATCAGGTCTATCGTAAGCGTACCGAGGGATCGCGTTGCCATAATATCCCCATAAAAAAACCCGCCGAAGCGGGTTTGTTTTTACAAGTAAGACCGAAGACACCTCTTCAGCTCTCTTAAATACTCTTTGCCGAGCCAGTGGGGCATGTTCTCATAAATTGGCCCAATCTCATGAAAATTCATTTCAAATAGCTCAGAGGCCGATCTGTTAGGGTCTTTGTGAATAAACTGAAGTGCCTGAAGAAGGATCATGTCATAATTCAATGCAGGAGGACCATCCTGATAATTTACAATATAACCTATCCCGTTCTTTAAAAGCCTTGCCCGATCAAGCGCGTCATAACGAGAAGTCGATCGTTTGTTAATCAGATAAGCGCCATAAAAGGAGAAAATAAATCCCAGCGCGAGTAGAATATAAGATCCGCGAATTTTCTGAAAGAAAGGATCATGATTCATCAGGTTGTGAAGTGTAAGCAGTGTGACAAACAAGCTAATAAATAAAATGACAATGCCTTTGGATCTGTATCGTTTCATGTAACCTCTTTATTATAAAAAGTACAGCAAAACGATTTTAATAAAGGGCAACGTCAAATCTTATCAATCAGAGCGATAGTTAGAAGCCTAACTAATGCCAGGTATTCATGGCATCCTCAAGCGAAATGGGTCCATCATCATCAGGTTCTGGTTCGCTGAAGTGCTGTGTGAAATCGGTGGGCTGGAAGAGCGGTTTTGCGGGATCGCGATGGGCGTTCGCAATGACCGAGGCCACCACACCACCTGACCATTCCGTTCGAAGACCGGCATTCAGAGAGCCATATTTATGTCGGTAAAGCGCCCAAAGTTGATATTCAGGGCGGGACAGGGATTCTTTCGCCTCTGCAATGGTTTTCCCGCCGATTCCGTTCAGCACTAGCTCACACCAGAATTCGTCTTCTTCGGTGAGCTGGTAGCCTTCCCCAGATCATTCACTTCCTGAATGGCCACCAGCAGTGCAACAGTCAACGCGCCATCAAGCGGCCCGCGATCGGGATTGGCTTCGCCGGTAATGTCAGCAACCGTGAACACCGGCTTTCCTTCTTCATCACAGACCGATGCCGCGATGCGTCCGGCGATGCCGTCGA
>Ga0157367_1000892_pt1 | contig 13597 bp, 15 predicted proteins | sample AttbisABBM2_FD_113142 | JGI IMG/M metagenome (GOLD analysis project Ga0157367, IMG submission 113142) | Fungus gardens microbial communities from leaf cutter ant in Botucatu, State of São Paulo, Brazil - Atta bisphaerica ABBM2 | ecosystem: Host-associated > Fungi > Mycelium > Unclassified ...
AGTCTCTCCCGTAATTCAATTGCTCTCTCGTTTTGAGAGTTAACGGACATGTGCTTGACTGGGGCCAATGATTCAGTCGCGGACACATACAGACGAATCGATACGCACACATCCAACTTTTCAACCACTTCTGAATGAAAATCACCACTTCTTCCATCAGAACGGGGAGCTCTTTGATAGTACGACACAACTCGTCTGATATTGGAACTCGCTTAAGCTTTTTGAACTCGTCAACTAGGATCATCGACATGAGCGATATCAATCAAAAGAATTTCATGAAAGAAAGTGGTGCCCATGTCGCAAACTTGAACAGGGCTCTAAAAATATTAAATCGGAAGTAACAGTTGACTTTGTTCGCTCTGACGCATCTGGCATTATTGTGGTTACTAATAAAGTTGCTAACTCATCAGACTTGCAGGCCATCGAACACTATGTTAAAGGTGCCAACCATATCAACTCGAATGAGGTTGACTCACCAAGACTCCCTCAATCCAAATCATATTTGAAAATCATCGGTCTTCCGTACCTTCAAGAAGACTCTGCAAACCCCCTTAACTCGAATGTGGTCGATAAAATCATCAAGGACAACCACATTTTCAACAACACCATGTTAGTGTTGAAACCTCGCGTTATTAAAGTATCTCCGAAATCGGACATGGCGATTGTGTGGATAGATATATGAGACGTGCAGAGTGGAAGTAATGCTAAAATGCTCATTAACAGGTGCTTTAATGTGGGCAACTATATCACAACTATTCGTAGAGCCAACATGAACCCTGGAGTCCCTCAATGCAAGAACTGTTGGAGATGGGAGCATTCAACCTTTTTGTGCTGTATTCAAGGGTGTTAAGAACGAAGGAAGTGGACTTAACATTTTTCTATTTTCTTCTCTCATTGTTATTTTCTTTTTGATTTATTTTCCTTTATTCTATTTTTAGAACTAGGGTGAGAGTGACAAGATCATGCTGTCACACAGCAGTGTTGTGGCAACCACTTATCACAAAGACAAATGATTTCACAAATGGCAAATCTCTTAGTTGGATATCAAGTGGGGAATTCACAAGAGAACTCGACAAGGAGCCTCTTCTTAATTAAGGTCCTATTTATACAAATGGTTCATGGTCCATGCTACTAATAATTAAACCTGCCCTATAGTCCATGCTTCAACCTCATGCTCGCCTCACTTCTTACTCAAGGTCACCATGTTGTATGCATGTGCCCTGATGTCATCTTCTAGATCCTTCCACCACCTTCTAGGCCTATGACGTCACATCATGTGACATGTCATGTGACTGCAGTGTCACGTGCCTCTTCATCATCCAAAAGAAAAGAAAAAGAAAACAAAAATTCCTATAAAGTCAGAAAATAAAAGAAAAAGAAAATAAAAATTATTCATGTCCAAAGCGTCACATAACAAGCAGGTCATATCAGATGACATGGTCACAAGTCACATGACACATAGAAGGATATAGAAGGTTCTGAAAGGATGATGTTATAAAACATATAAAATACATGTTGACCTTAAGGCATATACATGGTCATTTAGGGTAGGCTAGAAATAGCTTGCACAGACCATTAGGTATTTGTATATAAAGTAGATAATCCTGTACAGAGTTCTCTATTGAGTTCTCTTGTGTTAACCCAATACAAGATTTACTCTTTTGACCAACTCTAAGGTCTTAAGTTTGTAACAAAAGGGTCAAATGCATATGATACAATGGGCCTCACAAATCAGAACACCATTGTCAATTTGCATAGTGCTGTAAAGCTAATGCAAAAATGAATCCTCCATAATTAGAAACAAAGCAGGGTGAACTATGTTCCCACTCTTTCAAGTGCTCAAACTGCTGGGGAGATCATCAAGCAGACTCTAACATCTGCCCATTCTGGAGGCACTGATTTAACTGTGATTGGCATAGCTGAAAACAACAAGAGCTGTGTGAGAACAGGAGTAAATCAATTCACTCAGTCGTGAGCAGTTCATCACTATGATTTATGACAACTTAAAACTTTACTCACAAAAAATTCATAAGAACAGTCTCATAGTCAATACTATTCTAGAGATCCAGTTATTGTTTGATATCATATTTATTCAAGAATCTCTATGGTCAGTCATTCAATCTATCTGTCAGATGTAGTTCACACTAGGGTAGAAGTCTACAGAATAGACTTAGAGATGAGCAGACTTGTAGAACGACCTTGGCTTCAGCTTATGTGCTGTACCATCTGTCTGCTGCATGGTCGTAACTTCAGATGAAGGGGAGAAAGTCCAAGTGGAAGTGAGTACTGATTGGTGTGTTGCCGTTGAACACCAGAAGTCAAGTTCAATGAGAGTTTATCTCTGTCGATTATCAGACTAGTGAATTATAATGTAACTACTAGTCTTATATACAAACAGATAGTATAGAAGATGCTCAGAGTTTCATTGGTAAAACTCCTATTACCCCAAGTGGAGGTTTTAGTGTTGAGACACTGACAGAAGTAACTCCATCATGGAAGACCAAGTTGAATAAGGGTATCTCTGCCATAGAAGACAGAATACCCAGAAGGTTGCAGCACTGCTATAAGATGTGTTGCAAGAAAGGTGGCCATTGTGGAAGGTGGGCTTGTATGTTTTAGAGGTGACATCACTGTGGGGATGTAGTTTTCTGGACGAGTGGACTTACATATGACACTATCTCTAACTCCACTAGTTGCAAAGGAGAAGAACTAGTTAGAGTAACTCACCATCCAAATTGGCTCATCTTCTCTAGGTTGCCATCATGTGCTTCTGAATTCCCTAGAGTGATTGCTTACATTAAAACTCATATTTCATCTTTTTGGTTTTCTTTGCAAAATGACATTTTTAATCACAGGGATCTGTCTTGTATTTCCTTTTTCAATCAGGAATTGGCTTAGATTATTGGCTATCCCATTTTAAAATGTCTATGACTGTTGTCATCTCCAAACCTATGGCCAACTGTGTATCAAATTAGAAGACCTATGAGATGCCCTTCATAGTTCCTTTAACTCCACTCAGTCTCATGATGTTGATCTCCAACTCTTAGATGAGATTTCTGACAAAGTCACCAAAGTATGGACTTCATTCTCTAGAGAAAAACTTATCAATGATGCAATAACTTATCAGCTTCTGGTATGGACAAGCTAACTTGGAGTCATATCAAAAGGATTATCAAGAGTAAAGAATACATTACTAAATTTATTGATATTGTTAATACCTGTATCGGCTTAGGTTATTGGCCATCCCATTTTAAAATGTCTATGACTGTTATCATCTCCAAACCTAATAAGGCAGTGTATGATTCTCCCAAGTCCTTTTGTTTAACTGTTCTTTTAAACACAATAGGAAAGCTTTTTGAGAAACTGATTGTATCACAAAATGAACTACTTACTTACTTGTGATATCTGAACCTTAGGTGTACTCTCAGAAGTTTAGGAGTTCAATAGTAATGAAAATGATGATCAAGATCAATATAGATGATAAAGAATAAAGAATGATGAAAATTGATGAATAATAAATGATGTTGTTAAGTCTGAGATCTAATTCTCAAATATAGAAATATATATACAAAAGAGTAATGGCCTGTATACAAGCTGTTTCCATCACATGATCAAAACTCATACCTGTTATCTATCATAGTAGATGTTAGGCTAATTTTAGAAGATAACTAATTATGTCACTACATTGATATACTTGTATCTCTATCAATACTTATTACTATGTGATATACCATATATTATTGGAAATGGTTTGATAAGTACTTTCTAACACAAGTTCAATTGTGCAAATCTGTTCAGCCATTCATGAGATATTAGCAGACAAAGCTTTTATAGCTACTAATGGCCTGATATCTCAGTCATTTGTTGTTGCTTTTGTACATTCTGCATATGTGTGGGTAGTCCTCATCTTTCCAGCACAACTTAGTTTGTAAAAATTGGTCTACTGGTCATGGAGATACAAGCTGAATGAAGTGTGTGACAGATTGGAGAATAGCTACAATTTCTTACAATCTCTAATAATTTCATTCACCCTTACTAGCTTGTGTTGTGGCAACTACTAGACACAATGTCTAATAGAAGCACAAGTGGTAAATCTAGTGGGAACACAAGTTGTGTATTCACAAGAGAACTCAACAGAAAACCACAATAGTATTCTACTGACTATTTATATAAAATCCTCATGGTCCATACTACAACTTCTCTACACCTACCCTAATGTCCATATCTTGTCCTCATGTCTATTACTCATCCACTATACATTTATCTTAATGCCAGCATGCCATATCCATGTACCCTGATGTCATACTCTTTAATCTCTGTCATACATACATACACCATGTGTATACTGTTGTAGCAACTACTTATTACAATGACAAATGATGGCACAAGTGAGTAAATCTCAAAGTGGATATAATGTGGGAAGTTCACAAGAGAACTTGACAAGGAGTCTCTGCTAAATTAGAGTCCTATATATACAGAGTACACATGGTCCATACTACATCCTCATGTCTGCCTTATTTCTTACTTAAGACTATCATATTGTATATATATGCTCTGATGTCATCTTCCAGATTCTTCTACTACGTTCTAGGCCTATGACCTCACATCATGTGACATGTCATGCAACTGTGGTATCATGTGCCTTCTTCATCATTTAAAAGAAAAAGAAAAGAAAAGAAAAATAAAATCAATATAAAATCAGAAAAATAAAAGAAAAGAAAAAGAAAAATTGTTAGTATTCCAGCATCCCATAACATACACCATGAGAAACTCATGTCCCTTGACATTACTCCTACTCTAGACTCTTCCTGATCCTTCTAGACCTTAAGTCCTTCTAGACCGCTCTAAACTTTTCTAGGCCTATGACATCATGTCATGTGACTTCCCAGTCATGTGCCCTCTCTCTCATTGTAGACTAATAATACTACTACTATATCTTATCTCTGTCCTAACCCTAACCCTAAAGTCTGTTCATACTTTTGTCTTATAATAGCTTGGTGGTCTCAAGCAAAGGTCTACTAATGTGGGCATTGCTCTTACTCACTTCATTTGATCAGAATGGGTCAAGAATCTTTCCACCAGTATATTAGCATTTGATATCTCTCAATTCTTCCCATCACTTAACTATCAACTCCTCCCCCTCATCATAGATAAAGCAGAACTCAATTGCAAAGTTTTAACCTTCTTCAAGAATTACCTAGTTGGAAGGAAAACCAAATATCTGTGGAACAATTTTTTATCTCTCTTTTGTAGTGTAGATGTTAGTATTAGACAAGGATCTGCTCTTTCTCCAATTTTTTCTGCTCTTTATCTCTTTCATATTTTTTATATTCTGGAAAAATATTTAAAAAACCTAAAAATACCCATTTTGATTATTTATTTGTCAATGACAGTCTCTTTATTTCTCAGAACAAATTTATTTCTCATTTCAATGCAAATCTTTTTTGTAGTTACAATGTAATATCTTTCTTTCTCATGAGATTCAGACTTGTAGTGGAACATGGAAAAACTGAAGTGTTTCATTTTTCTAGATTGCATGAAGTCTTCAATTCTCCCCTACTTAATCTCACTGTCATAAGAGGCCCTATTTTACTCCCAAAGACTTCATGGTGATACCTTGGTTTTTTCTTTGATCAAAAACTAACCTTTCAGCATTATATAGACTTTTATGCTAACAAGGTAATTTCCTCAGTCAAATGCATAAAAATGTTAGGGAATTCATTAAGAGGGATCAATTCTCTTCAGAAAAGAAGACTGTATAGATGCTGTACCTTATCCATCATGCTCTACATATTTCTATTATGATACTACAACAAATCTCTTATGAAATATCACCTTAGCGTACTATGAATGATGTAATGAAGAGCTGCTCTTTGGATATCAGGCACTTTCTAAACATCTCCTACAACAGAAATCAAAGCTATTTCTGATCTCATTCTTATATATCTTTATCTTAAGAAATTATATGGAATATTTCTTCTAAGAGGGTTATTGCTTCCTCTCAACCACATTATCAGTAGTATTCTCAGTTCCAATGGATTATACAAACACAATCTCCACAACATTTCCATTACCAACCTTACTCCCAAACAGAGACTTCACTTGAAATCTGCACTCATTGATGTGGATAACAGTTATAACAAACTTTTTCCCTTCTTTTTAGTTTTCAATGAAGAATTCAGTCCAGGAAATTGTCTTATTGATTCTTTTTCAGATAGATTTTCTTTCAATCTGTATTCTTCAAATATCAAAAAGCATATTAAAAACTTGGATGATATTGCATTTAGAGCATTGTCAAACCCCTCTTCTTCCATTGTTGTATCTGATACCAATATTGAAAACCAAGTAGCTACATCAATCTTGCACATTTATTTATATGACAGACCTGTTATCAAGACAATTCACAAAGCAGTCAATGTTACAACTACTGAAGCTGAATTGTTTGCCATTCAATGTAGTATTAACAAAGTGGTTGGTATTACTAACATTAATCATATAGTCATCATTATGAATTCCCTCCATGCTGTCAAAAGAATTTTTGATTCTTTATTGTACCCATACCAAATTCATTCTATGGCAATTTCTCATGAACTTAGAGACTTCTTCTTAAAAGATGCCAATAATCACATCAAGTTCTGGGACTGTTCTAGTAAACAGAAGTGGCCACTACATGCTTTAGTGGACAAAGACTCCAAGAGTTTCAACTCTGTCCCTATTTTCCCATGCAAATTTTCTTAGGACTTCTGTAAAAAGAGAGAATGTGATTTTGCTCTCTCATAGTGGAGAATGTTGTTCCAAGTAGCAGATCTCAAGAGAAGAAATTTCCTGGAATTACTGGACAATAATCTTAACCCTATTGAACCATCAAATATCACAGGCGGTCCTTAGTTGCAACAATTTGGTTACTCTAACTTATTATGTGCTAGAGCTACTAGAGCTATTGTTAATTACATATCTATTGGCAAGTATTATCTGAGATTCTTCTCTAGGGAGGACTTTTTGTGTCCATACAGTATATATCCAATTGAAACCAGAAGATATATCTTACACAAATATAAGAGGTTCAACAAATACTAGAACTCTAAAAGGGATACTATTGCTTATTTTGCATTATTTCTCCAATTTAACCCTAGTGCTTTTTCTTTTAGTTAGGTCACTACTTATCCATACTGCATTTAGCATTACAATATTTTTATGATTTTCTTTGATTTCTTTTCTCTTATTTTTTTTTCTTTTCAATTTCTCCTTTTCTTTCTCCATGTTGTTTCAGTCTGTATGTATATAGTTACAAAGTAGCTACCATGGTCTACCTGCATGCTCTGTGTCATAAATTGCTGATTTAAAAAAAAACCATAAGAATAAGGCCATAATACAGGCCATTATTGTTATTACTTAAATATTCTAAGTGTTTCTCATACTCTTGGCATCTAAAATATCTTACATTCACTATCTGTAAGAGAGAGAAGGTATTGGTTGTAGCTGAGGAAGAACAAAAACAAACAGTTATCTCAACCTCTTGTGTAATCCTTGACAGCATCATCTTAGATATCACCCAAATAAATTCTCATCCTAGTTGCTCCATTCTTGTATGAAACAACCAAATACAGATTGCTACATTTGGCATACCTACCTAATGATCCAATGTCAGTCTCAGGTGAATGTATCAACAGAGTATAACATAGTATTCTGCTAGCATATACTGTATACCCCTAAGGCTCATAAATCACAATTCTTAAACACAACAACCAACACTTCATAACTATAAAGGTGTTGTGACATAACAATCTTTTGATGAATAATGCAATTAGCAAAAGCAAAAAAGAAACATTGTGAATTTTTGCCAAGTTTTCATTAATGACCATGATGACCCTACCATATACAAGACCTTCCTTATTTCATATCTACTGGATTATGATTATATTGTCTATATGCTGTTTGAAAGGGGAACCCAGAGAATGAGAGCTGGGATATAAAAGAAAATAGGATGGTATACATCAAGGACTACTGGAGAGCAGAAGAAGAGGAGAAAGAAGAAGAGATATACCAAAGTCTCAAGGGAATAAATATTCCCAATATTTCCAGATTTTACTGTAGGAATGATGTGTGTCACCACTGCTTCTTTCTTTCTTATCTTTATCTCATATGATAGTGCCTGAAAGATCTTTAGCAAATACATCTTTTCTTTTTAACCTGAGTGTACATACCAATGTCCAAGAGACTGCTAACAACATGGTAACTAATATGGAGATTAATACTCCTAGAGATTGGTTCTCTCTTTCCAGCACTAACAGTTCTAAGGTTATGTTAGTACTTTTGAATGTTTTATCCACTGAGTATACAGAGTAAATTCAAGCCTTAGCTAACAACCCTACCTGGGCTGATTAAGTTGAGATCAGCAAGTTGCAAGAACCAGCATTGTCTTACACATTACTGAAGGTAGAGGAGAATGAATCTGCTGATGAGGCAGTAGCAAATAAGACCATGCCTGAATCTTATGACAGTAGTGCTATCAGAAATACAGTATGAAGTACATATATAGTACTAGCCAGATGTCAAAGCTAAGCTTGATATTGTGCACTTTTAGCATAACTGGTTCAGTGGCTAGTCTGTTCCTAACAGATGTATCTAACAAAAGTATTCCTCATGACCTTGAACTAGCTGCAATTTCCTATTCTACTAATCAGCTTACAGACCCACAGTTGTGGAATGGTAATTTCTGTCTGATATCCATTTTCAGTATTAATAAGTATTTGAATGGGAATGCTAAAAACATTGTCTGCTCACTTTATAGAATAGCTACCTTTGTTAGACAAAGGAAATTAGAAGATAAGATCACTGCTGATATATCTCAAATTACAGAGTTTGGTTTTGTCATATGAGATTTTATTTTGTTAATTTATAAGTCTGATTAGGACAAACTAACCATCAATAAGGATAACAGATTATTTAGGCAGTGTGTAGTCTCATAATTTAGGACCAAAACTCTGGATAATAAATCTAATACTAATCAGAAAACCTCTAAATCTAGTAATAAGACTAGCATATTCAGAATCTCTCCTCCAATCCTGCTTAGATGTTAGGAATAGACTAACTACTAAACCAGTTATACTAAAAGTGTGTAATATCAAGTTTAGCTTTAACATCTGGCTAGTATTATATATATACTTCATACTGTACTTCTGATAGTATTTCTCTTTCAAGACATATAGTCTTTATATAAAAGTCATATAAATAGCTACACCCAAGGGTTATGCTATATATTCATATTGTGGTCTCAGAGCCTTGATAGTCTTATGGAGTTTCTAAAGAACCCAGTAAACTCTGCTTTACAAAGTATCCAGTCTAATAGAGATGTATAGCTAAGCAGCTGGTACTATCCCTAGTAATACTCCTGGTCATATTATACTTCCATGTTAATAACTATTCATTTAAAGGGAATGGTTTTACTGGGAGTTGAACTGCCAACTTGTTACAATTACAAGACCTTAGAGTTGGTCAAGTAAAAGAATCTTGTATTGGGTTAACACTCAATAGAGAACTTTGTACAAGACTGTCTATCTTATATACAAATACCTAATAGTCCATGCAAGCTATTTCTAGCATACCCTAAATGACCATGTATATGTCTTAAGGTCAACATATGTATCACATGTTGTATAACATCATTTCTTCCAGAATGTTCTATGTTCTTCCATGTATCTTGTGATCTGTGACTGTGACTGTCACCATATCATCTGATGTGACTATTGTGTGACCCAGTGATGTTGTCACTAACTCTAATCCTAAGTTCTAAAAATAGAATAAAAGAAAATAAATCAAAAGAAAATGAAAATAAGAATAAAAAATAAGAAAAAACTAAGTCCACTTCTTACGATCTTGACATTACCCTCTCTTCAAGGTTTTTTCTCCAGAGAAACTGACTTCTATTTTTACCAGTTCCTCTCCAACTTTCTCAAATACTCCTTCTCAAACTTTTTATTATATAACATCTTCACTGTATATTTTTCTGGCAATTCTCCCCTTCTAAAATCCTTTTCTTCCACCATATCTAACTTCTCTTGCTTCCTCACTTCCACATTCATTCTCCCTTCAAATTCTTCCAATGCCTCTTTTACATTTCCTCAATCTTCCCTCTTTTCCCATATGTTGTTCTCTACTATAAATCTCTTCTATCGCACCAAGTACTTATTCACTTCTCTTATTTTTTTTTTATTTAATATTTTTTCCACCTTCCACTCTTTGACTCCTTCTACTTCAACTGGTTTACCCTCTTTCTTCTTCTGTTCTCCTACTTGTTCCTTGTATCATACTATCTGACTGACATTCATAACTGGATAGATCCTTGTCAAGGTTGGCAGTTGTAATTTGACCACATTAGTGGATACTACCTTCTCAATTGTATATGGACCTACATATTGGTCCACTAACTTCTTTGCCAGTCTTTCTTTGAACACCAAGTCCTTTGTACTCAGTATTACTTTATCTCCCTTCTTCCAGTCTTCAATTTCCTTCCTCCCTCTATCTGCTTGTCTCTTCATATCTTCCTGTGCCTTCTTCAACACTGTTCCTGCCTCTTTATGTACCTTCTTTATTCTCTCTACAAACTCTGTTACTTTCTCTACCTTTTCTTTCTTCCTTATATTTCCTCCCATTCTTAATTCTCTCCTATAGTTTGCCATGAAAGGCAAAACCTTCATTGCCATATGAACCTTGTTGTTCACCACAAATTCTGCTGATGCCAACTACTCTGGCCAATCTTTTTGTCTATGATCCACAAAGAACCAAAGATACTGCTCAAGTTTCTGGTTTATTCGTTCTGTCTGCCCATCTGTCTATGGGTAGAATGGTGTCGACAACTTCATTTCTATTCTTAACATCCTATTTAGTTTCTTCATCAACTCCGCTACAAACTGAGGCCCTCTATCTAACATTACACTCTCTGGCAACCTATACAGCTTCTACACATTATCTCTGAACAACTTTGCTAAGCCTTCTGCTGACATTTCTTTTGTCATTGCCACAAAATATGTCATTTTTGACAACCGATCACAGACCACAAGAATTGCATCTTTCCCAGCTACTACCGGTAACTTCATGATAAAGTCTACCATTAGATGAGTCTATGGTTTCTTCAGCACTTCACTCAACTTTAACTTTCCTGCCATCTTCTCTGTCTAATTCTTTATCCTCTGACACAAATCATATCCTTCCACATATCTTTCTACATCTCTAATTACTCCTGGCCACCAATAGTTTCTAGTGACTAGCTCTGTTATTTTCCATTGCCCTCCATATCCTGCTGCTAGTACATCATGATGCCACCAGATTATCTCCACTCTTAACTCTTTGTCCTTTGATACATACATCTTTCCTTTCTTCAACACCAAATCTCCCTCTATCTACCACTTGTCTCCTTGTAATACTTTTACTTTTACTTTCTTCATCTCCTCTACTATCCTAACTACTTCTTCATTCTTATTCCTAGCTTTTTTTATTTTTTCTAATATATCTACTTCTGGTCCTTTTATTACTACTTCTTGTAAACTATGAATCTAATTGTCTTTTATAAATACTTGATTGTCATTGTCATTCTCTACTCCTATTTTCTAGTCTGGTCGCCTGCTTAATCTGTCTGTCTTCTCCATTTTCATTCCTGGAACATGCTTTAAAGTAAAATCAAATCTCGACAGATATAATGCCTATCAGGCTTGTCTTCAATTTAATTTCTACACCTTCATAAAATATTCTAAGTTTTTGTGATCTGTCTAGATCTCAAACTTGAAATATGCACCTTTTAGCAAATGTCTCCAGTTTTATAAACTCTTGATGATTACCAACATTTCTTTATCATGTATTTCATAATTTCTCTTCATCTCATTCAACAATTTAGATAAATATGCCACTGGTTTCCCATCTTCACATTCTATTAATAACACATACCCATTGCATAGTCTGATGCATCCACTTCTATCCTCATTTTTTTTATCTAAGTCCAGTGCTGCTAGTACTGGTTCTTTTATGAACCTCTTCTTCAACTTCCTAAACACTTTCTCTTACTTCTTTGTCCAATTCCACTTTTGATCTTTTTTCACCATGTCATGCAGAGGTCTGGCTATGAATACAAAGCCTTCTATGAATCGACGATAGTAATTTGCCAACCCTAAAAACATCTGAACATCCTTGACACATTTTGGTGTCAGCCAGTCCAATATTCCTTTCACTTTCTCTTCTTCTATCTTTATCCTGTCTGGTCCTATCACAACTCCTAAAAACCCTACCTCTCTTACTTTCCACTTGTACTTCTCTAGCTTTACATACAAATCATTTTCTTCTAACCTTTTTATAATCTCTGCTACCAGCTCATCATGTCCTTTCTCATCTTCTGTCCCTACTATCATATCATCTATAAATGCTGCTACTTTCCCTATATTGATTAAATCCCTTAGCAACTTATTCATCATCACTTGGAATGTCACTGGTGAATTTGTTAGGCCAAAGAACATAACCGTGGGTTTGAATGACCCCTTGGGCATTGTAAAAGCTATCTTCCACTTATCTTCTTCCTTTATCCATACATTATACCCCTACCTCAAGTCCATCTTTGTAAATACTTTTTTTGTTCCTATGTTCTCTACCATGTCCAATATTAGTGGCAAAGGATAATTAATTTTTATCATTCATTCATTTAAATACTGATAGTCCTGTACCATTCACTTCTTCCCATCCTTCTTCCCTACAAAAAACACTGGTGCCATTTGAGATAACTTTGAGGGTCTAATATACCCTTTCCTCAGTTGTTCATTGATGAACTTATATATCTCTTCTCTCTCTTCTCTCAACAATGGATACACTTTCTCTTTCCTTAGTACAAATTCCTTCTTTATATCTATTACAAGATCCCAAATTTTCCATGTGGGCATTCTTTCCAACTATTTCTTGCCAAAGACCTTAATCTGTTACTTCTCTTAAAAGGTCCTCTTTGTCCAGATCATGCATAGATATATTATCTGTTACTCTAGCAAGCATTGCAAATCTGTTTTTACTACTGAGATCTAATTGGGACTTATTAGACCTCTATTTCTATTTAAATTATGATTGTTCTGTTCTACCTCCATCCTTCTATTCACTCCCATTCTTCTGTTCCTACAGTTCCTTGCTAAATATCTAAAACCTCCACATACATAACAATTGCTGTTCTCCCTTTTGCCCACATTCATAGCATATGGGTTCTTTTAAGAAAATCCTGCTGTCACAAACTTTATTCAGCTTGTATCTCCACAACCAGTGGACCGATTTTCACAAACTAAGTTGCGCTGGAAAGCCCCAAATGAGGGCTATCCACACATATATGGGAGGTACAAAAGCAACAACAAATGACTGAGATATCAGACCATCAGTAGCTGTAAAAGCTTTGTCTGCTAATATCTCATGTATGGCTGAACATATTCACATGATTGAACTTGCATTGGGAAGCGCTCATCAATCCATTTCCAACGATATATGATGCATCTCAAAGCAACAAGTATTGGTAGAGATACAAGCATATCAATGTAGTGACATAATTAGTTACCTTCTAAAATTAGCCTGACAGCTGCTA
>Ga0157367_1000894_pt1 | contig 13593 bp, 12 predicted proteins | sample AttbisABBM2_FD_113142 | JGI IMG/M metagenome (GOLD analysis project Ga0157367, IMG submission 113142) | Fungus gardens microbial communities from leaf cutter ant in Botucatu, State of São Paulo, Brazil - Atta bisphaerica ABBM2 | ecosystem: Host-associated > Fungi > Mycelium > Unclassified ...
TCGTCCCACGCGGAAGGGCTGAACAGGTAGCCGCGGCCCCAGATCGTCTTGATCTTGTGCGGCTCCGACGACGCATCCTCGAAGCGGCGGCGCAGCTTCGAGATGCCGGAATCGACCGAGCGGTCGAGCCCGTCGAACTCGATGCCGCGCAGCTGCTTCAGGATGTCGTCGCGGCTCAGCACGACGCCGGCCGCGCGCGCGAGGATCACCAGCAGGTTGAATTCGGCGGTCTTGAGGTCGACCGGCTCGCCGCGCCACGTCACCGTGCGGTTCGGCGGCGAAATCGTCAATTCGCCGAACACGAGCGCTTCCGGCGCGGCGGCCGTCTCGCCCTGCGGCGCGGGCTGCGCGCGGCGCAGCAGCGCGCGGGCGCGCGCGACGAGCACGCGCGGCTCGATCGGCTTCGTCACGTAGTCGTCGGCGCCGGTCTCGAGGCCCGCGACCTGGTCGTACACGTCGGCGCGCGCGGTCAGGATCAGCACCGGCACGTTCGAGAATGCGCGAATGCGCCGGCAGACTTCCATGCCGTCGAGATTGGGCAGCATCAGGTCGAGCAGCACGAGCGCAGGCTGGTGCTCGCGCACCGCGGCAACGGCGAGATCGCCGCGCCGCACGACGGTCACCGTGAATTCGTAGCCGTCGAGGTATTCGCGGACCAGCTGCGCCAGCCGGTCGTCGTCCTCGATCAGCAGGACGCGGTATTTGAGCGGATCGTCGTTCATGGTTTCCTCGGAATGCGCGCCGCCGCGCGACCAGGCGGCGGCGCGGCGGCGGGCAGGGGATTTTATCCGGCGTTCCGGCAACCCGCGCGCGATCGCCACAATCGCCAACAATCAAACACAATTGAGCACAGATTCCCCTCAGATTCCGGACAGTTTCGGCGCGCGGCGGCCCCTAGACTTCGGACTCCCTGACTTTCATCTGACTATTGTGCACCCAACCCTTCGCCGCTACCGCTACTGCGTGCCGCTCGCCGGCCTCGCCTTCGCCGCTGCCGCCCACGCGGAAAACGAATACTCGATCGGCCTCGGCGCCGGCATCGCGCCGCGCTACGCGGGCAGCAGCCAGTACCGGGGCGTCGTCGGGCCGTCGTTCTCGGCGACCTTCGACAATGGCTTCTTCATCAGCGAGTCGGACGGCGCCGGCTACCGGCTCGACCTGCCGCACGGCACGTTCGTGTCGGCGGCGGTGGACTACGACCCGGGCCGCGCGGACGAGAACCGCTTCGACCTGCCGGGTTCGAGCCATCTGAAGGGCATGGGCCGGGTGCCCGGCTCGGTGCTCGTCGGCGTGCGCGCCGGCATGACGATCTATGGCGGCGCGGTGCTGAGCGTCACGATCGACACGCCCGTCACGCACACGTCGCGCGGGGTGTCCGGGCACGTCGATCTCGCGGTGCCGGTGTACAAGTCGGCGAAGGACCAGATCGTGCTGACGGGCACCGTGCACGGCGGCGCCGGCCGCTACATGCAGACGTTCTACGGCGTGACGGACGTGCAGTCCGCGCGCAGCGGGTTCCGTCAGTACTCGACCGGCGGCGGGATCGACAGCGCGTCGATGTCGGTCGCCTGGACCCGGGCGATCTCGCAGCACTGGTCGATCCTCGCGACGGCGGGCGTGTCGCGGCTGCTCGGCCGCTACGGCGACAGCCCGATCGTGCAGTCGCGCACCAACTACTTCGGGGGCGCGGGCGTGAGCTACAAGTTCTGAACGGGCGGGGCGGGCGGCGGCGCCGGCTTGGGCGCATTCCGGGGTTGCGGTAGGATGCGGATCGCCACGCCGGCGCGCGCGAAAGCGCGCGACGAACCGGCAGCTTCGCCGCATGCCGCGGCCAGCCCCATCACGGAGACGCCTTTGAAGAACACGATTTCCTTCGTCATCGCACTCGTTGCGGGCGCATCGATCTACGGTTGCGCGAACCCGGACCAGAAAACGGAGGGCGGCGCGATGCCGAATCCCGCGCACACCGGCACGCCCCCTACCTGCAAGGCCGACGCGGCGCCGGACGACGCGCTGGTCGGCCAGACCGAAGCGGCCGCGATCGCACAGCTGGGCGGCTGCCCGTGGCGCGTCGGCGAACGCGACGGCCAGTCGTTGCCGGGCACGATGGATTACCGCGAAGACCGCCGCAACCTGGGCATTCGCAACGGCAAGGTGATCTGGGTGCGCCGCGGCTGATGCGGCGCGTTACTTCGAGATGTACCAGAGCGCGTCCGTGCTGACGCGCGCGGCCGGTGCCGGCGCGGGCGCCGGTGCAGGCACCGATGCGGTGGCGGGCGCCGGTGCAGCCGCAGCCACGGGCAGCGACGTCGATCCCGCCGACGGCTTGGTCACATACCAGAGCGCATCGGCCGACGCGGTGCTCCTTGCGGCGCCCGCCGGCTTGTTCGCCGTCGGTGGCGCGCTCGCGGCGGCCGCCATCGCCGGCCGCTGCGCCGGCGCGCCGGCCGGTAACGGCGAACCCGCCGCAGCGCGCTGCGCGCGCGCTTCATAGGCCCCGAGCTGGAAGATCAGCGCTTGCGCGGGGCGCGCGATTACCGCATACGGAAACTGCGGTTCCCACGGCACCAGCACGCGCCCGCCCGGCGTGTCCGCGAAGATCGCCGGCACGCGCTTCATGTCGCTGAACTGCACGTAGACCTTGGCGCCGTCGTCGAACACCTGGATCGGCTTCGCCGCATCCGCGCCGCTCACCGTCCAGCCGAAGTTGTACGCGCCGGCGGGGCCGGCCGGCGCCGACGCGGCCTGCGCGGCGGCGCGCGGGCGGGTGACTTGCGGCGCCGTGACGCTGAGGCTGGCGAACGGGTTGTAGGCCTGCGGCGGTGTATAGGACGGCGGAAGGATAGGCATGGGGGAATCCGGCGAATCCGGGATGGTTTGAATCGCGTCGTACACCTTGCGCGCATACGCGAGGCGCTTGTCGGGCGATGCGGCGTTGTACGCGCCGATCGCGTTCCAGGTCGGCCCGAGCTGACGGATGTTCTGCGACAGGATCCACGCGCCGACATAGGCGTTGGTGCACGGGTCGTACAGGCTCTGCTCGGAGATGCCTTCGCGCGAGAGCGTCGGCAGCCACGAGCTGTTGATCTGCATGAGACCGATGTCGGTGGTGCCGTTGGCGTTCGTATTGACCGCGTTGGTCTTCATCCCGGATTCGACCTGTGCGATACCGCGCAGCAGGCTGACGTTGACGTGATGGAACGCGGCGGCATCGTCGAGGCAGTCGGCTCGGGCGATGCCGTGCATCATGAACGAAATCGAAATAATCGGCGCTATTTTCAGCATTTCAGTGCTGAGCGAGCGGGTTTTCTGACGCGGCATGGCAGGTTGGCGCGAAATCGGGCGGCCTATGCAAGAAAAAAGCAACGGCGAAGTGTGCCATAGCGCACGATCGAATGGCTCATTCCGGTGCGGCGATGATGATTCCGCGGCCGGGGGCAGGTCGCAGGGGTTTTATCCGGCGCGAGATGCCGGGCCATGCGCGAATGCGAATGCGGCGGTAATGCCGCGCGCGTTTTGTTCGCGAGAATCGATGCGACAGACGCAGTCGCGCATCGCATATCGGAAGAATCGACGAACGGTTGGCGTCGATCGCGAACCGTTCGGGTTGCGAAAGCGCGGCATCGGCCGCGCATGCATCGCGGGTGGCGGGCGCCGCCGCGCGAATCATGGCCGGCCGCCGCGAACGGGCGGCCGGCCGTGCGCGATCAGAAGCGGTGACGCAGGCCGAGGTTGACCATCGTCTGCGAGCGGGTGCCCACGTAGCCGTACGAACCGATCGACGCTTGCGCGGCCATCGCGCCGCCCTTGCCGTCGCCGGTCTCGCCGCTTGCGTGCTGGTAGGCCGCGGTCACGTATACGTCGGTGCGCTTCGACAGGTTGTAGTCGCCGCCGAGGGACACCTGGTGATAGGTCGCCGACGTGTCGCCGCCCGACTTCGTGTAGCTGTAGCCGACGCCGACGAGCAGGGCATTGGTCGCCTGGTAGTTCAGGAAGCCCTGGCCGGTGTTGTAGTGCTCGTTCGACGCGAACAGCGAGCTGGCGTCGCGGCGGTACTGCGCGTTGCTGTAGCTCGCGCCGAACGTGAACTTGCCGAGCACGTACTGGCCCGCGACGCGCGCGATGCCGATCGAGTGGGCCGTCGAGTAGCCGCTGTTGACGGGGCCGTCGAAGGTGCCGTCCGACGTGCTGGTCCAGGTCGAGCGCGGGCCGTTCGCGGCCGGGCTGTTCGCCGCGTAGAAGTAGCCGCCCGCGAGGCTCAGCGGGCCGTTGTTGTACGCGAGCGCCGCCGAGTACGACTGCCCGGAGCCGGTGCTGCCGGCGATGCCGCCGAACGAGTACATCGCGGAGAACTGCAGGCCGGCGTACACGGGCGACGTGTACTTCACCGCGTTGTCGACGCGGAAGCTGTTGTCGTAGTTGTCGACGTCGCCGGCCGTCGCGAACGCGCTGCCGAGATAGTTGTCGGCGGTGATCACCTGCACGAGATCGATCAGCGGATCGTACTGGCGGCCGAGCGTGACCGTGCCGTAGCGGTCGCTCGACAGGCCGACGAACGCCTGCCGGCCGAACAGGCGGTTGCCCTGGCCCTGGCGGCCGTTGCTCGGGTCGAAGCCGTTCTCCAGCTGGAACAGCGCCGTCAGGCCGCCGCCGAGATCCTCGCTGCCCTTGATCCCCCAGCGGCTGCCGGACAGGTTGCCCGCGCTGCTGTTGCCGAGCGCCCACAGGTTGTCCTTGCCTTGTGCATGATTCACGTAGGTCAGCGACGTGTCGATCACGCCATACAGCGTGACGCTCGATTGGGCGTGCGCGGCAGGCGCGGCCGCGAGCGACGCGAGCGAAACCAGCGAGAGTGCGGTGCGTTTCATTTGATCTCCTTTTGCAATGGCTTTCGATGGTGAATCGGCAATGGCAGGAGACTACCGAGTCGGAATTGAAGGAGAAAAATGAAATGCTCTGTTGTGACGAAAAGAAGACATGCGCATGCCACGCAAGCGTGCATTTCCGGATTCGAATTATTGTTGAATGTGCATTAATTGGCGAGTAAGCGGATGGGTTTTTAAAGTGGCTTTACCGATCCCGTCACAATTTGCGCGTGGCAGCCGGCATATCGATCCGTGATTCGAATTATCGCGGTTCGGGTAAATGATTATTTAATCAACTGAATCAATCGGGCGGAATTGACTGTGCTAGCGTAGCCCCACTCGTATGCTTCATCGATTGAGGTAGCGAGTTTCCACGCATTTTAAAGCGGCTTCGGCCGCTTCTTTTTTTCCGAACGCTTCGTTTGTCCGTCTGCCGCTCGCCGGCATCGACATCGTGCCGCCGCGCATCATCGCCCCTTGTCCGATGACGTACCCGTAGAACGCTCACATCGTTCGCGCGTGCGCGACACGTGCCGACGCGACCCTCCCGGCGGCGTTCCGTGTTTGTATATAATAATCATTCTCATTTACGAACGCGCTCGCGCGCCCGCGCCCGGAACCCGGCCATGTCCGCTGACAAGCTCCCTCTGTACCGCGAAATCGACGCCCTGTACGTCGGCCATCACGCGTGGCTGCGTGGCTGGCTGAACAGGAAGCTGGGTTGCGCGCACCGCGCGGCCGATCTCGCGCACGACACGTTCATGCGGCTGCTGGCGCGCGACGAGCCGATCGGCGCCGCCGAGCCGCGCGCGTTCCTGACGACGGTCGCGCAGCGCGTGCTGTACAACCACTGGCGCCGCGAGCAGCTCGAGCGCGCTTACCTCGACGCGCTCGCGCTGCGCCCCGACGCGCATGCGCCGTCGCCGGAGGAGCGCACGGTCGTGCTCGAGACGCTGCTCGAGATCGACCGGCTGCTCGACGGCCTGCCGCTCGCCGCGAAGCGCGCATTCCTGCTGTCGCAGCTCGACGGGCTCGCGCAGGCCGAGATCGCGGCCGAACTCGGCGTGTCGCTCGCGACGGTCAAGCGCTACCTGGTGAAGGCCGGCATGCAGTGCTATTTCGCGATGGCGGCCTGACCGATGGCCGCATCGGGTACGCCGGCGATTGCGCCGCAGGTCGCGCAGCGCGCGGTCGAGTGGTGGGTCGATCTCCAGGCCGGCAACACGGATGCCGCGTTCGCGGCCGAACTCGCGCGCTGGCGCGCGGCGGATCCGAGCCACGACGCCGCGTGGCGCCACATCGAAGCCGTGCACGGCAGGCTGAGCCGGCTCGCCGACGGCCTCGACACGCGGGCCGCGCGCGCGGCGCTGCTGCCGCCGCGCTCGGGCCGCCGCCGCGCGGCCGTGAAGGCGCTCGCGGTGCTGCTGTTCGCGGGCGGCGCGGCGTGGATGGCCGAACCGTCACGGCGCTGGGCTGTCCGGCAGGCCGACCTGCGCACGACGGTCGGCGAACGGCGCACGGTGACGCTCGCCGATCGCACGGTCGTCGTGCTCGACACCGACACGGCGCTCGACGTGCGTTTCGACGATCGCGAACGGCGCCTGCGCTTGCTGCACGGCACGATCATGGTGACGAGCGGCCACGACGATCGCGGGCTCGCGCGTGCGCTCGTGGTCGCGACCGACGACGGCGAGCTTCGTCCGCTCGGCACGCGTTTCTCGGTGCGGCAGCGCGATGGCGCGAGCCGCATCGAGGTGTTCGCCGGCGCGGTGCGGGTGCAGCCCGGCCGCGCGCCAGGCGGCGCGCGCGTGATCGCCGCGGGCGAGGGCGCCGATTTCACGCGCGATGCGGTTGGCGCGAGCGCGCCGCTCGATGCGTACGCGTCCGCATGGACCGACGGGATGATCGTCGCGTCGCGCATGCGGCTCGCGGACCTGGTTGCCGAACTCGGCCGCTATCGCCGCGGCAGCCTGCGTTGCGACGCGGCCGTGGCCGACCTGCGGGTGTCGGGCACGTTTCCGCTGGACGATCCCGATCGCGTGCTCGACACGCTGAAGACGACATTGCCGATCGACGTCGCGTACGTGACCCGCTACTGGGCGACGGTCGTGCCGGCCGGTGCGTGAGCGTCCCTGAAAAAATCCTGCATCTGTGTGAGCTGTTTTCGCGTTTCGCGTGACATGGGTCATGAGAGCAGCACCGAACCATCGCCTACCGACACTCCGAACATGGCTTCCACCCGTCTGATGCGCCGCCGCCGACCGGCTTCCCGGCGCGCGTTGCCGCCGCGCCCGCGCGCGGCCATCTCCGCCGCACCTGCCGCCTCGCGCGGCCTTGCCCGCCGGCTGGCCGGCGCCGTCCTGCTGTCGGCGCTGCTGCCGCTGCCCGCGCTGGCCGACCCCGACACCGACGCGACATCCGCGGCCGCGCAGCGCGCGTCGCGCCGCGCGTTCGATATCCCGGCCGGCCCGCTCGAAGCGGCGCTCAATCGCTTCGGGCGCGACGCGGGCATCCTGCTTGCGTTTCCCGCCGATCTGGCCGCCGGCCGGACGAGCGGCGGCCTGCACGGCCGGTTCGACGTCGAAGGCGGGCTCGACCGCCTGCTCGCGGGCACCGGGCTCGTCGCGCTGCGTCAGCCGGGCGGCGGCTATACGCTGATGCGCACCGGCAGCGCGCCGGCCGCGCAGCCGGCGGCCGCTGCCGGCGCCGGCGCGGAACTGCCGACGATCGCGGTGCGCAGCAGCGCGATCCGCGCGGAAAGCTACCGGCCGCCGCAGGAGGCCGGCGTGCTGCGCTCGGACATCCCGCTGCTCGACACCGCGCAGGCTGTCGCGATCGTGCCCGCGCAGGTGCTGCGCGACCAGCGTCCGCGCAATCTCGACGATGCGCTCGGCAACGTGAGCGGCATCACGCAGGGCAACACGCTCGCCGGCACGCAGGACACGATCATGAAGCGCGGCTTCGGCGACAACCGCGACGGCTCGGTGATGCACAACGGGTTGCCGATCGTGCAGGGCCGCTCGTTCAACGCGGCGGTCGACAGCGTCGAGGTGCTGAAGGGCCCGACGGCGCTGCTGTACGGGCTGATGGATCCGGGCGGCGTCGTCAACGTCGTCGCGAAGCAGCCGCAGCTCACGCGCTACAACGCGGTGTCGGTCGGCGCGTCGACATTCGGCCACGGCAAGAACGGCGGCAGCGCGACCTTCGACTCGACCGGCCCGATCGGCGACACGCCGCTCGCCTACCGGCTGATCGTCGACCAGTCGAACGAGCAGTACTGGCGCAACTTCGGCGAATACCGGCAGACCTTCGTCGCGCCGTCGCTGGCATGGTACGGGCGCGACACGCAGGTGGTGCTGTCCTACGAATACCGGAAATTCCATTCGCCGTTCGATCGCGGCACCGCGCTCGACCCGCGCACTGGCGCGCCGCTCGACATTCCCGCACGGCTGCGCCTCGACGAGCCGTTCAACAGCATGGACGGCGAATCGCATCTCGCGCAGCTGTCGGTCGACCACCAGATCAACGCCGACTGGAAGGCGCACTTCGGCTACAGCTACAACCGCGAAACCTACGACGCGAACCAGATCCGCATCACCGGCGTGAACCCCGCGCAGGGCACGCTGACGCGCAGCAACGACGCGACGCACGGCTCGCTCAGCACCGACAGCTACGGGATCGCGTACGTGAACGGCAAGCTGCGGCTCGCGGGGATGCGCCACGACCTGCAGTTCGGCGTCGACAGCGAGTACCGCCGCATCTACCGCAAGGACATGCTGCGGCAGGCCGTGAAGACGCCGTTCAGCTACGTGGATCCGGTGTACGGGCTGCTGCCGCCGTCGAGCACCGTGTCCGCGAGCGACAGCGACCAGACCGACACGCTGCACGACGCGTCCGTGTTCTTCCAGGACAGCATCCACGTGACCGACAAGTGGATCGTGTCGGGCGGCCTGCGCTTCATCACGTACAACCAGGTTGCGGGGCGCGGCCGGCCGTTCAAGGCGAACACCGACCTGAGCGGCTCGAAATGGCTGCCGCGCGCGGGCGTCGTCTACAAGTGGAACGACGCGTTCTCGCTGTACGGCAGCTACTCGCAGTCGCTGAAACCGTCGTCGTCGATCGCGCCGATGGCATCCGGCTTCGTGATCGACGGCGCGACGCCGCCCGAGGAGGCGACCGCATGGGAAGTGGGCGGCAAGCTCGACCTGCCGGGCGGTCTCACAGGCTCGCTCGCGTTGTTCAACATCGACAAGAAGAACGTGCTCGTGTCGCAGTTCAACGACACGACCAAGCTCACCGACTGGCGCACGTCCGGCAAGGCGCGCTCGCGCGGCGTCGAGCTCGACGTGTCGGGCAAGATCGGCGAACGCTGGAACGTGATCGCGAGCTACGCGTACATCGACGCGAAGACGATCGAGGATCCGCTGTATGCGGGCAACCGGCTCTGGAACGTCGCGCGCCATACGGGGTCGATCGCGGCCGTCTACGACGTCGGCACGCTGGCGGGCGGCGACGACCTGCGGATCGGCGCGGCCGCGCGCTACGTCGGCGCACGGCCCGGCGATTCGGCGAACAGCTTCACGCTGCCGTCGTACGTGCTTGCCGATGCGTTCGCGACCTACGACACGCGCATCGGCAAGCAGAAGCTGTCGCTGCAGCTCAACGTGAAGAACCTTTTCAATCGCACGTACTACCCGTCGAGCGCGAACCGCTATTTCGTCGCGCTCGGCGATGCGCGGCAGGTGTCGCTGCTGACGACGCTGCAGTTCTGACGCACCCGTCGTCGCATCATTTGCCGCGCGAAGCGTCGCGCGGCCTCGGAGATCATGGAATGAACGGAAACATGAAGCACCTGACGCACCGCGCGGCGGCGTTGACGCGGCGCGGCGCATTGCGCGCGCTCGCCGGTTCGGCGATTGCGATCGCGGCGGGCGTTGCCGGCGTGTCGCCCGCATCGGCCGCCGAACAGAACGTGCAGCGCGCGCAGCCCGCGCCGGCCACGCGCGTCGCGATGCTCGTGCAGACCGGCGGCCCGAACCTGAAGGTCGACGAACGGATCGGCGCGCACCTGAGCTCGCGCGGCTACGCGGTGCGCTTCGTCGACCAGGCTGCGGCGCCCGATGCGGCGCGCGATGCGGACCTCGTGATCATCTCGTCGACCGTGTCGGCGAAGAACGTCGCGGCGGGCTGGCGCACGCTCGACAAGCCGCTTGTCACTTGGGAGAACGACCTGCTCGACGATCTCGCGATGACCGGCAAGCGCCACGACGTCGACTTCGGCGAGACGGGCAAGGAGCGCTACGTGTGGCTCGTCAACGCGCCGCACCCGATCGCGGCGGGGTTGCCGGCGGGCGCGACGAACGTGTACGGCAAGCAGGCGCCGATGAGCTGGGGCAAGCCGGGGCTCGGCGCTAGCATCATCGCGACCGTGTACGGGCAGCCGGACAAGGCCGCGATCTTCGCGTACGAGAAGGGCGCGACGATGGACTACGAAGCGCTCGCGCCGGCGCGACGCGTGATGTTCTTCCTCGACAACGACACGTTCGTGAACCTGTCGCCGGCCGGGCTCGCGTTGTTCGAGGCGGCAGTCGATTGGGCGGCGGGGCGGCGCTGACGGCCGTGCAGGCGAGTGCGCGGCGTGTCGGCCGGCCGCCGCGCGAACGGCGGGACGCGATGCGGAAGGCGGCGCCGATACACGCGAAGCGAGCAGGTGGATTCGATCCGTCGCTGCCCGTCGATGCGAGAATGCGGGCGTTTGCAGAATCGTGTCGAGAGAACTGAATGGACAGTCATATCGCTCCGGTGGAGCTGAAGAAGGCCTACCGTCTCCTCAATCACGGCCCGACCGTGCTCGTGTCGGCGCGTCACGGCGGCACCGACAACGTGATGGCCGCCGCGTGGGCCTGCGCGCTCGACTTCATGCCGCCGAAGCTGACGGTCGTGCTCGACAAGTCCGCGAAGACCCGCGAACTCGTCGAGCGCAGCGGCACGTTCGTGATCCAGATCCCGACCGCCGCGCAGCTGGCGCTCACGCATGCGGTCGGCAGCCACAGCCTCGCCGACCGGCCGGACAAGCTGCGCGAAGCCGGCGTCGCGCTGTTCGACGTCGAAGGGCACGACCTGCCGTTCGTCGCCGGCTGCTCGGGCTGGCTCGCGTGCAAGCTGATTCCGGAGCCGCACAACCAGCAGACCTACGACCTGTTCATCGGCGAGGTCGTCGGCGCGTGGTCCGACACGCGCGTGTTCAGCGACGGCCACTGGCATTTCGAGCAGGCCGACCCGGCATTGCGCAGCCTGCACTACATCGCGGGCGGCAACTTCTATGCGATCGGCGAGGCGCTGTCGATCGACGCCGGCACGACCGACGCGCAATGACGCAGCGGGCCGGCGGACGCCGGTTCGTCCCCGTGGTCGGCCGTCGGGATTCCGGCATGCACTTCGATGATGGCAAGGCGGCTCGCCGCCCGTATGTCGCCGCGGATAGCGACTAATATGGAAAGATTCCGATCGTCGCGGCGCATGATCCGGCGTCACGTGCCGCGATGCAGGTGTCGCGGGCGTCCGCGTTCGCCGGAAGGAGAGGCGCGAAATGCGAAGAATCTACGTGCTGTTGCCCAATGCGAAAAGTGCGTCGCGGATCATCGACGAATTATTGCTCCGCCGCGTCGAATGGCGGCATGTTCATGTGCTGGCCGCGCCGGGCGTGGAAACCGAAAACCTGCCGCAAGCGACACTCGCGCAGCGCAGCGACCTGCTGCCGGCGCTCGGGCGCGGCACGCTGGTCGGCTGGCTGGTGGGGATGGCGGTCGGGCTCGCCGCGCTGCTGTACCAGCCGGAGGGGCTGAAGCTCGGCGCGGGCGCCGTCGTGCTGATCACGCTGCTCAGCGCCGGGTTCGGCGCGTGGACTTCGACGATGATCGGCGTCAACGTGCCGAATACGCGGCTCAAGCGCTTCGAGGGCGCGGTCGAGGGTGGCGAGCTGCTGTTGATGGTGGACGTCAAGACCGATCGCGTCGACGAAATCGAGGCGCTGATCAAGCAGCATCACCCGGATGCGGGCGTCAAGGGGCACGATCCGACGATTCCGGCGTTTCCTTGAGCAGCAGGCGAGGGCGGCGCGACGGTGACGGGCGCGCCGCTCCGCGCTGCACACGGCTTTTTTTTTCGGTTCCCGCGATGCAGCGCGGGAACCACGCTGCCGGCTGGTCTGTCGCTTTCTCCTGATAAGCTGTCGCGATTCCGAAATCGACGAGCCGGCGGCTCCCGGCCGGCTTGCGCTGCGCGACGACATGACAAAAACGACCACGCCTGTCCCGTTGAAACACCCTGACCGTTCCGTCGGCCGCCTGCTGACCATCGCCGCCTGCGCGCTGTTCGCCGCGCTGCCGGCGCGCTCCGCGCCTGCGCCCGTCGCCGCGCCTGCCGACCGCCTGCTGCATGCGTTCATCCGCGATCACTACGGCGCGTGGCGCGCCGATCGCAAGGGCTGGCAGCAGGACCCGGACGACGCTATCTATCAGCCGTGCGGAACGCTGCGCGTCGCCACGCCGGACGGCCCGCGCTACCTGCTCGCGATGTGCGGCGAGACCGCCGCGAGCGTGCAGGACGGCATGCCGGGCATGGATTCGGACGCCACGCCGGGCACGATCGACCTGTACGTGCTGCGCCCGTCGCCGGACGGCAAGGGGCTCGAACCGGTGCTGACGAAGACGGACATCGCGTCCGGCAAGCGCGGCGCGCCGGGCACTGTGAGCATTCAGCGGCTCGGGCCGCGCCTGTTCGGTTTCGTCATCGGCGACAGCGACACGCGGCAAGGCTACACGCAAAGCCTCCGCGCGATCTGGCTGCCGCACGGCAATGCGCTGGTGCTGGCGGCGCCGCGCATCAACGAGGCGCTCGACAATGCCGAGTCGTCCGAATGCGCGAATGCGCAGGCGCGCTGCGAGGCACGCCGCTTCGAGATCGCGCCCGACACGACGGCCACCGGCGCCGTGTATCCGCTGACGGTGACCGAAACCGGCACGCGCGGCAGCCGCGCGATCCATGCGCGCTACACGGTGAAGTTCGACGACGCGCGCGGGCGCTACGTGGTGCCGAAGGCGCTGCGGGAAGGGTATTGAGGCGCCGCGCGCCGGCATGAACGCGGCGCGCGGGCGGCAACGGCGGCGCCTGCCGCCGCCGCGTCACACGTACAGATAGCGGACGAGGTGGAAGAACACCGGCGCGGCGAAGCAGATCGAATCGACGCGGTCGAGCATCCCGCCGTGGCCGGCGATCATCGAGCCCCAGTCCTTGGTGCCGAGCGAGCGCTTGACGGCCGACAGCACGAGCCCGCCGACGAAGCCGGCGACCACGATCGCGAGCGAGATGCCGAACGCGGCGCCGAAGCTGAACGGCGTCACGCGATACAGCGACGCGCCGCACAGCGTCGCGAGCAGGCCGCCGCCGACGAAGCCCTCGATCGTCTTCGACGGCGACAGGCGCGGCGCGATCTTGCGGCGTCCGAACAGCTTGCCGACCACGTACTGCAGCACGTCGCTGATCTGCACGACGACGAGGAAGAAGAACAGCAGCAGCGCGTTCTGCCCGGTGTAACGCGGAATGTCGAGGATCAGCACGGCGGGCGCATGGCTCAGCCCATAGACGCACACCATCAGCGCCCAGTTGATCTTCGCGTTGCGGCTCAGGAATTCGCGCGTGTCCTGCGTGAGCGCCGACACGAGCGACA
>Ga0157367_1000895_pt1 | contig 13573 bp, 7 predicted proteins | sample AttbisABBM2_FD_113142 | JGI IMG/M metagenome (GOLD analysis project Ga0157367, IMG submission 113142) | Fungus gardens microbial communities from leaf cutter ant in Botucatu, State of São Paulo, Brazil - Atta bisphaerica ABBM2 | ecosystem: Host-associated > Fungi > Mycelium > Unclassified ...
GGCGTCCCGACCTGCTCGCGAGCCTGATCGCGTACTGGCACAACCATCCGTCGCTGTCGTACCTGTTCTCGGGGCTGTTCATCGGGCCGACGAGCCAGGCGCCGCGCGTCGACGAGGCGCGCAACGACCAGGTCTACGAACTCGACGTCGCGTTCGCGGAGATCCAGCGCAACACGCTGCTGTTCGGGCAGGACATGCCGCCGTGGCTGGTCGACCGCGTGCTGCGCAACCTGCTGGTCGACGTGACGGGCAACACGCACCGCAGTGAGTTCTGCATCGACAAGCTGTATTCGCCGGATTCGCCGACCGGCCGGCTCGGCCTGCTCGAACTGCGCGCGTTCGAGATGCCGCCGCACGCGCGGATGAGCATCGTGCAGCAACTGCTGCTGCGCGCGCTGATCGCGCGCTTCTGGGCCGCGCCGTACACCACGCCGCTCACGCGCTGGGGCACCGCGCTGCATGACCGCTTCATGCTGCCGGCGTTCCTGAAGATGGATTTCGACGACGTGCTGACCGAACTGCGCGACGCGGGCTTCGATTTCGATCCCGCGTGGTTCGCGCCGCACTTCGAGTTCCGCTTCCCGCAGTTCGGGCAGATCGCGGTGAACGGGATGCAGCTCACGCTGCGCGGCGCGCTGGAGCCGTGGCACGTGATGGGCGAGGAGGGCGCGGCCGGCGGCACGGTGCGCTACGTCGATTCGTCGCTCGAGCGGCTCGAGGTGCGCGTCACGGGGCTGAACGACAACCGCCACGTGGTGACCGTCAACGGCCGTGCGCTGCCGCTGCAGCCGACCGGCACCGCCGGCGAATACGTCGCGGGCGTGCGCTACAAGGCGTGGGCGCCGCCGTCCGCGCTGCATCCGACGATCGGCGTGCACGCGCCGCTGACGTTCGACATCGTCGATACGTGGCTGCAGCGTTCGCTCGGCGGCTGCCGGTATCACGTCGCGCATCCGGGCGGGCGCAACTACGCGACGTTCCCGGTCAACGCGTACGAGGCCGAGAGCCGGCGGCTCGCGCGCTTCGTCGCGATGGGCCACACGCCGGGGCGGATGGATGTCGCGGCGGCCGCGCCGAGCCGCGAGTTTCCGTTCACGCTGGATTTGCGGCGGCCGTGAGCGCCGCATGACGGAGGGTGCGATGACGATGCGTGCACGGCCGGGGCGGGCACACGTGCCGGCCGATGGCGGCCCCGCCGGAATGTTAGGATGCCGGCAGTTTGGGGCCGCGTGCCGCCACGCGCCGCCGGCGCGGCGTGCGCGCGCGGCCGCCGCCTGATTCACGACGGACCGACACCGTGCCGCCCATTCACTCCGACGATCTCGCCGCCGACGCGATGCACACGCTCTTCGATACCGGATCGCAGCCGGATGCCGCCGAGCTGGCCGCCGCGCTCGCCGCGCCGGCGGCCGCCGGCCGCTACGACGAACTGCGCGGCAGCGCGGCCGGGCTGCACGCGCCCGCGCTCGCCCCCGCGTGGCGCGATTTCTTCACATCGATCGGCAGCGACGGCGTGGCCGATCTCGACCGCCGCGCGGACGCGCTGCAGCGGCGCATGCGCGAGAACGGCCTGTTCTACCAGCTCCACGAGCAGCGCGCGGGCGACGGCGCGACCGGACCGTGGTCGCTCGACCTGCTGCCGCTGATCGTCACGCCGCAGGACTGGGTGGCGATCGAGCGCGGCGTGCTGCAGCGCACCCGGCTGCTGAACACGATGATGGCGGACCTGTACGGGCCGCAGACGATCCTGCAGCGCGGGCTGCTGCCGCCCGCGCTCGTCACCGGGCATCCGGGCTACCTGCGCGCGATGCGCGGCGCGCGGGTGCCGGGCAACACCTGGCTGCACGTCGTCGCGTTCGACCTCGCGCGCGGGCCGGACGGCCAGTGGCGGATGATCGCGCATCACACGCAGGGCGCGTCGGGGCTCGGCTATCTGCTGGAGAACCGGCTGATCGTGTCGCGCCTGTTCCCGCGCGCGTTCCGCGGGCTGCGCGTGCAGCGGCTCGCGGCGAGCTACCGCGCGCTGCTGCAGAGCATGCAGGCGCTGAGCCCGGCGCGGAAGAACTCGCGGATCGTGCTGCTGACGCCGGGGCCGCACAGCGCGACCTATTTCGAGCACGCGTATCTCGCGCGCTACCTCGGCCTGACGCTCGTCGAAGGCGGCGACCTGACCGCGCGCGACAGCCGCGTGTTCCTGAAGACGCTGCGCGGGCTCGAACCGGTGCACGGGATCCTGCGGCGCGTCGACGACGCGTGGCTCGATCCGCTGGAGCTGCGGCCCGATTCGATGCTCGGCGTGCCGGGGCTGCTGCAGGCCGTGCGCGCGGGCAACGTGCTGCTCGCGAACGCGCCGGGCTCGGGCTTCCTCGAATCGCCGGGTGTGCTCGGCTTCCTGCCGCGTCTCGCGGAGAGCCTGCTCGGCGAGACGCTGACGTTGCCGGCCGTGCATTCGTGGTGGTGCGGCGAGGCCGCCGCCTGCGACGACGCGCTGCCGCAGCTCGCGCGCGGCATCATCAAGCCGGCGTTCCCGCCGGACGTGCAGGCGGGCGGCGGCTTCGATCCGGTGATCGGCGCGCGGCTCACGCATGCGCAGCTCGCCGAATGGCGCGCGCGGATTCTCGCGCATCCCGAGCACTACACGGTGCAGGCCGACCTGCCGCTGTCGCAGGCGCCGACCTGGCCGGGCGGCGCCGAGCCGAACGGCAACGGCGACGACTATCGCCACGGGCAGGGCGGCGCGCGGATCGTGCCGAAGCCGCTGCTGCTGCGCGTGTTCGCGCTCGCGGACGGCGCGGCGCGCTGGCGCGTGCTGCCCGGCGGGCTGTCGCGGGTCGGCACGCGCGACGCGCTGTTCAACGCGCCGATGCCGCGCGGCGGCAGCACGGTCGATACGTGGGTGATGACGGAGGGCATCGTCGATTCGACGACGCTGCTGCAGACGCATCTCGGCCCGGACGACCTGGCCGCGCCGCGCGCGATCGCGAGCCGCGCGGCCGAGAACCTGTTCTGGCTCGGCCGCTACACCGAGCGCGCGACCAACCTGATGCGCCTGGCGCGCGCGGCGCTCGAACGGCTGCGCGGCGAGGACGACGCGGACAGCCCCGCGCACCTGGAGCTGATCGACACGCTGTGCCGCGACACGGGCCTGCTCGCGCCGGACACGCCGGGCGCGGTCGAGGCGCCGCGCGCGTTCCAGCATGCGCTGGCCGCGTCGTTGACGCGCGGCGCGGATCGCGCGACCGGCATCGCGTCGTGCCTGTTCGGCATGCGCGGCGCGGCGGCCGCGATCCGCGAGCGGCTGTCGAGCGAGCAATGGCGGCTGATCGACGACGCGACGCAACTGTTCGCCGACAGCGCCGGCCACCCCGAAGCGGAAGAGCAGCTCGGCAACGAAGCGCTGCAGCTGCTCGACCGGCTCGGCCTGCTGCTCGGCGCGATCACCGGCGCGCAGACCGACAACATGACGCGCGACGACGGCTGGCGGCTGCTGTCGATCGGCCGGCAGATCGACCGGCTGGATTTCCTGTGCAGCGTGCTTCGGTTCGCATTCGAGGAGGGCGCGGTGCTCAAGCAGGACGGCTTCGAGCTGGTGCTCGAGCTGTTCGACAGTGCGATCACGTTCCGTTCGCGCTACCAGCGCGGCTTCGACGTTGCGCCGCTGCTGTCGCTCGTCGTGCTCGACACCGACAATCCGCGCTCGCTCGGGTGGGTCGTGCAGGCGATGCGCGGCCGGTTGACGAAGGTCGAGCGCAGCGAAGGCTATGCGCTGTCCGAACTGGCCGACGCGATTCCGGACGTGCCCGGCTGGTCGCTGCGCGCGCTGTGCGAAACCGGCGAGGACGGTCGTTACGACCTGCTGCTCGACAGCCTGGACGCCACCGCGAAAGCCGTGTGGGAGCTGTCGAACCGGATCGGCGAACGCTATTTCAGCCACGTGCGCGAGGCGGGCAGGACGCTATGGTGACGAGAAAGCCCGCGGCGAACCCGCTGCCTGCCGCTGCGCCGTCCGGCGGCCGGCTGCTGCGCGTCACGCACGACACCGAATACCGCTATGCGGCGCGGGTCGAATCCGCGCAGCACCAGGCACGCCTGACGCCGCTCGCGACGCCGCGCCAGCAGCGGCTGTCGTTCGAACTCGAGATCGAACCGGCGCCGCAGGCCGTTTGCACCGAGACCGACGCGTTCGGCAACGCGCGCGCGTCGTTCGCGCTGAACCAGCCGCACGATGCGCTGCTCGTGCGCAGCCGCAGCGTGGTGCGGGTGACGCCGCCGGTCTGGTCGGCCGGCGCGCGCGGCGCGCCGCCGCCCGCGATCGCGCAGCCGGAGCCCGCGCACGCGAGCGCATGGGAAGCGGTGCGCGAGCGTTTCCGTTTTCGTGCGGGGCAGCCGTACGACGCGGTGAGCGAGTTCGTGTTCGCGTCGCCGCACGTCGCATGCGATCCGCAACTGGCCGCGTACGCGGCGGCCAGCTTCACGCCGGGCCGGCCGCTCGTGCAGGCGGCGTGGGAGCTGATGCGGCGCATCCACGCGGAATTCAAGTACGCGCCGAACAGCACCGACGTGACGACGACCGCGCTCGATGCGCTCGCGCTGCGCCAGGGCGTGTGCCAGGATTTCGCGCATGTGATGATCGGCGCGCTGCGCTCGCTGGGGCTCGCGGCGCGTTACGTGAGCGGCTATTTGTTGACGCAGCCGCCGCCGGGGCAGCCGAGGCTGATCGGCGCGGACGCGTCGCACGCATGGGTCGAGGTGTATGACCCGGCGTGGCCCGAGGACGGCGGCTGGCTGCAGCTCGATCCGACCAACGATCGTGCGCCGGGCGACGACTACGTGATGCTGTCGATCGGGCGCGACTACGCGGACGTGACGCCGCTGCGCGGCGTGATCCGCGGCGGTGGGGCGGATCAGGAGCTGAAGGTCGGGGTGACGGTCGAGCCGCTGGAGGGGGAAGGCGACGGGTGAGGCGGTGTTGCTTCGCGTCGCCGAATGCCGGCTTCCTTTGTGCAAGGCCCTGCGCGCATTGGTATCATGCCGCAATCAATAAAATAGGGCCAAAAAAGAATGGAAGCTATCGCCATGATCTTGGGCTTGGTTAGCCCGCTGTTTATTGTTGTTGCAGTGGTCGGTTTGATCCGGCCGTCGCTATTCAAAAACAAGAAGACGGGCGCAGTTCCGAAGCGTGCGACGCTGTTCGTCGGCGGCATAGCGGCAGCGATGGCGACGGTTACCGTGGGCGCCCTTATTCTTCCGAAAAAGGACGACGCGACGAAGGCCGCCCGCCATGCCACTGCGTCGCCGGTGACGGGCGCGACCGCCCAGGCAGCGCCGCGCGTGTCGCTCGAGATCACGCCGGAAGAGTTTCGCCGCAAGTACAATCGCGGGCTTTCCGGTGCGAACACCGGTTACGCGCTTCCTGAATTCGAGATCGTTCACGATACCGTCTACGACGGTTTTCAACAGTCGGTCGGCCGCGGCATCGAGCTGGCCGGCACGATCAACAAGGCCGACGGATCGCTTCGCGAACTCATGATCCAGATTGGCAATGACGAGCCCGCGGTGATGCTGAAAGCCGTTTCCGCACTCGTCGGGATCGCGGCGGCGGTCAATCCGGACGCTACCGCGTCAAAGGACGATACAGAAACGGTCGTGAACATGATCCAGCTCGCCATGGAGAGCCGCAAGGAATCCAAAGCGATCGAGCGGAGCGTCGGAAAACTGCATTACTCCGCGGTCGCGAGCGAAGCCGGCGGCTTGCTGTTCGGGATCAGTCCGCGTTAGGCGAACGTCTCGTCGTCGACTTAAATCCTCGTCGATGCCGCGCACCTGGCATGGTGATGCCGGCGGGCGGGCGATCGTCGAAGCCGCGCGCAGCAGTCTTGCCCGGGCGCGGCGGCGGCTTGGTTACGCCGCCGTACCCTCGCGATCCGGCTACCGCGCAAACCGGTCCGTCGCCGCGATCAGCGCCTTCAGGATGCCCGGCTCGTTGTACGCGTGGCCCGCATCGTCCACGATCTCGAGCGACGCGTCGGGCCATGCCTTCGACAGATCCCACGCAGTGCGCGCGGGCGTCGCCACGTCATAGCGCCCCTGCACGATCACGCCCGGAATGCCGGCCAGGCGGTGCGCGTCGCGCAGCAGCTGGCCCTCCTCGACGAAACCGCGGTTCACGAAGTAGTGGTTTTCGATGCGCGCGAACGCGAGCGCGAAGTGCCCGTCCGCGAAGTGCTCGGCGAGCGCGGGGTCGGGCAGCAGCCGGATCGTGCGGCCTTCCCACGTGCTCCACGCGCGCGCGGCTTCGAGCTTCGCGGCTTCGTCGTCGCCGGTCAGGCGGCGATGGTACGCGGCGATCAGGTCGTCACGTTCGTCGGCCGGGATCGGTGCGAGGAATTCTTCCCACAGGTCCGGAAACAGCCACGACGCGCCTTCCTGGTAGTACCACAGCAGTTCCGCGCGGCGCAGCGCGAAGATGCCGCGCACGACCAGCGCGCTCACGCGCGCCGGGTGGGTTTCCGCATACGCGAGCGCGAGCGCGCTGCCCCACGAGCCGCCGAACACCAGCCATTGCTCGACACCGACCATCTCCCGCAGGCGCTCGATGTCGGCGACCAGATCCCAGGTCGTGTTGTTGTCGAGGCTTGCGTACGGCGTCGAGCGGCCGCAGCCGCGCTGGTCGAACAGCAGGATGTTGTAGCGCGACGGGTCGAAGAGCCGGCGATGGTCGGCGTTGCAGCCGCCGCCCGGGCCGCCGTGCAGGAACACGGCCGGCTTGCCGTCGGGGTTGCCGCACAGCTCCCAGTACACCTTGTGGCCGTCGCCGGTGTCGAGGTAGCCGTGCGCGTAGGGTTCGATGGGTGGGTACATGGGCGCGAGGTCGATAGGGGTGTGGCAGGCATTATGCCGAATGTTGCGGCCGGGCGTCGTGGCGCGCTTTCATGCCGGCCTGGAGGGTTTGAGCTAACCTTCGGATTCTTCGGATAAATAGACAAACAGGGCCGAGATGACATGCGACATGGATGCGGTGCTCGACTATTGGCACAGCGTTGAGTTCTTCAACAGCTACGATCTCGACGATCAGCTCGAACGCGCGCGGGATCGTCGGCAGACCACGATTTGCGTTCGCGCCGACGCTACGGCGCGGGACAGCTGGGAACCTGCGGTCGGGCAAGCGGGCGACTTGTACCTGGTGCCGTTCGACGTCTCGATTGCCACACGTGCCATCGACGAGCATGTGGCGGCCCGTGCCGCTGCGCGAACCGTGATCGAGAAAATCCGGGACGAGGAGATGGCCCCGGAGGGGTTGACGTGTTTCGCCAGGCTGACAATCGGGGCCGAAGGGCGATCGAGCGGGGACAACCTGAGCGTCTCCGCGCTGCCGTGGGCGCTCGGGCGCCTGCGCGACGGCGAGCTGTCGGACCTGAGCGCAGAGGCTTTCGACGCGGATGCCGCCATGCTCAAGCGGGACTTCGACGTGTTGCTCGGCAACGCGACCGTGATCGATTATGCGGTGTTGTCCGAGATGGTGGGCCGACTGCATGCGTGGGCGGGGCTGGAGCCGGGTAGCGGGTTGCTCGCCTACATGGTCATCCGGCCGGCCAATAACGGGCGGCCGGCGCAAGCACGCGCGGCGCTTCGCAAGGACGACGCCGCACCGCCGCAAACCGATCTCGACGAAGCGGATATGGACGGCGACGCGGAGGACGACGCAGCCGGTTCCGATCTGCCGATCCTGAACAGCTTTTACGTGCGCGATCTCGCCGACGCGCGTCGGCTCCTGAAGTCCGAGGCGCCTCCGCGGGCGCTGCTCGCCTATCTGGCCAGCCAGGACAGGTCGAAGATCGACCTCGACGACTATCCTGGCGGGCAGCGGGAAATCGTCGACGTGCTGCGCCCGGCGAACGGAATCGAGGGGCGTTGGCCGTCCCCGCCTCACCACGTGCAGTCGTTGATGCAGCAGTATTCGCTCAACCGGATGAAGTCGCTGCCCGCGGGCGGGATTCTGGCTGTCAACGGCCCGCCCGGAACCGGCAAGACGACGCTGTTGCGCGACCTGATCGCACACCTGCTCGTCGAGCGCGCGACTGTGCTGGCGGCATTGCCGCATTGGCGGGACGGTCTGTCCGACGAGCGCGTCGAAGTCCGGTTTGCGACGAAAACCTATTCGCTGCCGGTGCTCGCGCTCGCGTTGACCGGATTCGAGATCGTCGTGGCGTCCACCAACAACGTGGCGGTCGAGAATCTGTCGCTCGAACTGCCGCTGAGCCGTCATGTCGACGAGCCCCTGCGCGAGCGGTTGTCCTACTTCCAGCCGGTGGCCGTGAAATACGCGGGCACCCGCGCGTCGAAGCCGTGGGCGCTCAAGGAGCCGGTCTGGGGGCTGGTTGCGGCGGCGCTCGGCAAGCATGCCAATCGCCGGCGTTTCCGCAATATCTTCATCAACCATGCGGCGACGCCCGACCACAAGCCCGTCAATCATTTCCTGCGCAACGACGAGGTCGATTTTTCCAGCTGGGACGCGAAAGGCGCGATGACGTACTGGCGCTACGTGTCCAAGCACGCCAGCACCCGCGTTGCTTTCGGTGCCGCCCAATCGCGCTTCCGGTCCGCCTGGGCGGCGTTCGAGGCTGCCCGGCGCGAACTCGAGAAGCTGGACGAGCGCTTGAGCGCACTGGAGACGATCTGGCCACAGGTCGCGGAACACTATCCTGACGTCGCGCCGTTCAGCCTGGGCGACTTGAAGGGACAGCGCAAGCGGCTCGAAGCGCGCATCGAGCGGCTCGACCAGGACGCGCTGCACTTCGAGCGCCGGCTCGGTCCTTCATGGATCCGGTGGGCATCGAAGTGGTTTCGGCGCGACGCGTACCGCGGCTGGCACGCGGCGATCGAGGGCGCACACGTGCTGCGCAATGTCTGCGACGATCTCGATGAGGCCGAGCAACTGCGCGAGAAGTATCACGTGCCGCTCTGGAGCGGTGTGGATCTCGCACATGGCTCGGAGATCGAACGGACACGCAACCAGAAGCACGCGTTCTGGCAAGGCGAGGTTCTCAACGCGTTGAGAAATGAGCTCCTTGCGTCGGCCATGGCGTTGCACGAAGCGTTCTTCCTCAACGTTCAAACTGAATTCAAAGGGCTTCCCTTCGCGCTGTCGAACCTGCTGTCGAGCCCTCCGGCAAGCGGCGTGAAGGCGTTATGGCAATGGTTCTTCATGCTGACGCCGGTCGTGTCGAGCACGTTCGCTTCGATTCGACGGCAGTTCGCCGGCCTCGGGCCCGAAGATCTCGGTTGGCTGGTGATCGACGAGGCCGGACAGGCGGCTCCGCAAGCTGCGGTCGGCGCGATGATGCGCGCGCAACGCGTCGTGGTCGTCGGCGATCCGCGGCAGATTCCGCCGGTCGTCACGCAGTCGACCCAATTGCTGGCGAACCTCGGCGAGCATTGGCTCGGAGCGCGACGCGCACGCTATGCGGTCAATCACCATTCGGTCCAGTCGCACGCCGACCGCGTTTGCGCATTCGGCGTCAGGAATCCGATCAGGCCGGAAGAATTCATCGGTGTTCCGTTGCTCGTCCATCGGCGCTGCCATGATCCGATGTTCGAGATTGCGAATGCGGTCGCCTACGGCGGACGCATGCTGCATGAGAAAAAGGCTTGCGCGAGCGAATCGCATTGCCCGTCGCCGCATCCCGTTCTGGGCCCCAGCGACTGGTGGGACGTGCGCGGCGCGGGCGGGGAAGAATCGAAGTATGTCGCGGAGCAGGGGATGCGCGTATTCGACGCGCTGGTGCGCCTTTACCGGCACACCGAGCAGCCCGACAGCAACATGCCCGACGCCTTCGTCATTACGCCATTCAGGCACGTCAAGCGTGGCCTGGTCGACCTGCTGGGCGACCGCGCGCGATGGGAGCTGGCGTTGGCCGGTACGGGGCGACGCCCGCCGGCGAACCTCTCGGAATGGATCCGGACATGCGTCGGGACGGTTCATACGTTTCAGGGCAAGGAGAGCGATGCCGTCTTTTTCGTGCTGGGCTGCGATGCACGTCATGAAGGCGCAATGGACTGGGCATCGGCCGAACCGAACTTGCTGAACGTCGCGGTCACGCGTGCCAAAACGTACCTGTACGTCGTCGGCGATCGCAGGCTGTGGGGCGGCAAGGACCATTTCAACGTGGCCCTGCGTCTGCTGGCGCAGCACGCGGACCAGGCGGGCGCCCAGGCATCGGCATCGATCGGCAGGACCGCGTGACACGATGGACGAACCCGGTGCGCAATCATCGATCGAAGCGAAACGTTCTCGGCGACCGATTCACGCCGACGGGAACCGGTTTCCGTTGTCGGGCATTTGCGTCCTGTATTGATGCCGGCATTTTTTAAGCAATTTTATTTCGATATTTTTGCGGGACACTAGCGGCGGAATTTCGGCAGCCATTCAGAAACACCAATCAATAAACCGGCTATTCGCCATTGCGACGGAAACCAGTCCATGACACATCGCGTCCAGCAGCTTACCGGGTTGCGCGCCGTCGCGGTGGCGATGGTCGTCATCGGCCATGCGGAGCACGTGCTCCCCGGCGGCTACTCGGGCTGGCTCGCGCCGTTGCGGCTGTTCGCCGACGGCCGGCTCGGCGTGCTGATCTTCTTCGTGCTCAGCGGCTTCCTGATCACCAACGTGCTGACGGGCGAACTGAAGCGCACGGGCAGTATCGCGCTGGGGCCGTTCTACGTGCGGCGTGTGCTGCGGATCTGGCCGGCCTGCTACGCATACCTGGGCGTCGTCGCGCTGCTGGCGGCGGCGGGGTGGATCGATGTCAGCCAGCGCCAGTGGGCGTTTGCCGCGCTGCATCTGTGGAACTACTCGATGAGCCTCGGCCTCACCGCCGACAGCGCGCTGCATCCCGACGGCGCGTGGTATCTCGGCCATTTCTGGTCGCTCGCGCTCGAAGAGCAGTTCTACTGGTTCTGGCCGCTGCTGCTCCTGCTGGTGGCCGCGCGGCGCAACGGCACGCGCTGGCTCGCGGCGCTGATCCTGGTCGTGCCGCTGATCCGCGCGGTCACCTATTTCGCCGCGCCGGAGCTGCGCGGGCAGTTGCGGATGATGCTCCACACCGGCATCGATCCGATCCTGATCGGCTGCTACGCCGCGCTCAACCAGCACCGGCTGGACGCGTGGATCCGGTCGTGGCGCGGCGAGTCCCGCGTGGTGACGGTGATCGTCTGCGTGCTGCTGTTCGCGATGCCGCTGGTCGAAGCGACGCTGCGCGGCGTCTGGAACATCACCTATGGCGTGACGATCGAAGCGGCGCTGATTGCGATCGTGATTGTCGTGCTCAATTTCCGCGACGATTTCTGGTGCGCGCGGTTATTGCGCACGAAACCGATGGTATTCGTCGGCACGATTTCATTCAGCCTGTATCTGTGGCAACAGCCGTTTGCGAATCCGAACCTGCCGATCGCGCATGGTTTCCCGCTCGGCATCCTCGAAGCGTTCGCGGCGGCGACCGCCAGCTACTTCCTCGTCGAAAAGCCGTTCTTGCGGCTCAAGGATCGCTATTCGGAATGGGCCGCGCGGCGTGCGCCGGGTGGTGGCATCGGGCCGAAAGTGGCGGAGTAGGCGGGGGGCGAACGCACGTCCTCATGACGTAAAAAAGGCCCTTGCGGGCCTTTTTTACACAATGCCGGCGGAGAAACGGCGGCTTACTGCGTGAGCGCCGTAAACCCATCCAGCAACCGCTCGACATCGGCCGCTTCGATCGCGCCCATCGTCGAGATCCGGAACAGCTCCTTCGACAGCCCGCCTTGCCCCGCGTAGATCACGAAGCCGCGCGCCTTCAGCCCGTCGTGCAACTGCTCGTACGTGACGCCCTGCGGCAGCCGGTACGCGCGCAGCACGACCGACGATGCGCCTTCCGGCAGCGCGAGCGGCATCCCGCGCGCGGCCAGGCCGGCCTGCGCCTGGTCGGCGAGCGCCTTGTAGCGTGCGTGGCGCGCGCGCCAGCCGCCGGCTTCGTCGAATTCGCGCAGCGCCTCGACCAGCGCGTAATACGCGTGCACCGACGGCGTGAACGGCGTATTGCGCTGGTCCTGCAGCTTCGCGAGGCGGCCGAGGTCGAGGTAGTACGTGCGGCTCGCGGCCTTCGCGAGCGCGCTGCGGCGCACGATCACGAACGCCGCGCCCGGCACGCCGTGCAGGCACTTGTTCGCGGTCGCCGCCACGGCGTCGATGTCGCCGCCCGCGAAATCGATCGCTTCCGCGCCGAAGCTGCTGACGCCGTCGACGAGCAGCTTCATGCCGCGCGCGCGGCACACGTCGGCGATCGCGCCGAGATCGTTCAGGCGGCCGGTCGTCGTTTCGTGATGGATCACCGCGACATGCGAGAAGCCGCCCGCGTCGAGCCGCGCGGCGACCTGCGCGGGATCGGGGGCCTGCATCCACTCGTGCTTGAGCACTTCGTGCGGAATCGCGTACTGCGTCGCGATCTGCGCGATCCGCTCGCCGTAGACGCCGTTCTCGATCACGAGCAGCTTGCCGCCCTGCGGCACGAGCGCCGCGATCATGCTTTCGACGGCAGCGGTGCCCGAGCCCGTCATCAGCACGGCCGTCCATTCGGCCGGATCGAGCGCGTACGCGGCGACGAGCCGCGCGCGCGCTTCGTCCTGCAGGTCGAAGAACTCGCTTTCGCGATGGCACAGGTCGGGTTGCAGCAGGCTGCGGCGCACGCGTTCGGACAGCGTGACCGGGCCGGGATTCAGCAACAGCATCATTGGGCTCCTTCGGCTTGGGCTTCGGCCTGCGCGGCGCCGATGTGCCGCATCAGGCGGGTCTTGACCTCGACCGGCGTGACGGTCGGGCGCGGCAGGCCGTCGGGCACGCCGGTGCGGATCGCGAGCCGCACGAACCGTGCGCCGTCCGCGCGCGACGTGTCGGAGAGGGCCGCGTCGAGCACGTCGAGCGTGTCGCCTTCGGCCGCCGACGCATAGCCGCACGCGGCGGCGACACCGGCGAACGACACGTGCTGCGACACGGTCGCCTGGCCGCCCGTCGATTCGTGCGCGCCGTTGTCGAGCAGCACGTGCGTGAGGTTGGACGGGCCATAGGTGCCGAGCGTCGCGAACGCGCCCATGCGCATCAGCGCGGCGCCATCGCCGTCGACCGCGACCACGCGGAGATCGGGGCGCGCGAGCGCGAGGCCGAGCGCGAGCGGCGTCACGCAGCCCATCGAGCCGACCATGTACAGCTGGTTCGCGCGATCGTCGAGCGCGTACAGCTCGCGGCCGCAGAAGCCGGTGGACGCGAGCACGACGGTCGAATCGACCGGCGTGTGCGCGATCACGCGCTGCAGCGCGTCGTGGCGGGTCGGCCATGCGTCGGCCGATTCAGCACGCGACGACGATTGCGCGGCAACGTGCGCGCGCGGCTGCGCCGCCGGATTCGCCTTCAGCTCATACGGCGCGACGCTGCCTTTCTGCATCACGAGCGCGTACGGGCGGCCGGTCGCATCCATGTGCGCGATCGCGCGGTCGAGCGCCGGGCCGACCTGTTCGGGGTCGGTCGGGAACGTCTCCCACGGGATTTCCA
>Ga0157367_1000896_pt1 | contig 13571 bp, 13 predicted proteins | sample AttbisABBM2_FD_113142 | JGI IMG/M metagenome (GOLD analysis project Ga0157367, IMG submission 113142) | Fungus gardens microbial communities from leaf cutter ant in Botucatu, State of São Paulo, Brazil - Atta bisphaerica ABBM2 | ecosystem: Host-associated > Fungi > Mycelium > Unclassified ...
TCCAGACCGAAAAGCCGGTTAAACTTCAGCGCGGCCTGTCGCTCGTCAACTCGACCGACGGCATGAAGTACAACAACGTCACCCGGGTCATCGAGCTCTACGGCAACGTGCGTGGCACGATCGCCGCGTCGGACGCGTCCGGCGGCTCGAAAGGTCAACCCAAGTAACTCATCCCACGCGTGACTGCATGAACGAATCGTTCCCGTGTCAGATTTACGGCGGCGCCCGGCGCGCTGCCCGCGCCGCGCTCGCCGCGACGCTCATCGCACTCCCGCTCGCCGGGCTGGCGCCGCTCGCCCATGCCGAAAAGGCCGACCAGGGCAAGCCGATCAACGTCGAAGCGGACAACCTGACCTACGACGACCTGAAGCAGGTCACCGTCGCGACCGGCAACGTCGTGATCACGAAGGGCACGATCGTCATCAAGGGCGATCGCGTCGAGGTGAAGCAGGATCCGGAAGGCTACCAGTACGCCACGTCGTACGGCAGCGGCAAGAAGCATGCGTCGTTCCGGCAGAAGCGCGAAGGCCTCGACGAATACATCGACGGCGATGCCGAGCGCATCGACTACGACGGCAAGCAGGACCTGACGACCCTCACGACCGCCGCCACCGTGCGCCGCCTGCAGGGCACGTCGACGATCGCCGACACCGTGCACGGCAGCGTGGTCACCTACGACGGCCAGCGCGACTTCTACACCGCGCGCGGCGGCAAGGACGTCGCGGCGCCGGGCAACCCGAACGGCCGCGTGCGCGCGATGCTGTCGCCGAAGAACGGCGGCCCCGGCGCACTGAACGGCGCGCCGGCCAAGCTCGCGCCGTCGAACACGCTCCAGGGGGCGCCGGGCCAATGAACGCGCTACCGAACCGCCAGCCGGCCGGCACCAGCAGCTCGCTCGTCGTCCGCAACCTGAAGAAGCGCTACGGCTCGCGCACCGTCGTGAAGGACGTGTCGCTCGACGTGAAGAGCGGCGAAGTCGTCGGCCTGCTCGGCCCGAACGGCGCCGGCAAGACCACGTCGTTCTACATGATCGTCGGGCTCGTGCCGCTCGACGCCGGCGAAATCTCGCTGAACGGCAGCTCGATCAGCCTGCTGCCGATCCACAAGCGCGCGTCGCTCGGGCTGTCGTACCTGCCGCAGGAAGCATCGGTGTTCCGCAAGCTCACCGTCGAGGAGAACATCCGCGCGGTGCTCGAGCTGCAGCATGGCGACGACGGCAAGCGCCTGTCGAAGGACGCGATCGCGAGCCGCACCGAAGCGCTGCTCGACGAGCTGCAGATCAGCCACCTGCGCGAGAATCCGGCGCTGTCGCTGTCGGGCGGCGAACGCCGTCGCGTGGAAATTGCCCGCGCGCTGGCGACCAACCCGAGCTTCATCCTGCTCGACGAGCCGTTCGCGGGCGTCGACCCGATCGCGGTGCTCGAGATCCAGAAGATCGTCAAGTTCCTGAAGCAGCGCAACATCGGCGTGCTGATCACCGATCACAACGTCCGCGAAACGCTCGGCATCTGCGACCACGCGTACATCATCAGCGACGGCTCGGTGCTCGCGGCCGGCGCGCCGAGCGAGATCATCGAGAACGAAAGCGTGCGCCGCGTGTATCTCGGCGAACACTTCCGCATGTAACCCGCCGTCACGGACGCGCCCTGCCCGGCCATGCCGCGCGGGGCCGCGCCCCGTTTCGCCGCCGGGCCGGCGCCGCGCGCGTAATCGCGGATGCCCAATGCGGCTGGGTCGTGGCACACTCCGGGTATGACTCCCTCTCTGCCATGAAAGCCAGCCTCCAACTCCGCCTGTCGCAACACCTGGCGCTGACACCGCAACTGCAGCAGTCGATCCGGCTCCTGCAGCTGTCCACGCTCGAGCTCCAGCAGGAAGTGGCGATGGCGGTCGCCCAGAATCCGCTGCTCGAGAACGACGACGAATGGATCGCGAGCCCGCTGCGTGTCGCAGCGGACGGTTCGCTGATCGCGCAGACGCCGCCCGCCCAGAACACCGAGCCGGCATCGAACGGCACCAGCCAGGCCGGCGAGCGCGCGGAGCGCGACGAGCCCGCCGCCGCCGATGAATACGACGGCTATGCCGCGGGCGACAGCGGCGACGGCCCGCAATGGAATCTCGATGAATTCGGCCGCGCGAGCGGCGCGTCGGACGACGACGATCTCCCGCCCCTGCAGGTGCAGGAAGCGTCGACGTCGTTGCGCGACCACCTGTCCGCGCAGCTGCGCGTCACGCAGGCGGGGCCGCGCGACCGCGCGCTCGTGATGTTCCTGATCGAGTCGCTCGACGACGACGGCTACCTGACCGCGACGCTCGACGAAGTGCTCGCCGACCTGCCGGCCGAACTCGAGGTCGACTGCGACGAACTGAACGCCGCGCTCGCGCTGCTGCACAGCTTCGACCCCGCCGGGGTCGGCGCGCGCACGGCATCCGAATGCCTGAAGCTGCAGCTGCTGCGGCTCGATCCGTCCCCGACGCGCACGCTGTCGCTCGAAATCGTGTCGCAATACCTCGAGCTGCTCGCCGCACGCGACTTCACGCGCCTGCGCAAGCACCTGAAGGCATCCGACGACGCGCTGCGCGACGCGCACGCGCTGATCCGCTCGCTGGAGCCGTTCCCCGGCGCCGCGTACGGCAAGGCCGAAGCGGACTACGTCGTGCCCGACATCATCGTGAAGAAGGTGGGCCAGGGCTGGCAGGCGGAACTGAATCCGGAGGTCGTGCCGCGCCTGCGGATCAACAACCTGTACGCGAACATCCTGCGCAACAGCCGCGGCGATCCGTCGGCCGGATCGCTCAAGCAGCAGCTTCAGGAAGCGCGCTGGCTGATCAAGAATATCCAGCAGCGGTTCGATACGATCCTGCGTGTCGCGCAGGCTATTGTCGAACGTCAGAAGAATTTCTTTGCGCACGGTGAAATCGCCATGCGCCCCTTGGTTTTGCGGGAAATAGCTGATACGCTGGGCCTACACGAGTCGACTGTCAGCCGTGTGACAACCGGCAAGTACATGCTGACCCCGTTCGGGACGCTTGAATTTAAGTACTTCTTCGGATCGCACGTTTCGACCGACACCGGTGGCGCCGCCTCGTCGACGGCCATCCGTGCCCTCATCAAGCAACTGATAGGAGCAGAAGACCCAAAAACGCCACTTTCGGACAGCCGCATCGCCGAGCTGCTGGCAGAACAAGGATTCGTGGTCGCGCGCCGCACGGTTGCGAAGTACCGCGAAGCCCTCAAGATCCCGGCAGTGAATCTGCGCAAGTCTCTTTAAGCCTGCTGCCTGCCCGGCGGCAGGCGTGTTCCGGCCGCCGCGCATCGGCGGACAAGCCGGGCGACCTGTCCGCAATCAGCCGCATCGCGCGGCACGGGCAAGTCGACCGGATGCCGCATCGAAGCGGACAGGTGGTCATTCGCTTGGAGAAGCACTATGAACCTGAAGATCAGTGGACATCATCTCGAAGTCACGCCTGCAATTCGCGAATACGTGATCACCAAGCTGGACCGGGTGCTACGGCATAGCGATCAGGTGATCGATGGCACTGTGATCCTCTCGGTCGACAACCACAAGGAAAAGGACAAGCAGCAACGCGCGGAAATCAATCTGCATCTGAAGGGCAAGGACATCTTCGTCGAAAGCGCAAACGGCAACCTGTATGCGGCAATCGACCTGCTGATCGACAAGCTGGACCGTCAGGTCGTCAAGCACATGGAGCGCCTGCAAACGCATGCGCACGATCCGATCAAGCTCCAGCCGGCAGTCGAGCAGTTCGAGCAGATCGAACTGCCGCCGCAATAAGCGCTTTACCGCACCGCACGCCGCCCGGTTCGCCGGGCGGTTTTTTTTGTGTCCGGCGCCCGCGCGCCGGCCGCCCGGACGGCGCCGTGCACGAGCCGCCACGTGCGCGCCATGCGCGCGGCTGTGTTCTATAATGCTCCGGTTATTGCCGGGGGGCGTTGGGTACGGTCGCCGTGCCTTGCAGGTCTCCATCGCCTAACGCCTTGATATCGCCAAACATGGAAAATCAGTCTGCCGCCGCGAGGAGACCCCAGGCCGCCCAATCGCCTGCCAACATGAATCGCCTAGCCAAAATCCTGCCCCTAGAGAACGTCGTCATCGACCTCTCCGTCACCAGCAAGAAGCGCGTCTTCGAACAAGCCGGGCTCATGTTCGAAAACCAGAACGGCATCGCCCGCAGCACCGTCACGGACAACCTGTTCGCACGCGAGCGCCTCGGGTCGACCGGGCTCGGCGAAGGTGTCGCGATTCCGCACGGGCGCATCAAGGGCCTCAAGCATCCGCTCGCCGCGTTCGTGCGGCTTGCCGAGCCGATTCCGTTCGAAGCGCCCGACGGCCAGCCGGTTTCGCTCCTGATCTTCCTGCTCGTCCCCGAGCAAGCCACCCAGCAGCATCTCGAGATCCTGTCGGAAATCGCGCAGCTGCTGTCCGACCGCGACGCGCGCGAGCGTCTGCACAACGAAACGGATCGCTCCGAGTTGCATAGCCTGCTCACTCAGTGGCAACCTTGAGTTGATCCGGGCGGTACATTTTCCCGAACCAGGCGGCCCAGGCCGCCGCCCCGGGCCGCCCGGCGCCGGCCCGGCATGGCGACGCCCGTCGCCGCGCGCATCGGCTCATTGACCGGCCCATTGGAGTGACGGAGTCATGGATACGTCCAGCATCAACGCCCAGAGCATCTTCGACGACAACGCCGCCACGCTTAAGCTCAGCTGGCTGACGGGGCATGAAGGCTGGGAGCGCGGTTTCTCCGCGGATACCGTCGCCAACGCGACGTCGAGCGCCGACCTCGTCGGCCACCTGAACCTCATTCACCCGAACCGGATCCAGGTGCTCGGCGAGGCCGAGATCGACTACTACCAGCGCCAGACCGACGAGGATCGCTCGCGCCACATGGCCGAGCTGATCGCCCTCGAGCCGCCGTTCCTCGTCGTCGCCGGCGGCGCCGCGGCCCCGCCCGAGCTGGTGCTGCGCTGCACGCGCTCGTCCACCCCGCTGTTCACGACGCCGATGTCGGCCGCCGCGGTGATCGACAGCCTGCGCCTTTACATGTCGCGCATCCTCGCGCCGCGCGCGACGCTGCACGGCGTGTTCCTCGACATCCTCGGGATGGGCGTGCTGCTCACGGGCGACTCGGGCCTCGGCAAGAGCGAACTCGGCCTCGAGCTGATCAGCCGCGGCCACGGCCTCGTCGCCGACGACGCGGTCGACTTCGTGCGTCTTGGCCCCGATTTCGTCGAAGGGCGCTGCCCGCCGCTGCTGCAGAACCTGCTCGAAGTGCGCGGCCTCGGCCTGCTCGACATCAAGACGATCTTCGGCGAAACCGCGGTGCGGCGGAAAATGAAGCTGAAGCTGATCGTGCAGCTGGTGCGGCGCCCCGACGGCGAATTCCAGCGCTTGCCGCTCGAAAGCCAGACCGTCGACGTGCTGGGTTTGCCGATCAGCAAGGTCACGATCCAGGTCGCGGCCGGCCGCAACCTCGCGGTGCTCGTCGAGGCCGCGGTGCGCAACACGATCCTGCAGCTGCGCGGCATCGACACGCTGCGCGACTTCATGGACCGTCAGCGGCTCGCAATGCAGGATCCGGACAGCCAGTTCCCCGGCAAGCTCGTGTAACCCTCACCGGCCGATCGCGCGGCGCGGGCGCGTCGTGCCGGTGCTATGATGAAACGTCAGGAATCTCTGCCCCCCATGCGCATAGTTCTCATCACCGGCATTTCCGGCTCCGGCAAGTCCGTTGCGTTGAACGCCCTGGAGGACGCGGGCTACTACTGCGTCGACAACCTGCCGCCGCACGTGCTGCCCGAGCTGGCCCGCTATCTGGCCGACGAAGGCCGGCAGCATCGGCTCGCGGTCGCGATCGACGCGCGCTCGAGCGCATCGCTCGACGAAATGCCCGGCCTGATCCGCGCGCTGTCGCGCGATCACGACGTGCGCGTGCTGTTCCTCAATGCAAGCACCCAGGCGCTGATCCAGCGCTTCTCCGAAACGCGCCGCCGCCATCCGCTGTCCGGCTCGCCGTCGCACGATGCCGACGTCGGCCTGCTGTCGTCGCTCGAGGAAGCGATCGAGCGCGAGCGCGAACTGGTCGCGCCGCTTGCCGAATTCGGCCACCAGATCGACACCAGCAACCTGCGCGCGAACGTGCTGCGCACCTGGGTCAAGCGCTTCATCGAGCAGAAGAACGACGCGTTGATGCTGATGTTCGAATCGTTCGGCTTCAAGCGCGGCGTGCCGCTCGACGCGGACCTGATGTTCGACGTGCGCGCGCTGCCGAACCCGTATTACGACCATGAGCTGCGCCCGCTCACCGGGCTCGACCAGCCGGTCATCGCGTTTCTCGACGCACTGCCGATCGTCCACCAGATGATCGACGACATCCATGCGTTTCTAACGAAATGGCTGCCGCACTTCCGCGAGGACAATCGCAGCTACCTGACCGTCGCCATCGGTTGCACCGGCGGCCAGCATCGCTCGGTCTTCATCGCGGAAACGCTCGCCTCGCGCCTCGCGAACCAGGCGAACGTGATCGTGCGGCATCGTGACGCGCCGGTGGATGTCGGCGCGTCGTCGCGGCTCGTGACCGAGGTCGAAAGACCGTAGCGACGCCGCTTCCCCGTCAGCGCGCCATGTCCTCTCTCTCTACCACCCTGCTCGACCTGCCGCTGTTTCCGCTGCATACGGTGCTGTTTCCGGGAGGCGTGCTGCCGCTCAAGGTGTTCGAGGCGCGCTATCTCGACATGTCGCGCGCGTGTCTGCGCGACAACGCGCCGTTCGGCGTCTGCCTGCTGAAAAGCGGGCCGGAGGTCGCGCAGGAAGGTGCGGTGTCGGTGCCGGAAACGATCGGCTGCATGGCGCGCATCGTCGAATGCGACACCGGCGAATTCGGGATGCTGTTCCTGCAGGCCATCGGCACGCAGCGCTTCGAGCTGCTGTCGTATCGCGTCGAGGCGAACGGGCTGCTCGTCGGCATCGCGGAGCCGCTGCCCGACGACATCCCGCTCGAGGGCGAGCAGGCGCTCGCGCAGTTCGGCGCGTGCGCCGAGGTACTGGAGCGCATCATCGAAGCGCTGAAGCAGAAGAACGAGCCCGACAAGCTGCCGTTCTGCGAGCCGTTCCGGCTCGACGATCCGAGCTGGGTGTCGAACCGTCTCGCCGAACTGCTGCCGCTCGACCTGCGTGCGCGGCAGAAGCTGATGGAGTTTCCCGACGTCGGCGCGCGCATCGACGCCGTGCATCACGTGCTGAACCGGCACGGCTGGCTCTGAGCGCCGCACCGGCCGCGCGCGTTACAGCAGCGACCCGCTCAGCGCATCGAGCAGCTTGCGCACCGGCGCGGGCACGCCGTACGCGTCGAGTCCGCTCAGCGGCACCCATGCCGTCTGCGCATCCTGCGCGACGCATTCGCCGCCGCCGTTCCCCATCTCGCTCAAGCGCGGCTCGATCTCGAGCTTGAAATGCGTGAACGTGTGCGTCAGCGGCGCGAGCGGCACCGGGCCGCCGCCGCCGAAACCGCGCGCGCGATCGGCGAGCGCGGCATCGCCGTCGGCTTCCGGCAGGCTCCACAGCCCGCCCCAGATGCCCGCCGGCGGGCGCCGCTCGAGCAGCACCGCATCGCCGTCGCGCAGCACCAGCATCCAGGTCTTGCGCGTCGGCACCTTCTTCTTCGGCCGAGCGGCCGGCAATTCGCGCTGCCGGCCGGTGGACTGCGCGACGCAATCCCCCGCGAACGGGCAACGCGCGCAATCCGGCTTGCCGCGCACGCACAGCGTCGCGCCGAGATCCATCAGCCCCTGCGTGTATGCGCTCACGTCGGCCGCGTTCGCTGCATCGGGCAGCAACGATTCGGCCAGCGCCCACATGTCGTTCTCGACGCGCTTCTCGCCCGGAAAACCTTCGACGCCGAACACCCGCGCGAGCACGCGCTTCACGTTGCCGTCGAGGATCGTCGCGTGCGCGCCGAACGCGAACGACGCGATCGCCGCGGCGGTCGAGCGGCCGATGCCGGGCAGTTCGGCGAGCCCGTCCGGCGTCGACGGAAACGCGCCGCCGTGCTCGGCCGCCACGACCTGCGCGCAGCGGTGCAGGTTGCGCGCGCGCGAGTAGTAGCCGAGGCCCGCCCATAGCGCCATCACGTCGTCGATCGGCGCGGCCGCGAGCGCGGCGACGTCCGGAAAGCGTTCGAGAAAGCGCAGGTAATAAGGCACGACGGTCGATACCTGGGTTTGCTGCAGCATGATTTCCGACAGCCAGATGCGGTACGGGTCGCGCGTGTTCTGCCACGGCAGGTCGTGGCGCCCGTGCGTGCGCTGCCACGCGATCAGGCGCGTGGCGAACGTGCGGTGCAGCGGTGTGACGGGAAAGGGAGCGGGGGCGGTACGAGGCGGCTTCAAGATGGCAAGTGGGTGGCGAAAGGTTTCAACGCTGGCACGTCGGGCAATAGTAGGTCGAGCGCTGGCCCTGCACGATCTGCCGGATCGGCGCGCCGCATACGCGGCAAGGCTGGCCCGCGCGATCATAGACGAGGCAGTCGAGCTGGAAGTAACCGCTCTCGCCGTTGCTGCCGACGAAATCGCGCAGCGTGCTGCCGCCGCGCTCGATCGCGTCGGCGAGCGTCGCGCGCACCGCGTCCGCAAGCCGCTCGTAGCGCGGCAGCGATACCTTGCCGGCGGCGGTGGTCGGCCGGATGCCGGCGCGGAACAGGCTCTCCGATGCATAGATGTTGCCGACGCCGACGACGATGTCGCCGGCCAGCAGCGCCTGCTTCACCGCCACCGTGCGCCCGCGCGTGCGCGCATGGAGCAGCGCGCCGGTGAACGCCGGCGAGAACGGCTCAACGCCGAGGCTCGCGAGCAGCGGGTGCGCATGCACGTCGCCGGCCTCGCGCGGATGCCACAGCACGGCGCCGAAGCGGCGCGGATCGCGAAAGCGCAGCACGAATTCGTCGAAGATCCAGTCGATGTGGTCATGCTTCGCCGCGGCGGGCGGCGTGCCTGCCGTCGGCAGCACGCGCAGCGTGCCGGTCATGCCGAGATGCACGATGAACCAGCCGGCGTCGACTTCGAACAGCAGGTACTTGCCGCGCCGCTCGACACCGAGCACCTCGCGCGCGCGCAATTGCTCGGCGAGCCCGGCCGGCACCGGCCAGCGCAGCATCGCGGTGCGCACGTCGACACGCTCGACGCGACGGCCGGCGACAAAGGGTTCGATACCCCGGCGGGTGACTTCGACTTCTGGCAACTCTGGCATGTTCTGCGGGTCTCAATGCGGACAGACACGATCGTGCGTGTATTGTAGCGAGCGCGTTACAATCGGCTGAAACATCGAACGGATTTCCATGACCCTGCCCTCGAAGCTGCTTCAGAAGCGCCCTGCCGCCGCACGCGGCTGGCGCGCGCTCCCGGTCCGCCGTGCGCTTGGCGCCGCGCTGATCGCCGCATGGACCCTCACCGCGCTGCCGGCCCATGCGCAGGATCCTGCGCCGGACGACGCCGCGCAGCAGGGTGCGTTCGATCATGTGCTGCCGGACGAGAAAAAGGATCTCCCGAACCTCGCGTTGACGAGCCAGATCGTCTACCAGGTGCTCGCCGCCGAGGTCGCGCTGCAACGCAACCAGCCCGCGCCGGCCTACCAGACCTATCTCGCGCTCGCGCGCGACACGCGCGATCCGCGCATGGCGCAGCGCGCGACCGAAATCGCGCTCGCCGCGCAGAGCCCGGCCGACGCGCTGTCGGCCGCGAATTTGTGGCGGCAGTATGCGCCCGATTCGAACCGCGCGTCGCAGGTCGATGCCGCACTGCTGGTGCTGGCCGGCAAGCCGGCCGACGCGCAGCCGATGCTCGCGCGCGAGCTTGCCCGCGCAACCGGCGAGACGCGGGGCCCCGCGATCCTCGCACTGCAGGCGCTGCTCGCGCGCGGCCCCGATCGCGTGGGCGGCCTCGCGGTGCTGAAGGACATGCTGAAGAACGACATGGGCCGCCCCGAGGCGCAGCTCGCGGTCGCTCGCCAGCAGCTCGCCGTCGACGACAAGGACGGTGCCGCGCAGTCGCTCAAGCAGGCGCTGCAGATCCGCCCGGATTACCTGCCCGCGGCGCTGATGCTGTCGCAGATGGGGCCCGCTGAGCGCGCGGCCGGCATCGTGTCGTTCGAGAAATACGTTCAGCAGCATCCGAAGTCGCGCGACGCGCGGCTCGCGCTGTCGCAGCTCTATCTCGCCGACGACCGCCTCGACGACGCGCAGAAGCAGTTCGAGACGATGCGCAAGCTCGACGCGAAGGATCCGACGCCGCTGATGGCGCTTGCGCTGATCAAGATTCAGCAGAAGAAACTCGACGACGCGACGGGCTACCTGAAGCAGTACGTGCAGCTCGGCGAGAAGCAGCCGAATGCCGACGTCGGCCAGGGCTACATCTACCTCGCGCAGATCGCGATCGACCAGGGCAACGACGCGGTTGCGTCGCAATGGCTCGACAAGGTCGACCAGACGAGCCAGCACTACCTGCCCGCGCAGGTCACGCGCGCGCAGCTGCTGCAGAAACAGGGCAAGACCGACGAAGCGCGCAAGGTGCTCGACAACCTGCCGGTTTCCGACCCGCGCGATGCGGCCGTGATCGCGCGCACCGACGCGTCAATCCTGTTCACCGCGAAACGCTTCGGCGAAGCGGAGGCGCGCCTGTCGCGGGCGGTCGACGACTTCCCCGACGATCCGGACCTGCGCTACGACTACGCGATGGCGGCCGAGAAGACCGGCCACTACACGACGATGGAAAAGCAGCTGCGCGAACTGATCCGCACGCAGCCCGACAACCCGCAGGCATACAACGCGCTCGGCTATTCGCTCGCCGACCGCAACCAGCGCCTGCCGGAAGCCAGCAAGCTGATCGAGAAGGCGGTCGCGCTCGCGCCGAACGACGCGTACATCATGGATAGCCTCGGCTGGGTGAAATTCCGGATGGGCGACTCGGCCGGCGCGACGAAGGTCCTGCGGCGCGCGTACGACCTGCAGCCGAACGCCGAAATCGGCGCGCATCTCGGCGAGGTGCTGTGGAAGAGCGGCGCGCAGGACGAGGCACGCACCGCGTGGCGCGCCGCGCAGAAGCTCGAGCCGGACAACGAGACGCTCGTGCAGACGCTCAAGCGCCTCCAGATCAACGGCCTCTGATGCGCATGTCCCCGACGTTTTCCCTGTCTTTCCGCGCGATGCGCGGCCTCACCACGGCCCTCGCGGCCGCCGCGGCGCTCGCGCTCGCCGGCTGCGCGAGCACCCCGCCGTCGGCAGGCGCGCCGTCGGGCGGCGTGCTGCAGACGAGTGCGGCGCACGCATATCACGGCCGCTTCGCGGTGCAGTACAGCGACCGCCTCGGCCGGCCGCAGAACGTGTATGGCAACTTCGACTGGCAAGAGCAAGGCGACGACGTGTCGCTCGAGCTGCGCAGCCCGCTCGGCCAGACGCTGGCGATCGTGAAGTCGTCGCCGCGGGCGGCCTCGCTCGAGCTGCCGAACCGCCAGCCGCAGTTTGCGCCGGACGTCGGCGAACTGATGCAGAACACGCTCGGCTTCGCGCTGCCGCTCGCCGGCCTGCGCTACTGGCTGCAGCCGACGCCCGCGCCCGCGACGCCGGCGCAGATGGTGCGCGACCCCGGCGACGGCACGCGCATCAAGCAGATTCGGCAGGACGGCTGGACGATCGATTACGTCGCCTACGCGGACGCGCCGGCCACCGGCGTCAAGCGCGTGAACCTCGTGCGCGCGACGCCGCCGCTCGACATCAAGCTCGTGCTCGACCAGTAAGCGCGCGCCTCCAACCCGATACGACACCAGCATGACCGATTCGACCCGCTCGCTGCGCAACTGCCTTGCGCCCGCGAAACTCAACCTGTTCCTGCACATCACCGGCCGCCGCCCGGACGGCTATCACGACCTGCAAAGCGTGTTCCAGCTGTTGAACTGGGGCGACACGCTGCACTTCACGCTGCGCGACGACGGCAAGGTCGCACGCGCGACCGACGTCCCGGGCGTGCCCGAGGAAAGCGATCTCGTCGTGCGTGCGGCCCGCCTCCTGAAAGCCCACTCGGGCACGGACGCAGGCGTCGACATCGAGATCGACAAGCAGCTGCCGATGGGCGCGGGCCTTGGCGGCGGCAGCTCCGACGCGGCGACGACGCTGCTCGCGCTGAACCGTCTGTGGGGGTTGAACCTGCCGCGCGCGGAATTGCAGACACTCGCCGTAAAACTCGGCGCCGACGTGCCTTTTTTTGTTTTTGGAAAAAATGCGTTCGCAGAGGGTATCGGAGAAGAATTAGCTGAGGTAGAATTGCCGACTCGCTGGTTCCTGGTTGTGACGCCGCGTGTTCATGTCCCGACTGCTGAAATTTTTTCAGATAAGTTGTTGACAAGAGATTCGAAGCCAGTCACAATTACGGACTTTCTTGCACTGCAAAGCAGCGACGCAGGATGGCCAGACAGCTTCGGCCGGAATGACATGCAGCAAGTTGTGACAAGTAAGTACGCGGAAGTTGCGCAGGTGGTCAAATGGTTGTATGATGTGACCCCCGCGAGGATGACCGGCTCTGGAGCAAGCGTGTTTGCAGCGTTTCGCAGCAAACAGGAAGCAGAAGCGGCGAAAGCCAAACTGCCCGCCGGTTGGAACGGCGCAGTTGCCGAGAGCCTGAACGAGCATCCGCTCTTCGCTTTCGCGTCATGAAGTTTTACTTTGCCGGACGTCCTACCGTCCGACAGAGTTGTCAGTTAAGTGTAGGGGAGTCGCCAAGTTGGTCAAGGCACCGGATTTTGATTCCGGCATGCGAGGGTTCGAGTCCTTCCTCCCCTGCCAAAAATTTTCCCGCATTTTCCCGCCCAAGCCCGAAGCAGGTGCATGATGAGCAGCCATGACGGCCTGATGGTTTTTACTGGCAACGCGAATCCCGCGCTTGCTCAGGAAGTCGTCAATATCCTTGGAATCCCCCTCGGCAAGGCAATGGTCAGCCGTTTCTCCGACGGCGAGATCCAGGTCGAGATCCAGGAAAACGTGCGCGGCAAGGACGTCTTCGTCCTGCAATCCACGTGCGCGCCGACCAACGACAACCTGATGGAACTGATGATCATGGTCGATGCGCTGAAGCGCGCATCCGCCGGCCGGATCACCGCAGCCATCCCCTACTTCGGTTACGCCCGCCAGGATCGCCGCCCGCGTTCGGCGCGCGTCGCAATCTCGGCGAAGATCGTCGCGAACATGCTGGAAATCGCCGGCGTCGAGCGGATCATCACGATGGATCTGCACGCCGACCAGATTCAGGGCTTCTTCGACATTCCGGTCGACAACATCTACGCAACGCCGATCCTGCTGGGCGACCTGCGCAAGCAGAACTACTCGGATCTGCTGGTCGTGTCGCCGGACGTCGGCGGCGTGGTCCGCGCCCGTGCACTGGCCAAGCAGCTCAACTGCGATCTCGCGATCATCGACAAGCGTCGCCCGAAGGCGAACGTCGCCGAAGTGATGAACATCATCGGTGAAGTCGAAGGCCGCACCTGCGTGATCATGGACGACATGGTCGA
>Ga0157367_1000897_pt1 | contig 13570 bp, 13 predicted proteins | sample AttbisABBM2_FD_113142 | JGI IMG/M metagenome (GOLD analysis project Ga0157367, IMG submission 113142) | Fungus gardens microbial communities from leaf cutter ant in Botucatu, State of São Paulo, Brazil - Atta bisphaerica ABBM2 | ecosystem: Host-associated > Fungi > Mycelium > Unclassified ...
CGGGCCGCACGTATCGCGTCGACAGCGATGCGACCCACTCGCCGATGTTCAATCAGGTCGAGGGGCTGTGGATCGACGAAAACATCAGCTTCGCCGACCTCAAGGGCGTCTATACCGACTTCCTGAAGAAATTCTTCGAGCGCGACGACATCCTCGTGCGCTTCCGTCCGTCGTATTTCCCGTTCACGGAACCGTCGGCCGAGATCGACATGATGTTCGAGCACGGCAAGAACGCCGGCAAGTGGCTCGAGATCTCCGGCTCGGGGCAGGTGCATCCGACCGTGATCCGCAACATGGGCCTCGATCCCGAGCGCTACATCGGCTTCGCGTTCGGCAGCGGCCTCGAGCGCCTGACGATGCTGCGCTATGGCGTGCAGGACCTGCGTCTGTTCTTCGAGAACGACCTGCGCTTCCTGCGCCAGTTCGCGTAACGCGGGCGTCGCGCCGACTTGTGCCCGTGCGCGCTTTGCAGCGAGCCGGGCGTCGATCCAACCTGTTTCGAACGTAGACATCCATGCAATTCCCTGAATCCTGGTTGAGAACCTTTGTCGATCCGCAGCTGACGACCGACGAGCTGTCGCATGCACTGACGATGGCGGGGCTCGAAGTCGAGTCGCTGAGCAAGGCCGCGCCGCCGACGTCGAAGATCGTCGTCGGGCGCGTGCTCGAAGTCGCCAAGCATCCGGATGCGGACAAGCTCAATGTCTGCCAGGTCGACGCCGGCACGGGCGCGACGCTGAACATCGTGTGCGGCGCGCCGAACGTCGCGCCGGGCATCAAGGTGCCGGTCGCGCTGGTCGGCGCCGAGCTGCCGCCGGCGGAAGAAGGCGGCAAGCCGTTCGCGATCAAGCTGTCGAAGCTGCGCGGCGTCGAGAGCCAGGGGATGCTGTGCTCGGCGCGCGAGCTGAAGCTGTCGGAAGACCACAGCGGCCTGCTGATCCTGCCGGAGGACACGCCGGTCGGGCAGGACATCCGCGACACGCTGAACCTCGACGACACGATCTTCGAAATCAAGCTGACGCCGAACAAGGCCGACTGCCTGTCGGTGTTCGGCATCGCGCGCGAGACGGCTGCGATCACCGGCGCGCCGCTCACGCAGCCCGACATCCGCCCGGTGCGCGCGGAGCTCGACGAAACGCTGCCGGTGCGCATCGCCGCGCCGGACCTGTGCGGCCGCTTCTCGGGGCGCGTGATCCGCGGCGTGAACGCGCGCGCTAAGACTCCGCAGTGGATGGTCGAGCGCCTCGAGCGCGCGGGCCAGCGCAGCGTGTCGGCGCTCGTCGACATCTCGAACTACGTGATGTTCGAGCTCGGCCGTCCGTCGCACGTGTTCGACCTGGACAAGATCCACGGCGGCATCGAAGTGCGCTGGGGCAAGCGCGGCGAGTCGCTGAAGCTGCTGAACGGCAACACGGTCGAACTCGACGAGACGGTCGGCGTAATCGCCGACGATCACCAGGTCGAGAGCCTCGCGGGCATCATGGGCGGCGACAGCACGGCCGTTACGCTCGACACCACCAACATCTATCTGGAAGCGGCGTTCTGGTGGCCGGACAGCATCCGCGGCCGCGCACGCAAGTACAACTTCTCGACCGACGCGGCGCACCGCTTCGAGCGCGGCGTCGATTACGCGACGACCGTCGAGCACGTCGAGCGCATCACGCAGCTGATCCTCGAGATCTGCGGCGGCAAGGCGGGCCCGGTCGACGACCAGGCGGTCAACCTGCCGCAGCGCGCGCCGGTCACGATGCGCGTGTCGCGCGCGAACCGCATCATCGGCGTGAAGATCGACGCCGACGAGATCGCAAGCATCTTCACGCGCCTCGGCCTGCCGTTCGAGCGCGATGAAGACGTGTTCTCGGTCACGCCGCCGTCGCACCGCTTCGACATCGAGATCGAGGAAGACCTGATCGAGGAAGTGGCGCGCATCTACGGCTTCGAGAAGATTCCGGCGCGCCCGCCGGTCGCGACGAGCGAGATGCGCGCGACCAACGAGACGCAGCGCTCGATTCACGCGATTCGTCACGCGCTGGCGGCGCGCGACTATGCGGAAACGGTGAACTTCAGCTTCGTCGATGCGGAGTGGGAAAGCGATTTCGCCGGTAACGACAACCCGATTCGGCTGCTGAACCCGATCGCGAGCCAGCTGTCGGTGATGCGCACGACGCTGTTCGGCAGCCTGATCGCCGTGCTGCGCCACAACCTGAACCGCCGCGCCGACCGCGTGCGCGTGTTCGAGGCGGGCCGCGTGTTCCTGGCCGACGCGTCGGTCCAGGCCGGCGAACTGGCAGTCGCCGGCTACGCGCAGCCGAAGCGCGTCGGTGCGCTGGCCTACGGCCCGGCGCTCGACGAGCAATGGGGCGTGGCGACCCGCGCGGTCGATTTCTTCGACGTGAAGGGCGATCTCGAGGCGCTGCTCGCGCCGACGTCCGCGCGTTTCGTGAAGGCCGAGCATCCGGCCCTCCATCCGGGCCGCAGCGCGCGCATCGAGGTGGACGGCCGCGCGGTCGGCTGGATCGGCGAGCTGCACCCGCGCCTGATGCAGAAGTACGAGCTGCCGCATGCGCCGGTGATGTTCGAGATCGATACCGATGCGCTCGTCGCGCGCGGGCTGCCGGCACCGTCCGAGGTGTCGAAATTCCCGCCGGTGCGCCGTGACATCGCAGTCGTGGTCGATCAGGCGGTCGAGGTGCAGGCGCTGTTCGACGAAATGAAGAAGGCGCTGGCGGACGACGCCTGCCGATTCGTTCAGAAGGTTGTACTCTTCGACGAATTTCGTGCAAAATCAAATACTTCCGGTGGCCTTGCCGCGCACGAGAAGAGCCTTGCCTTCCGCGTGACGCTGCAGGACACGGCCGGCACGCTACAGGACGAGGTCGTCGACCAGGCGATCCAGACGCTTGTCGAGCGGATGGCTCGTGCAGGCGCGCGCTTGCGCGGCTAAGGAGCGGGTCCTGCCCGGGCGCGATGTCCCCCGGGCGGCCGGTTCCCATCGTGAGATTTGATTTAACGCGCTGTATGGCAGATATGAACGACATGACCTCGAGTGAATTCGAAGCCCTCCTGACGGCGCAACGCAGCGCCCTGAACCGCGACGCTTCCGCGCCGGCGTCCGCGGAGACGCCGACGCTGACGAAGGCGGAGCTGGCGGAGCTGCTGTTCGACAGCGTCGGGCTGAACAAGCGTGAAGCGAAGGACATGGTCGAGGCGTTCTTCGAAGTGATCCGCGACGCGCTCGAGAACGGCGAAAGCGTCAAGCTGTCGGGCTTCGGCAACTTCCAGCTGCGCGACAAGCCGCAGCGTCCCGGCCGCAATCCGAAGACGGGCGAGGCGATTCCGATCGCCGCGCGTCGAGTGGTAACCTTCCACGCCAGCCAGAAGCTGAAGGCGCTGGTCGAGAACGGCGCGGAGTCCAGCCCCGCGCGCTGACGCCCCCGCGCGGCCGCCGCGCACCTTTACCGACGGTTAACTGACGATGACCACGACGGTTGAGAAAGTCGTCTTGCCTCCGATTCCCGCGAAGCGCTACTTCACGATCGGCGAAGTCAGCGAACTGTGCGGCGTCAAGCCGCACGTGCTGCGCTATTGGGAACAGGAATTCACGCAGTTGCGGCCGGTGAAGCGGCGCGGCAACCGCCGGTACTACCAGCATCACGAGGTGCTGCTGATCCGGCGGATCCGCGAATTGCTGTACGAGCAGGGATTCACGATCAATGGCGCGCGCAACCGGCTCGATTCGCCGGGCGGCGAGCGGGGCGCGGCTCCGGATGTCGAGCCCGAGGCAGCGGGACCGGACGTGCGTGCGGCGGCGGCGAGCCGGCCCGCGGCGACCGTCGACGTCGCCGCGCTGCGGCAGGCGCTGCTCGACGTGATCGAAGGATTGAAGCGCGGCTGAGCCTCGGCTGCGCATGTCACGCAAAAGCCCGGGTGCAGTTCAGCCCGGGCTTTTTCATGCGCGTCGGACGGGCATGCGTGTCAGCGCGCGGCAAGCGGGTTCCGGCGTCCCATGTCGACGACCAGCGTGCCGTCCGGCAGCATCCGCACCGAGCCTTGCGCGACCTGGTTCCGGTAGCCGTACAGGTCGAAACGCATCGGGCCCGGGGCGGCCGAATTCTGGATCAGCGCACGCACGTTCAGCTCGAGCACGTTGAACATCTTCATGTCGCCGCCTTCCATCCACATGTAGCTGGGCGCCGGAATCTGCGGGCGCGCCGGCGCGGGCGCATCCGTTACCCGCCGGAACGTGAGGCGCAGCCCGTCACGCTCGACGGTGGCCTGCGCGAGCTTGCCGTTCAGCAGCGGCGGCGGGAACACCGTGTATTGGTCGAGCACGAGCGTGTCGCCGCGCAGTTCCGCGCCGCGGCGCTGCAGTGGCGTCAGCGACGCGAGCTCGATGCCGAGCGAGCGCAGCAGCTTTGCCTGCGGAATGCCCAGCACCGATACCTGCGTCGGCGCGAACGCAAGGTGGCGGTCGTCGAGCACCGCGAGCGAGCCCCGCATGTCGGTCGGCAGCCAGACGCCCGGCACGTGGTTCCACAGCTTGATGCCGCCTTGCACGCGCAGGTTCTGGCCGTCTGCGCTCAGTTGCAGGTCGTTCAGCGAGCGCGGCGAGTAGTCGAGCAGGTAGTGGTTGAAGAGCGCCGACATGGCCTTCCACGATTCGACGACCGTCCCGCCGAGGATGCGGATGTCGTACTGGTTCGGGTCGTCGAGATCGACGGGCTCGCCGGGCCGTTTCGCGACGAGCTGCACGTCGAGATCCTCGACATGGAAGCCGATGTCGCCGGACAGGTTGAAGTCGACGTTGCGCAGATGGATCGTCGGATGCCGGTTCGACACGTGCCGCTCGTTGAACGGCGTGTTCGCGGTGCGGCGCAGCGCGACCTTCTGCAGCCCCGGTTGCGCGGCGTCGCCGGACGCGAGCGCATTCGCTTCCCAGTGCTGGCGCAGGTCGCGCAGTGCGCCCTGTTGCGCCGCGAGGAAGCTGTCGTTCAGGCGCGCGGCGGGATTGCCGAGCGGCGCGCCGTTCGAGGCGCCGGCATATGACGGCATCCGGATCGCCATCGCGCCGTTTTCGTCGAAATTGAAGTAGCCCGCCGTCACCTGCTCGCGGTAGTGGTACAGGTCGAACACGAAGTTCTGGCCGGCCTTCGCGCCGTCGACCGGGCTGATCAGGATATCGGCATTCATCGGCATCGAGCGCATGAACTTCACGTCGCCGCCGCGAATAACCATTGCCTGCTGCGGTGCGCTTGCCGGCATCGCGAAGCCGGCGCGCGAGCCGTCGTCGAGCGTCAGGTCGAGCCCCGCGGGCGTCACGCGCAGCGCCGTGATCTTGATCCGCAGGCGCGGCGGCGGCATCAGCTTGTCGACCGCCATCACGAGATCGTCGCCGGACAGCCGCGCGATCGGCGTGTCGACCTTGAGCAGGTCGGCCATCTTCACGTTGGCGGCGCGCATCACCGGCTGGGCATCGAGGCCCGACACGCGCACGCCGCTCGGATGGAACACGAGCTGGCTGCCGTCGCGGATCGCGAGCGTGCCGGTGAGCGAGAACGGCACCCAGCCGTCGCGCTGCATTTCGCCTTGCAGGTGGATCACGCCGTCGCCGGCCGACACGACGAGCTTGCGCAGCGGCGCATTGCGATAGCCGAAGATGTAGGTGTTGAAGAGCGCCGTCAGTTTGGCACTGTCGAGCGTGACGCTGCCCTGGTGCACGGCGATTTCGAAGCTCGTCGGGTCGTCGAACACGATCGGCGCGCCGGCCTGCGTCGGCACAAGCGTCGCCGACAGCTGGTGGATGAAGAAGCCGAGATTGCCGACGATGCGGAAATCGACGTCGCGCAGGAAGGTCATCGCGCCGTTCTGACCGGAGTCGCGCAGCGTGAACGGACGGGGCTGCGCAAGCCGGATCGAGGCAAGCGACGGCACCGTGCGCGCGATCTGCTGCTCGCGAGCGAGCCGATCGGCTTTGGCGCGCTCGATCGTCGTCGATGTGGCGGGTGCGGTGCCGTCGCGCTGCGCGGCGTGCTCCGCGCAACCTGCGCCGAGCAGCGCGATCGCGAGCGCGCCGCAGCCAAGTGCGCGCGAGGTCCGGCGCGATGCGGCGTGAGCCGCGCGTCGCGCACCGGAAATCAATCGGGGTAGTGCCAAAGGCGAGCGATGGCCGCGCCGGACCGCATTCCGCATCGTCTGTCTCCGTGTCTTGTCGTGATCGTTCGCTGCGCGCGCGCCGGGGCGCGGGGCGTCGATGCGGTGCAGTGTGGCATAGCGCGCTAGAGCGGCGTCACCAAACAAAGGGGGCGAGGAGCGATCGGGCAGGCGGGCGCTGCGACAAAGGATGCGGGGCGGCGCGCGGGCAGGATCAAACGGTCGTTTGCCTGCTGGTCGAGCGCGCTCGGTGCGGAAAAGAAAAAACCCGCGTCAGCCTGAACTGACGCGGGTTCTTGTCTGGTCGGGGCGAGAGGATTTGAACCTCCGACCACCTGCACCCCATGCAGGTACGCTACCAGGCTGCGCTACGCCCCGAAAGCACAAAAGTATAACAGACAGTTTGCCAGATTTGAACGGGTCGCATGCATTTTCTGCATATGCGCTTCGCGAGTCGCGACGCGATGCGGGCAGGGCGGTGCGGCCACGCCCCGATCTGCACATCCCGCGGTCCGCTTTTTGCACAGCGCGCCGCTGCGCCGGTAAAATACACGGTTGATCCACGGAAAGCGCCGTGATTTAGCGGAAGAGGATTCCCAGAACATGACTGATCTTCGTCTTACCATGCGGTTCGCTGCAGTGCTCGCCACCGGCGCGCTCGTTGCCGGTTGCGGTACGTCGTCGCCCACCAAAGTGGACTACAAGAGCGACTCGAAATCGAAGGAGGTGTCGCTCGCAGTGCCGCCCAACATGCTCGAGGAGTCGGCCGATCAGCGCTCGCTGCCGCCGCAGGGCGGCGCCACTTCCCTGTCCGCGCTCCAGCAGGTCCAGCAGGCGGCGCCGCCGACCGACGCCGTCGTGCCGGCCGTGTCGGGCATGCATATCCAGCGTGACGGCACCGAAAGCTGGCTCGTGATCGACGGCAGGAAGCCGGCCGACATCTGGCCGCAGGTCCGCCGCTTCTGGCAGGAGCAGGGCTTCCTGCTGGTCGTCGACCAGCGCGACAAGGGCGTGATGGAAACCGACTGGAACGAAACCCATCCGCAGATCAACGACGGCCTGATTCGCAGCGTGATCTCGAAGGCGATGGGCAATTCGTACGTCACCGCCGAGCGCAACAAGTACCGCACGCGTCTCGACACGGCGCCGAACGGCGGCACCTATGTGTTCATCAGCCAGAAGGGCATGCGCGAGGCGCTGACCGGGCCGAACAACGATTCGAGCAAGTGGGAACCGAAGCCGAACGACCCGGCGCTCGAGACCGAATACCTGAAGCGCCTGATGGCCGTTCTCGCGCAGAACGAGCTGCGCGCGAAGAACGGCGAGCCGCCGATCGCCAACATCAGCGATACGCCGCCGCCGGCGAAGGACAAGAAGGGCGGCGCTGACGCATCGAAGGCGGCCGCGGCTGCCATCGCGGCGCAAAACGTCGCGCGTTCGTCGTCGCAGGGCACCGATGCATCCGACGCGGGCGCGGTGCCGTCCGAGGTCACGCTCGGCGAACCGTACGACCGCTCGTGGCTGCGCGTCGGCCTTGCGCTCGATCGCGCGAACTTCACGGTCGACGATCGCGACCGCGCGAAGGGGCTGTATTTCGTGCGTTACGTCGATCCGAAGGATCTGAGCGCCGCCGAGCAAGGCTTCTGGAGCCAGTTGTTCCACGGCAAGAAGGAAAAGCAGGCGAAGCAGTATCGGGTCAACGTGAAGGCGCTCACGCAGGACCAGACGCGCATCGCAATCGTCGACGATGCAGGCGCGATTGACGCGTCGCCGGCAGCACGCCAGATCATGGGGCTGCTCGTGAACCAGCTGCGCTGATCGTCACGTCCTCGCGTGTGCAAAGGCCCGCCTTCCGGCGGGCCTTTGCATTTGCGCGCTCGGAATCCGCCTTCCGCCGCGCCCGTCGCATAGGGGCGCTTCCCCTCGACGTGACGTTACGTAACATCCGCGTGTTACGGGCGACGCAACATGCGTTGCGCTGGCGGGTTCGAGAAATTTCTCTTTTAAATCAATGCAATGCAAACTTGAATGGCACTGGCATGGAATCTGCTCTTTATACGGAAATCGTCAAGACAGGGAGGGTGGCGTCAGGTACCGGACATGCGTCGCGAGCGCGTGATACACGGAACCGGCGCTTCCAAATGCCGGCGCAGCCAGCGCCGGCGCAATCGATGATGATCCGCGCTGATGCGCGGATCTCGATGGCCCCGTCGCCTATCCTCGTAGGGCGACGGTTTCGCCCGCGCTTCTCACGAAGCGCGGGCAATTTTTTGGAGCGTCGGTTGCCGCGCATGGCGTGCCGATACGGCGCCGCGCGATTCGCGTATGCTCGGTTTCTTTTGTGAGGCCAAGGAGGCCGGCATGGCGGAAATCGCAGTCGTGGCGCTGATCGTTGCGAAACCCGGTGCGGAGGAGCGGTTGCGAGTCGCGCTCGAAGGCATAGTCGAACCGACTCGCAATGAGCAGGGTGCGCTGCAATACGACCTGCATCGCGATCTGTATGAGCCTGCGCGGTTCGTGTTCGTCGAGCGTTGGGAAAGTGAGGCGGCGCTGGCCGCCCATGCGCGTTCCACGCACATTCTCGCTTATCGCGAGGCAGCTGCGGACTGGATCGAGCGCTCGGAGATCCGCGTGCTGTCGAAGATCGCCTGATGGGCGGCAGCGGCCGGGCGGCGCGCCGCCCGGCTGGCGCGTGTCAGTGCGATGCGCTGGGGACGTCGAGGATCAGGATGATGGTCCAGTCGGCGTCGCCGTCGTGATGGTATTGGCGCTCCGCGACGATGAACGGCTGCTGCTTGCCTTGCGGGCCGAGAAAAAGCACGTCGCCTTCCATCGGCAGGCACTCGATCGGCGGCAGTGCGAGGAATGCGTCGGCCGAGCCGCGCGGCATCAGTTGCTTGATCGTGCGAGTGGCGGCTTCGGTCCACTCGATGTCGAGTTGAATGTTGCTCATGCTGTCCTCCGCACCGGGGTGCGTACGGGGTGGAAAAGTTCGGTGCGCGACTGTAGCACAGCGCGCGGGCGCCTCAACCAAAAAAGCCGAACCCGGTTGCCCGGATTCGGCTTTTTTTGCTTATGCGGTGCCGCGGAACTTACTGGCTGGCAGCGTCGGCGGGAGCGGCCTTCTTGGCGGCCTTCTTCGCAGCCTTGTGATGAGCCTTCTTCGCCTTTTGGTGCTCTTCGTGCGCCGGCTCGGCTGCCTGCGCGGCTTGCTGCTGCTGCAGGGCCTGTGCGCGCTGCTCGATCTCGGCGATCTTGGCCGGATCAGTGATGGTCTTGATTTCCGTGCTCTCTTGCGCATACGCTGCGCCAGCCAGCGCCGACATCGCAACCAGGATAGCCAGGGACGTCTTCTTCATTGCTTTACCTCCGCTAAGTGGTGATGACCCGAGTGTTGCCGTTCAGTCTGGCGACCGCAATCGAGTGCGTGTCGAGTGTAACAAAAGTGACGGATCAATGCATTGGAACGCGGCTCCGCGCGGGCGCGCGTTGACGTCGCGCAACACGTGCGGCGTATCGTCATGCGCGTGCCATTGTGCATCGAATGGGTGGCGGCAGGTATCTAGGTGTCCTCAGAACCACCCGAGCCAGCGGTACACGTAGAACTGTGCGATGCCGGCCAGCTCGTGCAGCGCATGCTCCGCGTTGACCAGATTCTGCCAGCGCGGCAGCCAGCCCTTGCGCGCTTCGCGGCGGTTTGCAAAGACCGGCTGCAGATCGATGCCGAAATGACGGAAATCGAGCAGCGCGCGCCGCATCTGGTATGACGATGTGACGAGAATCCGCGCATCGTCATGCCGTGAGCGTAGTATAGGTGCCGTGAACTTCGCGTTTTCGTAGGTCGTGCGGCTGTTCGCCTCGAGCACCAGGTCGCGGGAATCGACGCCCGCGGCGACGAGGTAGGGTGCGTAGGTCGCGGCTTCGGTAGCGCCGTGATGTTGCGGATCGCCGCCGGATACGATCACGGTGCAGCGTTCGGCGCGCTGCCGGCAGCCGCGGTAGAGTTCGGCGGTCTTGCGGATGCGGGCGAGGGCGTCGGTTCGCGGCTCGACGCGTCCGTCGGTGCGCCGGGTTCCCGAGCCGAGCAGGACCAGCGTGGTCTGGCCGTGCATGTCAGGATGTTCGACGGGTGTCACGCCGGCCTGCGACCATGCGATCAGCGGCGCCGCGAGCCAGCCCGTCGCGAGCAGCCAGAAAAGCATGACGGCCGTGAGTGCGATCGTGCGCCGGTGCTTGCGGCACAGCATGAAAGCGGTGAAGAGAAGTACAAATGAATCGAACAGAATCAATTTGATTGGGGTATGGTGTCTTTTTATGGATGGCTGACGATCCGGCCCCGACTCGACGCCAAGCGTCCGGCCTCCTGAACCGGTGGCGGCGCCGGCGGGCGGAGATCCCGCCCGGTGCGCTGCCTGGCATTGTCGCTGCACTTTAAGAAAGAATCGAGATGGCCACGTATTCCAACGAAGCGGTGCTCGACGCGCTGAGGCGGGTGCAGTATCGCCAGGTCCCGTGGGCGCGTCGCCCGGGTGTATTCGAGTATCTTCGGTCGCTCGGGTTGATGGACACGGTCAGGCAGAAGACTGTTGCGCCCGCGCCGGGTTTTCACGCTCCGGTCGACATCGCCGTGCTGACGGACAGCGGCCGCGCCGAATTCGCGCGTCTCGAGCGCGACGAGAGATTGCCTGTCTGGGTCGATCGCCGCATGGACGACTACGCATTGAGCGAAGCCAGCGCTGTCGCGATCCTCGAAAGTCGCCTGTAGCGCGTCCGGTCTGCCGGCGTCGGGACAAAAAAAGCCCGTATCGCGAGGATACGGGCGTACCGGATACTTTTTGCTGTTGCCACGCTGTGCTCATGGCAAAGATGTTGACTCGTTCCATTCCGCCCAGTTCCCGGTCGAGCACATTTTCTTCATGTCGCGGGTGCCGGTTTACTGACGGCGGGGTGCGTCCTGTTGCGGCAAGCCGACACGTGCGCGCGCATTGCTGGCGATGTCGCCGCGCAGGTCGCCGCGCGGGACCGTCTGCCGGCCGGATTGATCTGCACCGGGCGGTGCGTGCTGATTGCCCTTGTGTTCCTGCTGCCGGTGGGGTTGCCGGGTGCGGTCGTCGGCGTGTGCTGGCGATGCAAGCACCAGTGAAACGACAATGCCGCATGCAGCGAGCAGTGACATTGGTTTCATGGTGGGCTCCCCCCAAGCCGTCGATGCGGCTCGTTGATATGACGCTAAGGTAAGCGCGGGAGTGCAGGCTTGCTGTAAATATTGGTAAATAGATGTATCGCTGCGCGACAGCGATGCGCGGCGGGCTCCCTCGTGGCGCGGGATGCTCGCCGGAAAGAGGGCGGGCGGCCGAAGCCGCCCGGTGCACTATCCATCCTTTAAGCCATCTTGACCGGCGCGCGCCACGATTCCGGATTGGTCCAGAAGGCGCCGCGCAGCCGGTCGCGGCTCGGCGGTGCGGGCGGCTTGGCCGCGCTTGCGCCGATGCGCCCGCGCAGCGAGATTTGCCGGCCGCTCGTGCCGAGTCGTTTCACGATCTCGGCGAGCGTGCCGTCGGCTTGCCATTCGTCGAAGCGGCGACGGCAGGTCGGCGGCGACGGATAGCGGCCCGGCAGCTTCGACCAGCCTTCACCGGTCGACAGGACCCACAGCACGGCATTCACCACCGAACGGGCTTCCACGCGGGGACGGCCGCGGCGCTCGCTCCGTGCGGGTTCCGAACAAAACAGACCCTCGACCAGCGCCCACTCGTTATCTCTCAAATCGTCGAACAGCATCATGTCCTCACCTCAGCGAAGCAAACTCCGGTGCGCTGCCCTGCGCCGCGCACTCTTCAAGCACTCGGCCATCGAGTGCCGGGTGGGGGCGTCCGGTCGGTCGACGATGGCTTTTCATGCATTCCACCGGTCGAAACCGCGCCCTGTGCGTCAGGTAAAAGCACGAAGCGTGCCACGTAGGAGGTGAACCCTGCGAGAGCCGCTTGGCAGCGAGCTGACGGCTACGTCAGCTAGGGGCGTATAAGACGCCAAAATAACCCGCCAGCAAATCGGGACAATCACCAATCTTGTGCAATTCGCCCGCGCCGCGTGCGTTTGCTTGGTTATTGCACCGCAGCGAAACATGTGCGGCAGGTGCGGGATTGGGGCACTAGAATCGCGCATCGATACCAGAGATTGATGAGGTCAGAACATGAACGTCACGCTGCGCCAGCTTCGCGTGTTCATCGAGGTCGCGCGGCTCAAGAGCTTCAGCCGCGCCGGCGACGAGATCGGGCTCACCCAGTCCGCGGTAAGCCGCTGCGTGCGCGAGCTGGAGGCGGAGCTCGGCCTGAAGCTGATCGACCGCACCACGCGAGACGTGCAGTTGACCGACGTCGGCGGCAACCTGATCGCGAGCGTGTCGCGCCTGCTCGACGATCTCGACGACACGCTGCGCGAGATCCGCGAAATCGGCGAGCAGCGCCGCGGCCGCGTGATCGTCGCGGCGAGCCCGACGATCGCCTGCCGGCTGATGCCCCGTGTCGTGGCGGCCTGCGAGCGGCAGTTCCCGTTCGTCGCGCTCGGCTTGCGCGACGACGTGCAGAGCGACGTTCTGCGCAAGGTGAAGTCCAGCGAGGTCGATTTCGGCGTCGTGATCGGGCCGCTCAGCGTCGCCGACCTCGTCAGCGAGCCGTTGATGACCGATTCGTTCTGTCTGGTCGCGCGCGCCGATCATCCGCTCGCATCGCATGCGGAGGTGCCGTGGACGGCATTGAACGGCGAGCGTCTCGTGCTGCTCGATCATGCCTCGGGCAGCCGGCCCCTGATCGACGCGGCGCTGGCCGCGCATCGGGTGGGCGTGACGGTCGTGCAGGAGCTGGGGCATTCGGCGACGGTGTTCGGGCTCGTCGAGGCGGGCGTCGGCGTGAGCGTGCAGCCCTGGCTGTCGCTGCCGCTGCCGGCCGGCTCGACGCTCGTCGCGCGGCCGCTCACGCCGCGCGCCGAGCGTACCGTCGAGCTGGTGCGGCGTCGCGACCGCTCGCTGTCGCCGGCCGCCCAGGCGATCTGGGAACTCGTGCACCAGATGCCGGCGCGGGCCGAGGATCTCGACTGATGGCGCTCGCTCGCCAGCGGCGCTTCGCGGTGGCCGGCGCGACGTCGTGGTGAAACGGGGCCGGACCGTTGTGGCGACGCGCGCAGTCCGTTCGGCTCATCTTTACGCACTCGGCAATTTTGCGTAAGATGGCGTTCAGTCACGCGGTTCCCTCGTTGAATCGTGCTGTTCCGTCCGGTTTGGGCCTGGCTTGAAGTTTGATTCGCCGCCCCCGGTTCGTGCTCCCATCAATATGACCGATCAGAATCGGGCGAGCGCGTCTTCCGTTCCTTTCGTCTGTTTGTTGATCCGGTTCGTTTGACCACAGGGTCTGGCCTAGCTGCA